>Ga0307440_1001457_pt1 | contig 11499 bp, 10 predicted proteins | sample SalMarWE160410MG_FD_202150 | JGI IMG/M metagenome (GOLD analysis project Ga0307440, IMG submission 202150) | Salt marsh sediment microbial communities from the Plum Island Ecosystem LTER, Massachusetts, United States - WE1604-10 | ecosystem: Environmental > Aquatic > Marine > Intertidal zone >... | reverse complement strand
GAAAGGGCCGGCCTCGGCTTCTTGTGGGGCCGGCCGTAACCAGTCGTCCAGATCGATCGGCGGTGTCCCACTCTCGGATGCGGCTGGCTCCGCCGAGCCCAGGATGCTCGGTTTCTCCCGCACCAGATCGAGTATGTCGGGGGCCGGCTCCGCGGGGGGATGCCCGAGCACCGGAGCCCGCTCTGGCTGGCCCGGTGCAAAGGGGTCGACCGGTGTCGCGGCGCTGGGCCCCGCCGCTATGGCCACGCGCACGTCGTAGGCGCCGATGCTCAGCTCGTCGCCCTCGTGAAGCTCGACCTCTTGCCCCTCCGGTACGGGCTCGGCGGCGTGGTTAACGAAGGTTCCGTTGGTGCTCGTGTCGATCAGGAAGAACCTACCTGCCCGACACTGGATTTCCGCGTGATGGCCCGAGACCCAGCGGTCAGGGTCCGGTAGAACGAGATCATTGTCCGCGCCGCGCCCGATGGTTCCGCCCGCGTCACCGATGCGAGCGCTGGCAACCTGCGTGGGCGGGTGGTCTTGGTAGCGGATAACGCTAAGGGTCAGGTCCATATCGACCGCGAACCAAAGCAGAAGCCAACGAGAGTTGCCAGTATAGCCAAGCTTGTTGATCGGCGTGACAAGCAATACACCGAAAGCGGCAGGGCGCGGGCGCTGCCGGCGTAGACTGGTCAGACACACTACACCCCGTTCCTGGTCGGGGCTTTTCCGCGTGGTCAGAAGCAGTTGGGCCGTTATCCGATCGCTCTGTCTCGCTAGATGGTGCTGCGTCACGGACGTCGGGAGCCTTTACTTGGCGGGGAGTGCGCTATAGTTAGGGCGCAAGCGGGAGACGGGAAGGGGGCATGGCAACAGAATCCGCATATTCGCAGCGCGCCAGGCTTATCGGGGTTAAGACGCCGCTGGGCGAGGACGCTTTGCTGCTTCGCAGTGCGACGGTCAGTGAGCGGCTAAGTACACTGTTCGAGCTGCAGCTCGAGCTTCTGAGCGAAGGTGACCACATCAACGCCGAGAGCCTTCTCGGCCAGACCATGACCGTGCGTCTCGATCTCCAGGATGAGACGCCGCGTTTCTTCAACGGGTACGTCAGCCGATTTGCCCATGTCGGTTACGAGGGCCGACTCACCCGTTACCAGGCAACCCTGGTCCCTTGGTTGTGGCTCCTAACCAGGACCTCCGATTGCCGCATATTCCAGGAGAAAACGGTTCCGGAAATCATCAAAGAGGTGTTCGATGACACCGGCTTCACGGACTACGAGTTCAAGCTTTCCAACGGTCCATATCGGACCTGGGAGTACTGCGTCCAGTACCGAGAGACCCATTTCAACTTCGTCAGCCGGCTTGCTGAGCAAGAGGGGATCTACTACTACTTCACACACGAGGAGGGGAAACACAACCTGATTCTCGCAGACTCTTACAGTGCCCACGAGGCGACAACCGGGTACGAAAGAATTCCCTATCACGCCAAAGATCTAGTGGCGGTTCGTGAGCAAGATCACATTTACGACTGGTCGCTCTTCTCGGCCGTGCGTCCGGGCGCATTCGTGCACGACGATTTTGATTTCAAGAAGCCCAGTGCGGAATTGCGCACAACGGCAACGATGGGTCGTGATTACGCCCATTCCAGCTTTGAGGTCTACGACTACCCAGGGGAATACGTCGCCACCGGCGAGGGTGATCGCTATGCTCGGGTCCGTATGGAGGAGCTGCAGGCCGATTATGCGACCGTCTTCGGCGCGAGTCATGCGCGCGGTTTGGCAGTCGGCAGCCTGTTCAGCCTGACCGATTACCCGCGCGATGATCAAAATCAGGAGTACCTGGTCGTCTCAGCACTTCACCAGCTTCACTCCGACGAGTACCAGGACGCAGCCGAGCGCGGTACCATCCCCGTCTACCAGTCCAACTTCACGGCGCTGGACACGCGAGAGACCTTTCGGCCCCCCCGGACGACGCCAAAACCGATCGTTCAAGGTCCCCAGACCGCGATCGTCGTGGGCAAGTCGGGCGAAGAGATCTGGACCGACCAATACGGCCGGGTGAAGGTCCAGTTTCACTGGGACCGCTACGGCAAGAAGAACGAGAACAGCTCCTGCTGGGTCCGCGTGTCACATCCATGGGCAGGCAAGAACTGGGGTGCAATCGCCATCCCCCGCATCGGACAGGAGGTGATCATCAGCTTCCTGGAGGGTGATCCGGACCGTCCGATCATCACGGGGCGGGTGTACAACGCCGAGCAGATGCCGCCATGGGAGCTCCCTGCCAACATGACCCAGAGCGGAATCCTCAGCCGCTCCAGCAAGGGCGGGAGCGGTGCCAATGCCAATGCGATACGCATGGAGGACAAGAAGGGGTCGGAACAGCTTTGGATCCACGCCGAGAAGGACCAGGATATCGAGGTCGAGAACGATGAGACCCACTGGGTGGGCCATGACCGCAAGAAGACCATCGACCACGACGAGACCAGCCATATTAAGCATGACCGTACCGAGACGGTCGACAACAATGAAACGATTACGATCCATGGCAATCGCAGGGAGACCGTCGACAAGAACGAGACCATCACTATCCATCAAAATCGGACCGAGACGGTAGACAAGGAGGAGACCATCACCATCCATGGCGGGCGTACCGAGAACGTAGATAAGAATGAAAGTATCACCATCGGCGGTGGCCGCACAGAGAATGTTGCCAAGGATGAAAGAATCACGATAAGCGGAGGAAGAACGGAAAACGTCAGCAAGGACGAAAGCATTACCATCGGCGGGGGACGCACCGAGGATGTCAGCAAGGACGAAAGCATTACCATCAGCGGTGGGCGTACCGAGAACGTGTCGAAGGACGAGAGCGTTACTATCGGTGGAGGACGCACTGCGTCGGTCGGCAAAGACGACAATCTCTCGGTCGGTAAGAATCTGAGCATCAACGCGGGTGATTCGATCACGATCACCACGGGAAGTGCCAGCATCTCTATGAAGAAGGACGGGAGCATCGTGATAAAGGGCAAAGACATCTCCATCCAGGGCTCTGGCAAGATAACCGTGAAGGCATCGAGCGACGTGGTGGTCAAAGGCAGCAAGGTCGGTATCAACTGAGGGGGCATCATGGGTAAGCTTGAGCAACCGTTTGACGCGTGCGCAGATCAGGCGGCCGCTGACTTCGCGCTGCTTGGCCGTGAGCAATCGGTTGCCGCGCAGCCGTCCGTGACTGCAATGGCACCAGGAGCGACCACAGGCTATTTGCACGGCTTCAACCTCGACGAAAGCCCGCAACTATCGGGGTTGGCAGAGGTGCCGGGGGAAGTCCTGACTGCGCGCACGACGGTCGCTCTAACGCGGGACATGGTGGGCTCAGGCGTAGTCGTCCTCTTCGAGGGGGGAGACCCCTACCGGCCGATCATCATCGGTGTGCTGCAGCCCGCCGCGCAACGCAACGAACGAGTCGAAGCCCCGCGGGAGCTTTCCATCCGTGCGGACGATGAGCGCTTGGTCGTGAGCGCTGAGAGGGAAATCGTGTTGCGCTGCGGGGACGCCAGCATCACGCTCACGCGCGCCGGCAAGGTGATCATCAAGGGGAACTACATCCTCAGTCGCTCCGCCGGCTACAACAAGATCAAGGGTGCCGCAGTCGACATCAACTAGGTCCTGATCTGTGTGGCAGGTCGACAATCGTACACCGTTTGCCGCCGAGCGCGGGTGGGTACGCGATCGCGACGGAGCGGAAGTGTGGCTTGTCGCGGTCAAGTGCACCTTTGACATCAATCCGGATGGGACGACACAGATCTCGGCCGATCAACCCCCGGTGCTGCGGCTCCCCGAGCATTTCGGAGAGCCGGGCAAGAGCAGCATCAAGTACGAAGCTGACCTGGTGTTGACCAAGAAGACAACGGACGTGCTGGTGGTCGGTCACGCCCACGCCCCCGGCGGAATTAAGGTTCAGGAGCTTGACGTGGGTTTCCGCGTCGGACCAGTACAGAAGGTGCTTCGCGTGTTCGGTGACCGGGAATGGAATGTCTCAGGGACTACCTCGCCGGGACCGTTTGCCAAGATGCCTATTGTGTACGAGCGGGCCTTCGGCGGGGTCGACCTCGCCTCCGAGCACCCCGAGCGCGACTGGGATTGGCGCAACCCCGTCGGCACGGGCTTCGCGGTTGAGAAGTCGAACTTGACCGGACGCCCATTGCCCAACATCGAGTATCCGGATGCTCTCATTCAGACTTGGAGCGACCGTCCGCCGCCCGCTGGCTTCGGCGCAATCGCCAGCCATTGGCAGCCACGGGTTAGCCACGCGGGCACCTACGACGACAATTGGATGAAGACGCGCCAGCCGCTGCTGCCGCCAGACTTCAATGACCGCTTTTACCAATGCGCCCCACCGGACCAGCAAGCGCCGGCGTTTTTGCGCGGCGGCGAGCCGGTTGTGCTGTATCGGCTGACGCCGGAAGGCGATCTCCGCTTCTCCATTCCAAGGGTCTATCTGGGCTTCGAAACCCGTTTCTACGACGGCAGCCGCGAGATCCACAAGACCCGCCGGCTGCACACAATAGTCTTGGAACCCGACTTCCCACGCGTGTCCCTGGTCTGGCACTCGGCGCTTCCCTGCCACTTCAAGGTTCAAAAGCTGGAGCGAACCGTCGTCACACGGAAGACACCTTTGAATAGCGGGAACCCCTCGGTGGACGACGAGGAATTAGATCTGGTCTGACATGGAAGGCGAGCCGATCTACGTGGTCTCCCTCGGCGCTTCGACGCCGGTTGGTCGGTGTGCCTGGTCGAGCGCGGCCGCCGTCCGAGCCGGCATCAGCGGTTTCGGTGAGCACCCCTACATGATCGATTCCGCTGGCGAGCCCATGCGCGTGGCCCGTGCGCCCTGGCTGGCCATCGATGTAACGGGCATCGAAAGGTTCGAAGCGTTGCTGATTCCGACAGTCGACCAAGTACTGGAACCGATCCGGGAATTGCAGCAGAAGCAATTAAACGTTGGCATCGCGCTCGGTCTGCCCGCTCTTCGGCCCGGACTATCCCCAGATCTGCAAAAGGACTTAATTAGCCGTTTCTCCCGGAGATACGCGGGCACGTTTGGCGCAACGGCTTCCTTTCCGGTCGGACATGCGGGCGGTCTGATTGCGCTGGATGCCGCGTGCAAGAAGCTTAACAAGCGGGAGCTCGATGCCTGCGTTGTTGCCGGCGTGGATTCGTACCTCGAGCCGGAGACCCTGGAATGGCTGGAGGAATCCGACCAACTGCACGGAGCTGGCCCCCTGAATAACGCTTGGGGCTTCATACCGGGAGAGGCGGCGGGCGCCCTGCTGCTGATGCGTGGGCCGATAGTTCAGCGCCTTAAAGTGGACCCGCTCGCCCGCGTGCTCGGCGTGGGCACGGGCTTCGAGCCCAAGCGCATCAAGACGGAGGCCGTGTGCATTGGAGAAGGTCTGACCCAAACGTTTCGTTCCGCGCTGGCCGAGCTGCCGCAGGGCCTTCTGGTCACCGATGTCTATTGCGATATGAACGGCGAGCCCTACCGGGCGGACGAGTACGGCTTCACTTGTCTACGCACCAAGGAGTCCTTCGAGGCCGCCTCGGATTTTGTGGCCCCCGCCGATTGCTGGGGCGACGTATGCGCAGCCGGCGCGCCTCTACATCTTGGACTTGCGGCCATCGCCGGGGCGAAGCGCTACGCGAATGGAGGGTGTGCCTTCGTGTGGGCGGGTTCGGAGGGGGGCGAGCGCGGGGCAGCCCTGCTGGCGGTGGGAGACGAGTAGATGCCGGTCACCGTCAAGGTCAATGGCGTAGCCAACTCGCTGGTACATAAGGGGAGCAATGGCATATCCACTGCAACGATCCCCGACGTCTGCAAGACTCCAACGCCGGGCGGTCCGGTGCCGATGCCCTACCCGAACATTTCGCAGTCGGCCACGCTCGATAAGGGCACCACCACCGTCAAGGCAGACGGCGGCATGATGATCGCTATCAAGGGCTCGGAGTTCTCGTTGTCAAATGGCGACGAGCCGGGGACCGTAGGCGGTGTGAAATCCAGTACCTTCATTAAGGAATCGACCTGGATCCTTTATTCGTTCGACGTGAAAATGGAGGGACAGGGCGCCTGCCGCTTGACCGACAAGAAGTTCCAAAATCACGAAAATACTGCCGACCTCGCGGGAGAGCTTCAGATTCCGGTCGGTGTTCCCCCGCCCGAGCTTCAGGCGATCGCGGACTGCTGTAACAAAGCTGTGGACTGCATGCCGCCCGACGACAAGAAGGGCTGCACTTCCCGCGGAAGGCATAAACACTCGTGCTGTCAGGACGCTATCAACCGGCGGAAGTCGGCCGGAGACTGGAATAATGTGGCGCCAGAGGAGTACCACCCGCCCACGCGAACCATGGCGGCGTGTCGCCTAGACGTGCAGATCCGGGCTGGGGCTGGCGGCGATGGTGCGACGACGCACATCTTCGATTTTAAGTTCAACTGCTCGAAGAAGCCAACAATGTCCGCCGCACAGCGGCGGAAGTACGCGCGACGCTGGCCTGGAAGAATCATCGATATCGTCGGCGCCCAGGGGCTCAAGTCAAAGCCATCGAAGGCGGCGAAGCAACAACACTGTGCCGGAACTCAGCCGGCGAGTTCTTGCTGAGACGTAATTAAAGAGCGATGAAATCTATCGAGGTTAAAGACCCTGCAAGTGGCCAAGTGCTGGTCCGCAATGGCATCATCCTAGTGTTTTTTCTCGAAACATACGTATATGAATGTAGTGGGGGGTTGACGTCAGCCTTCGACCGGTTTGTGGAGACGGTCCCCGTAGAGAGTCTCAAATGGGCGGTGGTGAACGCCACGTCCGAGGAATGGCGCAATGCTGATGCAAAAACTGTGAAACGGATGCGGGATTCCCTAGCCCCTAGTGGGGCTCGCAAGCGCAAGTTCACAGCCTTTCGTGTGAACGACTTCGCGGACGAGGCGCCGCAATATAGCTTCATGATTTCGGACCGGGACAAGGATGAGGAACAACCCGTGTCCCGCACGTTGGTCCAAATGACCTTTCCGCCGAGTGCTGCCAATGAGGACGGAGTCGATATTTTCTGCAAGCTGGTCTCGGAATTCACTGCTCTCATAAAGCCTTCGTATGGTTATTGCGCCCCGGGTTTGCTGGCCAGCGATGCGCGGCAAGCGGCCGCATTTGTGCAAATCCGGCACCTTGCTCGGCGCTATCCTGGGTATGACGTGGCCATTAACGATCTGACGCAACTCGATATTGGCCCCCGAGTTCGCGGGGCGCGCTGGATCAGTTTGTTGGGTCCGGATCTTGTGAAGGCCCTGAATGGGCGTGACGCGATCCGGAAAGCCCTGCCCGCAGCAGTGGAGGTTCGCGATATTGCCGGTACCTTGATGATCCGAGCTGGGAGGCTGCCCGAACTCGGCGATGCAAATCGGAGGCTAGAGACACCCCTGTTGAGGTCTGTGGCCCGCGTTTTGGAGCCGGTGACGATGTTCGGGGAGCTGAACTTGAGATCGTATTTCGCGAATTTCGATGAAGACGTGTTGCGGCGCTGGGAACGGCGATTTCTTGACTAATGCGAATGATTGCGACGGCCTACAAACTTCCTTTCAGGTTCGAACACTCTGACATCGAACTCATCTGCGTACAACCGGTATCCATACTGGTGCGCGTGGCTGTGACCGCCCCCCTGAGGCCAGTTTCGGAGATCCTGCGGTGTTTCACTCGGATCGCGGCCTCTGGCGCTTTTGGGAGCCGCTATCTAAGGCCGTGGGACACTGAGTTCTCGGCTGTTGCCCAACCCTCCGGGGATCCCCGTGAGGTCCTAGTTCGGGTTGGCCCGTGTCGCATAGCCCCCGAGGCCTGGATTGTTCTGTGTCACTTATTGCTGAGTGTGCACCGATCCATTCCGATTGAGGTCGCGAAGGTAGTCGTCGACGGAGATGCCTGCCCGAGCCCACTAACGATGGCTGCAGAGTCCACTTATCCATCGATGGTTGAGCCGATGCCCTTCGCTCTAGAGGATACGCATCCCGAGGGCGGCGGGTACAGCTTCTTCATTTCCCTGGCTGCACCGTTGACGCCGGCGAACGAAGCGATCCTGAACGATCGACTTGACGCTTGGGTACAGGCCGTTGCTCGGGGCGGGTATGGCTTGGCGCCGATCGATCCGGCAACTGACTACGTCGAGCCGTATGGCGATGGCGTCGAGGCTTACGACAGAGTGGTAGAGTGGGCCGTCTTCAAACTTCGAGCAGATCCCGTCGCGGCGATAGGTGCACTGCTGAATGTGCTAGCCTGCTTTCACGCCCGCTATCAGGCGATTCAATCCGTGGAGATTGGCTGATAGCGGATAGACGACGAATACCGGAGCAGATGAATCAGCAAATTTGGACGGACCACGGATACGCCGTTCACCGGTTTAGCCTGGGACCCGTGATTTAGACAAGTGCCAGCCGTGTCGCCCCAGCCGATGCCAATCGTGGTGCACCAGCACGCCGAGGAGGTGGCCATGCTGCGCCACACCCGCTCGGTGCTGGTGCGCGCGCCGCACGTGAAGCTGCACCACTTGGCACGCGTCGACGAGCGAATTGCGGCGCATCTGGATGGGCTGGCCGTCGCAGGCGATTTCGGTGCGTCCTTGTGCGACGCGGCGCTGGAAACGACCGGGGCGGGGGAGGTTTTCACGGCGGCCGTCGGGGCAATCACGCGTAAGGACCCGGGTCGGCTGGACAAGCTGTTTGCATTGGCCGGTGCGGAAGCGCAAGCGCGGCGCGGGCTGATCTCCGCCTTCGGCTGGGTATCTGCCAGCAGCCTCCAGGGCACGGTTGCCGGGCTGCTGGCGGCGGAGGACCCCATTCGCCAGGAGATCGGGATTGCGGCCTGCACCATGCACCAGGTCGACCCGGGGTCTGTGCTGGGCAAGGCCATTGACGATTCCGATGTGCCGCTGGGGGCCCGCGCCGTGCGAGCGGCGGGGGAGGCTGGACGGCGTGATCTCGTCCATACCTGCTTGGCCCATCTCCAGAACGAGGATGAGACCGTGCGGTTCTGGGCAGCGGCATCCGCGTTGCTGCTCGGCAATCGAGACCAGGCGGTCGCGGCCTTGGGGGCGCTGGCCGCTCAATCCGGTCCCTGTCGAGCAGAGGCTTTGGACCTGTGGCTGAAGGCGGTCGACCTGCCGAGCGGTCACCGGGTCCTCCAATCCATCGCCAAGGATCCTGCCAACCATCGGCTGCTGATTTGGGGTGCCGGGATCGCCGGCCAAACGCAGTATGTCCCCTGGCTCATCGGCCTCATGGCGGATGATAAGACGGCGCGCTTGGCCGGAGAGTCCTTCTCCATGATCACGGGCCTCGATCTCGCCTCGCTCGGCTTGGAGCGCAAGCCGCCCGACGGGTTCGAGCCCGGGCCAACGGAGGACCCGGGGAACCCCGATGTGGACATGGATCCGGACGAGAGTCTCCCTTGGCCGGACCAGACCAAGATTCAGGCTTGGTGGAAGGCCAATAAGCAGCGCTTTCGGGAGGACGTTCGCTATTTCCTGGGCGAGCCTCTGAGTCCAGGAAATTGCCGCCATGTTCTGCGCGAAGGTTTCCAGCGCCAGCGCCGCGCCGCGGCCCTGTACCTCTGCCTATTTTCCCCCGGAATGCCGCTATTTCCGATCGCCGCCCCGTCCTGGCGCCAGAAGCGCTGGCTCGATGCTGCCTAAGCCATGTGACGGCGTCACCATCTCACAATGCGCACCCGACGTCTGGAAGTGAGGTGCTTCTGAGACGGTAATCCGGATGACAAGCTGACAGCCAGATCAATGCCAGTCGAGTTTGTCGGGGCTGGCTTGAGTCAGGACATTCACCATACCGCAGCGCCGTATTGCTCGCGGATGATCTTGTCCCTCGTCAGACGCAGGTTGTCTGCGAAGCCCGCCTGGGCCACGATCGGGCGGTCGAGGGGGTCCCTTGTCCAGTCCAGATGTTCGGCGCGCCCCGCCACCAAAGCAAAGCGACGGCTGCAGATCGCGAGCCCAATTTGGCTTTGCCGGGACAAGGCGACCTCTGAAGCAGAGATATACACGACGCATACGGGAGGCAAACGGACAGGTATCCCCGATGGGCGGTCGGCTAAATGGTGACCCGGAGTTGGAGGGACCGCATGGGATCGCCGTTTAGCGGACGCTCCTCCCTGTCGTACGGCTGGTCATGTAGACTCAAGTAACCGGGGGTGCAGCGCGACGACCGGGCCGTTCGCATCGAGTTTGCGGCCGCCCAGCACCGCGTCGCTGCGCAGTGACAGATGGGAGATCCTCTTCGTAGCCGATGAGCGCGCGGCTGCAGGCTGAAGAAGAAGCACCAGTTGAATTGATCAATACATGGTGGCGATCACCCTCGAATGTCAGCTGGGAGGCGAGGGTAGGGACGGGTTGGTCGGGTCACACCGCGAATGCGTCCGTGTGTAGCTCCGGCGCGCCCTCTCTGGCACCGAGGCTTCCGACGGCCCCAACAGGATGTCATGATCTTTCTGGCGTGCGCCAATCGCCCGAACCTGGGCTTCTGCGCGCTTCTCTGGGGGGTGACAGCTAGCCCTGGCTGGCGACGAGGTCGAGAAGTCGCTCTTTGAGCGGATCCTTCAGTTTCTCAATGTCCCCCACGGCGACCAGTTCCTCAAAGGCGTCCTTGCCGGAAAGCTCGGTGCTCTCAATGACGAGCTGGTCCGGTGGAAGGCTGGTCGAGATGGCCGATTGGATGTAAGTCATCGGTAGTGCGCCGAATGCGGTCAACCTCCCGGATCCTATCGGGAAGTGGAGAGTCTCCAGCACCCGTGAAATCCCCGGCTTTCTTGTGACCAGAACGTGCAAGGCGAGGTAATGGAGTACGAATTGCTGTAAGGACGCCTCGTCTCGATTTCGGTCTGCCAACTGCTCCTTGAATCGTTGCGGCGTATAGCTCGCGTAGGTCAGGACCCATTTAAACGGACAGGTGACGGCAATGCTTTTGGTCTCGCCGTCGGTCTTGCAGGCGTAATCATACTCCCAGGACGAGAGCTCCAGCGTCGGTGTCATCCGCATCAGGGGTGTCCGGAGGTCGCGCGGGAGAGTAAAAGGCGGTTTGGTTGCGATGTTCTGATAGAGGGTCTTCAGCTCCGCAAATGCCTGATCGGCTCCCTTCGGTGTTTCCTTTCCACTGCCTTCGATGTTTTCGCCGAAGACGGACCTCTGGTTGAACAGAGGCGTCAGTGTAGCGAGATATTCCTTCAGCTCGCTGCTTATGATGTCCCCGATCGCTCGAGTCAATTTGCGGAGAACGAGCAGCTCTTTGGTAGAGGTAATTTCGGCCATTTACGCGGCACTGAATTATTGTGGGTATGTTTAGGGGTGCGCCAGAAAATCAACGCATTAGGAGGCGCTAGCGAGGACGAGGAGGATTGATCAGTGCTGTCTGTAGGAGGCAGTGAGCGCTGGCCGTCTCCGACCCTGACCGCCTCTCAATGCGTTGACTTTCCAACATACACCCACC
>Ga0307440_1001456_pt1 | contig 11504 bp, 10 predicted proteins | sample SalMarWE160410MG_FD_202150 | JGI IMG/M metagenome (GOLD analysis project Ga0307440, IMG submission 202150) | Salt marsh sediment microbial communities from the Plum Island Ecosystem LTER, Massachusetts, United States - WE1604-10 | ecosystem: Environmental > Aquatic > Marine > Intertidal zone >... | reverse complement strand
GGTCCTCGTGGCATGATGAATAAGTATCATGGTTTTGGGAAACAAACAAGTTGTTTTAGTACCAGCGTCCCCTCTTCGCTCACAGCGTCCCCTCTTCGCTCATGAGCCGCCTGACTGGGTCTACTATATTGATTCAGGCAGCGTGAACGCATTGGATGAAAGCGGGAAGTTGATTACAACCCTTACCGCTGGCAATGTATTTGGCGAAATGGCTTATTTTTCCAGAAAGAAAAGGCGAAACGCAACAGTTGTTGCCAATTCAGATGTGGTGGTTAGAAAAATCTCCGGAGAAAAATTCGACACTCTGCCGATCGTAAAAAAGATATTCCGAAAGATTGCCAATAAGAGAAGTAGACAGGTGTAATGCCGGTTCGTAACGAGATGATAAGCCGATCCCGGACACTTACGGGATCGGCTGGTAGATAAGAAAGATTACTCGGTAGTCAACACCACATACTGACTGAAATCACCGTTGCGTACCCGTAAAAGGATGCGGTGGGGAGTTGAGGATTCTTTCAACACCTTCTTGAGTTCTGTCAGGTTGTGTACCCGGTGTTTATTGACCTCTTCGACAAGAAGTCCCGGTTTTAATCCGGCCATGGCGGCCGGACTGCCAGGCTCAACCTGATTGATAATGACACCTTGATTTTCGTTGTAGCCGAACTGTTGTTCCAAATCGGGGGTCAGATTGCTGAAGGAAAGCCCGAATTGTGTTAGGGAACTGCTGCCGTTGCCGTTGTTCTCGCTTTCCTTTGCCTGTTTGCCGAAATTAGCAGGTTGTTTTCCAATGGTGACGGTAATATCTTCTGGTTTTCCATTTCTTATGATTCCCAGATCTACCTTGGCTTTCGGCGTTGTCAGAGCAACGGTATTACGAAGATCATTGACATCTGCCAGTTTCCTGCCATTAAGCTTGACAATAACATCTCCTTGTTTCAAGCCTGCTTTTGCAGCCGGAGAGCCGGCTTCTACTTCACTGACCAGAATGCCCTCGGGTTTCTTGAGATCAAAGGATTTTGCCAGGTTTTCATTGACATCCTGAATAACAACACCAAGCCAACCTCTGACTACCTTTCCATGCGCCTTAAGCTGAGGTTCAATAGCCTTTACCATATTGATCGGAATAGCAAATCCTATACCCATATATCCACCGGATTTGGTATAGAGTGCTGAATTGATACCTACAACCTGGCCTTGAATGTTAAGCAGAGGGCCACCTGAATTTCCTGGGTTGATAGCGGCATCTGTTTGGATGAAATCCTCATAATCATTAATTCCCACTCTATCCCTGCCTTTGGCACTGACGACGCCGACAGTTACGGTCTGGCTCAGGCCAAAGGGGTTGCCTATTGCTATAACCCACTGACCGACCTCCAGCTTGCTGGAATCCCCGAGGGGAACGGTTGGGAGATCATTGCCGTCTTTGATCTTTATAAGGGCAATGTCGGTCTGAGGATCCCTTCCGATCAACTTGGCTTTAAATTGCTCCTTATTAGACAGGATAACGGTTATTTTATCGGCTCCAGCTACTACATGGTTGTTGGTTAAGATATACCCGTCTTTACTGATGATAAACCCGGACCCCTGGGCCATTTCTTTATATGTCCTGGGTTGTGGATGACGAAATTGAGGACCGAAGAACTGCTGAAAGAACGGATTGTTGTAGAATTGGTTACCTCCGAACATCTGGTTCGAGCTTTTCATCGTCTCTACGACCCGAATATGGACAACGGCAGGGGCAACCTTTTTCACAACGGTTGTAAACGCCTGTTGCGAAGAAATTAAGGGCGAATTGTTATTTTCAGCAGCGGCATTTATCGCCTGGAGGCTGCCGGCAAGCAGCAAAACGCCCATGAGAAAAAACACAATGGGTTTTCTTTTGAGATAGTGAGTTGTTTTGGTAAACATAAAGGCATCTCCCTTTCTCTGAAAGAGATCAATGACTATTTCCGATCTCCTCAGAGAGTGATGGGTGGTCCATAGGACCACATTGGGTTTAATGTTCTATTGTTCGCGAGCTGTTTGAGGATATCTCTTTGGCCAAAGGTGAATACGCTCAAAAAAAAGTGTTCCTTTTGTTGGTAAAAAAAGTAAACCGGATACTTTTTTCGTCAAGAAAGATTACTGAATTGTAATATTGGAAGATTTTGAAGGGTTATAGGTAACAATCATCACCAAGACTTACATTATTTGTTTCGGCAAAGGAAATGACGATCTCGCTTGGACTTACTTTTTATAGGGGACATCCTATACTTCCCCTGTCAATAAAAAAGAGAGGAAAAAGAAGATAATCGTGTCCAACAACTGTCATTGTTTAAATAGTTGACCACAGAATGGTGGTCAGAGAATCTTTTTAACATACCGCTTTGAGCGGTTCACTGTTTTGAAAGCCAGCGGCTTTGCAGGTGGTTACTTACTTTATGGGCATCCCTTTACTCCCCCACTTTACTGCCCCAAAGACCTTCAAATGGTTGAAGATTGATGAGCTGAGTGAGGGATGGGATCTCCTAACAACTGCTGGGCTTCTGTTGATGGTGAGGATTTTGTCCCATCTTTCTAAATGAACGTATTGTATTAACGAGAATCTTCCGAAATTGCATACAATTTAATTTTGAATTTTGTGAGATTGGCGTTTGCGTCCAATACAGATGTGAGCAGGATTCTGTTATCCGGACGTCCCATAAACTGATGAATAACAATCTTTCTACTGCCATGGATGATGATTTGTTCCGTCTTTTTAAAAGTCTCCTTGTCTGCAATTTGTGTGCGTAATTGAAAGATTCTGTTCATCATTTTCCTGACATTATCGTCACTCGCATTATTGTCTGCTGGTCCGGATATAAAAAAACCTGACTCTTCTAACCAGTAACTATTCAGGCAGCCATTCAACGTAGAGAGGTTTTGTAAATGCTGTTGCGGATCCATGTCTTATTCCTGCACAATTTGATAAATCGATGCCTTGATAATTTCAATAGATGCGTCCCAGGTATAAAATGTTAGGAAACAGCGCTCGATATTTCCCAATTGAGCAAAAAACGCGATCCCTTTTTTGGTCCTGATTTGGACAGTTGCAGGGAGTCCAAGGTCTAAATTTTCCAAACAATCTGTCTTTACCTTTTCGATTTCCTTGAAAATGGAGGTATAGGCAAAAGCCTCACTTGTGTAATCAATCGAGGAAAGTTTCAGTATTTCACCTTCCGAATTAAAAATGCACCCCCAGATGAAGCCTGGAATGATCGCTGCACAGTGTAAATATTTTTCCCAGTTGACTGTTTTATTGCCTTTGCTGCAACTGGACGTATTGCTGTCATTTTTATTGTTTTTCACTGTTTTTACCGTATCAGTTGGCAGCTTGGCATCCTGTGAACTGACAATTTTTCTTTCATTGTGATATGGAACAATTTCAACAACACAGTTCTTTAGGTGTAATAATCTCTTAGCCGCTTCAGCGCCGGAGAGGCCTTTATATCCGGCTTCAATTATCTCGCCATTCCTATATATCAAAACCCCTTTTTCCCCTTCACAGGTAATATACAAAATGTATGATCTGCGATTGTGTGAAAGGAATTTCGAAAGAGTTGAAATATCGAAATCAATCAATTTCGAGAAAATGTTGTTTTTAGGAGATGTGTTATATGTTTCCATTTATAGTGGGAGGAAAGATAAACCTGTTCTCAACATATAGAATTTCCATTTTTTTTCCAGCCTGCTTGTCCTATTTTCCTGCCAATCATTATGCGTCGTTTTTTGCATGGGACGTTGGTTTTTACTCATCATCATCTTCTAAATAAACGGGGATTCCTGCTTCGTGGACCATATCTATAAAAATATCTTTTAAGATATTGGAAGAATTAGCGGACTCAGATGTATTAAGAAGCAGTAGTATTTGTTGCAATGTGACGGTCGGAGAAACTTTTAATTCCACTGCTTTACCGTTTTTAAGAACGACAGGCGTTGTGAAATTTACATCATGTCTAAAGGCATTTTCGAGTATCTTTGCAGCTTGAATCTGGTTGTTCCTCAGATAATCAAGCAATGTGTTTATTACCTGCAGGGTTTTTTCTATTTGCTCATCGGCTTCGGAAATAAGCTCGGCTCCAACTGTAAGGGAAGATAAGCGGCCTAAAAATTTATGGATATATTCTCCCTTTATTACATCTCCATGTTGAGGGGCTATGATCTCCGGGAAAGGTTCAAGCATAGTAATTCTCTCTATAGTGTGTCGCAAAGCTACTGTGGACGGCATGTAGAGTTGATGAAACAAGGCGATGCCTTCCCAGGAAGTTTCATTGGCATAAATTCCGTCTTCTTTTTTAGTGTCAACCCCACCAAGGAAATCACCGGAAAAAAGTATTCTACTTTCATAATCATATATCATCATTGACCCGCGAAAATGGCAATACCGTGCTGGAACAATACGAAGACGATGACCGGTTTTTAGTACCTTGATTATCTGCGTGGAGAAACTCTCAACAGTGTTGACCCTTTTATCAGGAATCCCATACATTTTTACCAATCTCCATGTGTCAATGGAGGTTAATACTATCGAACTTGGAGCCTCGGATAGAATATGGGCTAAATTTGAAGTGAGATCAGGATCCTGGTGACTCAGAAATATCGCTGACAGCTCTGAAATTCCTCCGATTTCCCTCTCCAAAAACGGCAGTAGCATTTTTAAATCAAGTTTGGTTCCAGGGTCAAAAATCAGGGAGCTCTGTTGCCCGTCTTTGCCTATAAATCGCTTTAGGTAAATATTTCGGTGAAAATCTTTCTCCGGGCTTTGTAAAAGATAAAATTCTTTGCCGATTTTATAGCTGACTGCTCTTCTCAACGTAAATCTCCTTGAATATGCTAAAAGTGATTTTCTCTTCTGTAAAAAATCCTATCCCAAGAATCATGCCAAATCCGTTGTTACGTTTTTTTTTAAACTGTGACTGGAAACTCGTCGTATTTCGGCGTTGACGTCAGTGTTCACTCAAGTGTGAGTCCCTCTCTGTCCGATTAAAATTGATATCTGGCATACATATTGATGCCTTGTTCTTAATAAACGACGTCATGAGAAGGAAAAGTGAATGTGATTTGTAAAAATTGTGCAACCCGCGAGGTATGTGCCGAACATGTTTTCAACTTACAGATTTGGCACGAAATAAAAAACAAAGGAGGGAGTTTTTATGGTTGATTTAAATATGGTGGACTGGGCTCGGGCACAATTCGCCTTAACTGCCATGTATCACTGGGTATTTGTCCCTTTAACATTGGGGCTTTCTTGTCTGTGTGCTTTTTATGAGACAATCTATATACGCACAGGAAAGGAGGAGTGGAAAAATATTGCCAAATTTTGGATGACCCTGTTCGGTATAAATTTCGCTATTGGTGTAGCTACCGGAATTATTATGGAATTCGAATTCGGCACTAACTGGTCGAACTACTCATGGATGGTCGGTGATATTTTCGGAGCCCCGCTTGCTGTCGAGGGCATTGTCGCATTCTTTATTGAGGCAACCTTTTTCGCCGTGATGTTTTTTGGTTGGGACCGTGTATCCAAAAAGTTTCATCTCTTTTCCACCTGGATGGTTGCTGTCGGCTCGAATCTTTCGGCTCTGTGGATCCTGGTAGCCAATGGCTGGATGCAGTACCCCACCGGTATGGCTTTTAATCCTGATACCGCTCGTTTTGAAATGCAGAATTTCTGGGATGTCCTCTTCTCGCCGGTGGCAATGGCAAAGTTTACTCATACCACCAGCACGAGTTTTATCGTCGCATCTCTTTTCGTTATTGCCGTTTCCTCTTGGTATCTCTTGAAGGGGAGGCATGTGGAAATGGCTAAAAAATCGATTATGGTGGCCACCATTTTCGGTGTTTTGTCCACTGTTTTGGCCGGATGGACGGGCGATACATCTGCCTATGGAAATGCTTTAACCCAACCGATGAAGCTCGCGGCCTATGAAGGTTTGTACAATGGCCAGACAAAGGCGGGTTTGGTTGTATTCGGTATTCCCAATACGGATAAAAAGGCTGGTGATTCCCAAGAGTCCTTTCATTTTGCCATCAAGATGCCGGGGTTACTTGGTCTTGTCGCCACCCGTAAGAGTAACGGATTTGTTCCTGGTATTAATGATCTTGTCTTTGGCAACAGCAAACAGGGAATCGTTGGGGTTAAAGAGAAGATGGAAAAAGGAAAGGCGGCAATTGCCTCCCTCGCAGAGTATAAAGCAGCCTGGAAAGCAGGAGACAGTCAAACGGCCGGAATCTCACTTGCAAAGTTCAATACCAATAAAAAATTTCTTGGTTACGGTTACTTAGAAAATCCTGAACAATCGGTCCCTCCGGTAGGCACTGTCTTTTATTCTTTCCATATCATGATAATACTAGCTGTGTTTTTTCTCCTGATTTTTATCCTTTTTCTGGTTGCAGCTTTTAGAGGCACAATCGCAGGCAAAAGATGGCTCCTATCCCTTGGTGTGAGTTCCTTTTTCCTGGCAATGATCGCTTCTCAGGCAGGTTGGATTGTGGCAGAAGTAGGGCGCCAACCCTGGGCTATCCAAGGGATTTTGCCGGTAAATGTCGCCACAACCAATATCTCTGCAGGAAATGTGAAGGCGACTTTTTTTATGTTTCTGATCGCTCTTACCATTTTACTCATAGCAGAGATAAAAATAATGCTCAAACAGATACATATCGGACCGGAGGGACTTTAATATGATTGGAAATCTTGATACTGCCGTTCTTCAGCAGATCTGGTGGCTGCTGGCGAGCGTTGTCGGAGCACTCTTTCTCTTTCTTACCTTTGTCCAGGGCGGCCAGACCCTGTTGTGGCAGGTGAGTGGCGATGAAGAAGAAAAATCACTTATTATCAACTCTCTTGGCAGAAAATGGGAGTTGACCTTTACTACTCTGGTACTCTTTGGTGGCGCCCTGTTTGCTGCATTCCCAAAATTTTATGCTGTAAGTTTCGGCGGAGCATATTGGGTTTGGATATTGATTCTCTTGACTTTTGTCGTGCAAGCTGTGAGTTATGAATACCGAAAAAAACCAAGTAACCTTTTAGGTGCATGGGTCTACGAACTCTTTCTTTTTATTAACGGTTCAATAGGTATCCTGCTGATTGGTGCTGCTGTCGGCACCTTTTTCACCGGTTCAAATTTTATTATGGACCAATACAATCATGCAACTTGGACAAATCCACTCAGGGGGCTTGAAGCTGCTTTTTCTCTGTTCAACCTCTCTCTCGGGCTGTTTCTCGTTTTTAATGCCCGGGTTCTAGGATCCATGTATCTACTTAACAACATAGATTTTTCCGGCAGATCTCAGTTTGAATCGGCCATACGTAAATCTTGCTTTGTTAATCTTATCTGTGCCTTACCATTTCTACTCTATGTCTTAATCAGCCTGTTGCTCATGGATGGGTTCGGTTTTAATCAGGCGGGTATTGTCAGTATGGTGGGCGGGAAATATCTAGCAAATCTTTTGGCCATGCCCCTTGTTTTAATACTCCTCTTGCTCGGGTTGGTGTTGGTGGTCTGGGGGGTCGTTCTTACACGATTTTCCGCCAGTAACAAAGGAATCTGGTTTGGTGGGCCAGGTACGGTTCTGGTGAGCCTGGCAGTTCTGTTGACCGCTGGCTATAACAATACAGCTTTTTATCCATCAAAGGTTAATCTCCAGTCAAGTCTTACCATATATAATGCCTCTTCCAGTCATTATACCCTTACTGCCATGACCTACGTGGCCTTGGTAATCCCTCTTGTGTTAGCCTATATTGCCTGGGTCTGGCGACAGATGGATGCCAGAAAGATTTCTGACGAGGATATTGGTGACGAAAAGGCTTATTGAGCGTCATTGGGACACGTAAAGAGCTACCTTTTCATTAAACATTTTATTTTGATATTTCGTTATACTGCGCAAACAGTTTGCTCACCGACGGTTCAGGGTGGTAACCATTCAAATTATCGGGTTTCATCTTAAAATATCCTTTTATTTTAACATGTTGTCTGATTGATAAATGGATAGCTTTAAATATAGGTGAGAGGAATTCAGGAGTAAGAAGCAGGAATCCGGAATTGTCGTTTGACATGGATAGTATTCTTGACCCTGACTCCTGAATTCCATTTTATTCTTTAGTATTCTCATGAGTATTCCACTCGGATAGCAGGCGGTTGCCTCCTGTCTCCTTTCATCTGTTTCTTTTCTGCCAATCTTCTTACCTTCCTTAAGGAATAGTACTTTTAAATATTGCCCAAAAATGCTAATTGTGTTCCATCCGTGACACACATATGTCTCATGAATGGGACACATGTGTGTCTGTACCAGATGTGAGCGAACATGTTTGTGCTGTTGAACAACTCTTTGGAAAAATTGAGACGGAACCAGATGCGTACCAATGGATGCTAAAATAATAAACAGTAAAAATCTTGAGTTGGTCCTGGATAATCTTAACGAGGGTATTATTGCCCATGATTTGAACCGTAAGATTGTTTTTTTCAACAAAGCAGCAGAAACGATTACGGGCTATTCTAAAAAAGAGGTATTAGAGAGGGACTGCCATGAGGCATTCGCATTCCAGCCTTTTTGCGGAGAACACTGCTCATTTTGCAGCCAACCCCCGTTATTCAAAGAGCCCCTCGAATACTCGATGACCTTTGTTACGAAAACCGGTGAAACCAGGAACCTCGAAATGAGTGTAACCTCCTGCATAGATGATAACGTCTTGGTCGGCGTCATCGCGGTCTTTAGAGACATGACCGAGTATTTTGCTCTGGAAGCGAAGGCTGAAGAACTCACGTCCTTTGCCGACATTATCGGCAAAGAGAAAGTCATGTTGGATCTTTTTCAGCAAATCCGTGATGTTGCTGCATATGATTATCCGGTTCACATCCAAGGTGAGACAGGTGTCGGCAAAGAACGGGTAGCTCTGGCACTTCATAGTATCAGCAGTCGAGCCGGTGCCTCCTTTGTTGCTGTCAATTGTGGTGCTATCCCTGAAGGACTTGTTGAAAGTGAGTTGTTCGGCCATGTGAAAGGAGCGTTTTCCGGAGCTATAAAGGAGAGGAAAGGACGATTTGAGCTGGCCAATAACGGAACTCTGTTTTTAGATGAGGTGGCTGAACTTCCTTTAAATATCCAGGTCAAACTCTTGAGAGTTCTGGAGCAAGGGACTTTGCAACGAGTGGGTGGGGAACAAAACATTCCATTGAACCTGAGAGTCATCAGCGCAACCAACAAGGATTTGGGCGAAGAGGTGAAAAACGGAAAATTCAGAAAAGACCTTTTCTACAGACTCAATGTTATCCCAATTAAAATCCCCCCATTGCGTGATCGCAGAAACGATATTCCGCTCTTGATTTCTTTTTTTCTTAAAAAAGTCAATCGTAATCTCAATCAAAATATACCTGAGTTTTCAAAAGATGCCTTACGGATCATGATGGACTATCATTGGCCGGGCAATGTCCGACAACTGCAGAATGTCATTCAGTTTGCAGTTGTCAGGTGTAAAACCAGGAAAATATTGCCCTCTGATCTTCCTATGGAACTCAGGACTTGGGAATTGGAGGCAACCGTGTTCGACTCCTTAAAAAAAGGCTCAAAAAACGTTAGGCTTGACCGCGTTTCAGTTCAGGAAGCCTTGAAAAAAACCGATGGCAACAAGGCGAAAGCCGCCCGGATTCTCGGGGTGGGGCGAACCACTCTTTACAGATATTTAAATGAATTTAGCAGATAGCTTGTAGAGAAGCTCTTGGCAAAATCAGTTTTCTTTTCCCATAAAAAATTATAAAATTCTAGCCCGAAGGTATAAGCCACCGGCATGCCGGTGGTATGAACAATGGCTATTCCAGTGCTTAATGTCGAGAAAGGAAAATCTCCTATTATGAGAGCGCCAACTACCCAATTACAGGAAAGAGGTACATCCTATGCAATGGCATCACAGTGCTGATATTATCTCTTGATGGAAACAGGATCAGGTTCTCTCAACCCAACCAGGTTTTGAGGATGCCGCTTGGAATGATAAGCAGGCAACCGCTCATCTGCAGAACCGACAGTGATTCATGAAACAGCGCCCAGCCGAAAAAGATGACCGCGATGGGCTCAAAATAAGTCAGAGTTCCGAAGGTGGCGACCCCACTCCGCCACTCCGCCACCACCCCGCTTCACTCTCAGCTGCACGAGCACGAGGGGAGAAGGGGGGAAGTATAGGATGTCCCGCCGTCCCGCCATCCCCATAATATGATCTTAGCCGCATTGATATGACATTAAGCAATGTGTGCGGTTCCCTTTGAGACCTCACTATTTTTATTCATCTTTAGAATAAGCAAGAATATGTTCGCTCATGGTTTCGTAGATATCCCTTCGATGGCCAATCGCCCAGACTATGATAATTTTTTCCTCAATATCAGTTCTATAAACGATTCGGTACCTCAGGAATCTATAAGACCAGAAGCCGTTTAATTCCGCTTGCAGCTCTTTACCAAGGAAAGGATTTTCTGAGAGTTCTTTTAAAGCGACCTTTGCCGCCTTTTTGATTTCAGGGTTGAGTTTCCTGGCAGTATTATTTGCAACAGTCGTGAGTCTGACTTGATACGTCATTAAAATGCCTTGTCAAGATCAATCAATTTTCCTGCTTTCACATCTTTGGCGGATCCTTTCAATTGTTTCATCATGTCAGGATCAGCCAGGATATCGATAGTTTCAAGGAACCCCTCAAACTTTTTCATCGATAAGATAACGGCTTCAGGAACTCCATTTTTGGTGATGGCTATAGTATCGTTTGTGTCGTGTATCTGCCGAACTATATCCAGTAATTTTGCCTTTGCTTGGGTGATAGGTACGAATGTCTCAATTGTTTGCATGGGTCACACTCCTTTTTTTCTATAGTGGTTATTATAATGACTATTACAGAAAAGACAAGAACTGCTGTTATCATTGTTCTTCCATCAAGAAACTCCTGACGTTCTTGATGAGGGCAAGCGGAGTTGTCCCTTTTTTGAAGTCTACTTTTCCTGTAATGGTAAAATCTTAAATTGCATTAAGGGACAGTCTTGCGGTCCATTGGGGTCGAGCCAAGATAACCGTTTGTTTTTCAATCATTAATGTTCCAGAAATAGGTATTTTCAGGCTCTCTATCGCTCTTTTGGGCAGCAAAATGGCACAAATAGGAATTTGTAGGCTCTCGAAGTTGATACCCGGCATCTGTTTCCGTTGCTTTTCTTCCCTTGTTTGCTCTGTTTATTTGCCATGGTCCGACCAATCATCACCAAGACTTACATTATTTGTTCCGGCAAAGGAGATGACGATCTCGCTTGGATCGGACTTACTTTGGGAGGAGATTGCTGCAAAACCTGAAGAGCCTCGTCTATGAAGACGATGACGAATAGGGCTATGCACTTTGCTTTTGGCAATAGGAATCACCCATTTCTTGAATGTGTTTCCAAGAAGCCTCTTACTGTTAATATCCGGTATGCTCTTCATAGGCCAGGTGGGGTTCCAGACCCTGACAGGAGTGTCTTTAT
>Ga0307440_1001455_pt1 | contig 11504 bp, 5 predicted proteins | sample SalMarWE160410MG_FD_202150 | JGI IMG/M metagenome (GOLD analysis project Ga0307440, IMG submission 202150) | Salt marsh sediment microbial communities from the Plum Island Ecosystem LTER, Massachusetts, United States - WE1604-10 | ecosystem: Environmental > Aquatic > Marine > Intertidal zone >... | reverse complement strand
AAATTCGGCAAGTATGCCAGTGTATTTTAGATAATCAAAAAAAATCACAGAAAACATAGTCAATAAAACAAACTTTTTTATGTCTAGTCTTGCGATCTCTTCCATACTGCTTTCAGGCTTATGATTATTATTATATCAGCAAACTTGACCAAATTCAAGAACCCTCTGCTCGTGTTGCTGTTTTGTATACAAAAGGTGTGCGTGTGAGCAAAAACGGATGGAACCCCCTACTACGTCCTTATCGGAAGATACTCGTAAGTACCTCACACGGGTCCACGACGCCCTCTGGCTAAAGCAGATAGAAATCGATGCCTTGATCCGCCGGTTCGAGCCTCCGACCCCAGGTCGCGGGACCAAACCGGTACGCGAGTCCGGTTCGCCGCATCTGCAGAGAATTCACGTGTACCGTCGACTCGACGAGGCTCTGTGCTTTATGCGCGGATTCCGGTACAACCCGCACTGGGCCCACTTTGACCGGGACAGTTGCGGAAACGGCCTCTTGCTGTTTGAAGACAAGGTGTCTTTGCTGGGAACCGACGCGTCGCAGGACCGTTGGGGGCTCTATTGGGACCCACAACAGGCCCGTAACCGTGAGTATACTTCACCGGTAAACATTTCGGCCTGCATCGACGCATTTTTCGCCTTGTTTGAACAGCGGCAGGCCCTGAGTCTGTTTGGAAGCCAGGCCCCACTTTGCTGTTTTGTAGGGCAGCTGTTCCACGATCCCGGAACCCGACAGCAAATCCTGCCAGGGATTCGCTGTCTGACTCCACGGGACCCGAATCTACGTATTCCGCTGCACCGGTTTCAACGAGTCTGCATCAGTTTCCAATCGGTGACCCAAGCCTTTGGAATCATCCACAGCATCGCTATCTTGGAGAGAGAGCCGGGGGCCACCGAGTTTCGAGCCTTTTTGTTGGCGACCGGGGCCATCGTGCGCGAGGTGCCTCAGGGCCCCGACTCCCAATTGTGGAAAGCACAACTCGCCGCCGATTTACAGACCCACTGGAAGGCCACCCTGCTGAACCGAAGCAGCAGCATCCAGCACGGGGACCATCGTATTTTCGACGACTCGGACGGCATCGCGGCGAAGCTTGGTGCCGTGGTGAACCTCGACGATGCCCCATGGAACATGGCATGCCCCGAGGGACACGAGGAGTTGTTGTACCGCATCGGGCTACTCTTGGAAACCCCCGCCGACCTAGAACGACAATACCAACCATGGACCGAGCCCGACCAACCCCTTGGATCTTTGGCCAAGCTCTTACAAACCGCACCTGGCACCCGACGGTTCCCCCAACTCGAGTTTGACATCGAACCCGAACCCGAACCCGAACCCATGTCGTCTTTGAGCCAACAAATCACGCGTCCCAGACGCCCTTCAAGCGTGATTCCACGCGCTGCGATGTTCGAAAGCGATCTCCGACAAGCTGGGATCTTGACGACGCGGCTCTGGATGCGGTTCGTGCTGTTGGCACGATTCTATCCTTACGTGCATCTAATCCAAACGAACGGGACCAGTAGCAGCAGCTACGAGACACCCCTCACCGAAAAAGAGGCCAAAGCTTTTCAGCGTGCCGTTTTGCCCCAGGACGACACTCTCTGGAAAGACCAGATCGACCGCGCCGCGACTGCGGCTTGGGACCGCGCCTCGTACCAAAAGAGAAAACAGAAACGGCAACAAGAAAAACAACAGACTGAAAAACCTTCTCAAGCCAACTTCTTGTCTCAGAAACCCTTGGTGTTGGAAAGCAAAGAAACCGTCACGATGCAACCCCAACCGGACTCGGACTCGGACTCGGATTCTGGTATGATCCACCTGATCGAAGATGATTTCATCGATGATGACGAGAGAGATAAACCCCCGTTACCGGTAGAAGCCAACGGAAAAGATCTGGCGGGGATGGTGCGAAGGCCCCCTGGAAAGGGCAGCCGGAGAAGCAGTGGCGGTCGACCCAGCGATACCACAGAAAGCACCGAACCACATCTCCGTACTCAACTCACCCAAGAAATTCGAAAGCTGCTGGCTGGCCCCAAAACCTTGGTGCGCGGATCCGACGCCAGAGAAGCTAGATTTCTAGCAGTACGCACAGCCATGGAAGATACCTATCATTACGATCCCCTCTACACAACCTATTCCACATACTCCCGGAAGGGAAACGTCTGGAGTGCCGAAGAGGCCCTGAGAGTCGCCAAAGAGTGGAGGCAGGCGATCCTTACCGACTCGACGATCCTCTGGCGTCTGGGGGTAGAAACCCTGGATCTTTTCTACCCGGATTCGGCCCTAGAAAACCTCTGGCAGCATTTTATCAACTCTGAAGCCATCACTTTACAGCGCCTGGCTTGGCAGGATAGTGTGTCGGAACACGCCCCAAGATACGGCAGTACGGAATTCCGAAAGTTGGCGGCATCCCACGATGGTGCGGCGGTACTTTCCCCCGCGGTTCGGTCCCCGCAAGTCTGGAATCCAAAATTTACAAGCAACAAAAGCCGGCAACGCGCCAAGAAAAGAGATTTCACCCATCGCACGGCCTTGTTGAACCGACTAAAAACCATTGCCGATAACCCGCAAGTGGGGGCCAAGAACCTGAGTAAACGAACCCGTCAACCCACCCTGATGGTGGTGGCCCGAGGTACTACACCTCCAGGCAAGGGCTTCAACCAAGCCGAATTGCAGATTTTCGGCCTCGCGGTGGTGGTTTCCCTGATACGAGACGACATGCTGAGTTTCGTTCCGCCACCCGAGCTCTGGGACATCCATTCCTCCGACCCGGACCAGCGCACGCCCCTCGAAGACTATTTTTGGGACCACTTGAACGAGTGGATGCGAACCGAAAACGATGGTGGGCCCGAAGCCGAGTTCCACACCAAAGCTACCCAAAGATGGTTGGCGAGCTTTGCCCTACTCAGTTGGGAATGGGGCGGCTACCCTGGCATGATGCGATACTTTGACTGGATCAACGACACAGCACGGCGCCTGGGCCTGCGAGACGGTCCTTCCAATACCGTGAGTCGACGAGTGATCGCCGACTTTCCTCTCCTAAAAGACCTAGTCTCGGCGGTAGTCGAGGCAGAACCCGTGATGGGCACCCCGACTCGAGCTCTGCGTGGGGGCCTTTGGTCTCCGGGAGGTCCAAGGGACCTATCTCCCACGGTCACCCCCAGCTACCCCAGGGTCGAACCCCCTTCAGAAGAAGAAGAAGAAGAAGAAGAGAAATACGAACCACTCGAGTTTCCGCCAGAGCTTGGGCCAGTAAAAATCGAAACCGAAACCGAGGACGCCGAGTCGGTGCGGAGACTCTTGTCCTTTGTAGAAGAGTTGCACGGATACCCCCCAGGGGCTTTGGCCCAGCGGTTCCAAGACATGGCCGAGACGGCTGCCGAGAACCAGTTGAGTGCCACCGAATATCTTGGATTGGGGCGTATTCATCTGCAGATCGACGGGATCAACGATCCCACTCCCCACAGCCTCAGTCAACGCTACCTGTTTGTCGGATGGACACGTGAAAGCGTGGATACCACACGGATCAACAGCCTTCACATAACGTACCGCCGAGGTTCAGAACCACCCGAACCCGAACCTGAACCTGAACCTGAGCCAGAAGACGAGAGAGGTCCAACGGATCTCTCGGAACCCAATGGACTCCACAGTCAGGCCACACAACTGGCCGGCATTGAATCGTTCTTTGACGTACAACAACAACAACAACAACAACAACCAGCTAAAACCAAGAACTCCCGTCCTTTCTACAAGCAGCAGATCGGGTCAAAAAAACGGCGTTCGACTCCCAAACATGGGTCAGGCACACGGAGCCCTAAATCCATTCTGGAATGGATGCAGGTTCCTGACGATCCGTGAACGAAAAAGAAAAAAAAAGATAGACATCGAGCCAGACCAGCATATATCCCTTATTTTTTTACTTTTCATGTGTACAGTAAAATAGACTATTACCATCAGCACTTTTTTTTCGAGAAAACGCGTTTTGTCCACACAAAATAGAAAATCATTATGGATAGTGCCTTGTTCCGTTCACCCATCTCGCGTCTGATCGCAGGCGCAGTCGATGTTATGAGCACGATCCTGTTTATGGCCGTCTGGGTAGCGACCCTGGTTACCTCTGGATTCAGTCTGACGGGCACCCAGACCTTTGCTGGGTGGACCTACTTTCCCATGTTTTGGCCACACCTGATAGCCGCCACCTTGGGCGTCCTCATGATTCTGAGGTACGGTGCCAACTTTGCCACCGCGAGTCTTACCGTACTGCTATGGATGGTGGCCTTGGTGGCCGACGCCTATGGCGCCGTAGCCTACTGGCGTTTGTTTTGGCTCTGCGATATTGGGAACAAGTCTCAGCTGACCGGAGTGGCTCGCGGTATCTGCGACAGCGAAAACGCCTTGCTGATTTGCATGATGGTCGTGGGCACCGTCCTGCTGGCCTTGTCTGTCTGCGGTATTGGGGGACATGGGTTCGACCTGTTCCAAGCCGGGCGTTCGGGGTCGGCGAGCCCCGGCCGTACAATCTCGGCGCCGCTGCTTTGGGTTGGCCTGGCCAACATGTTTACGCTGCTGGCCTTTTCCGGACTCTGGCTGGCCAACTGGATCAGCACGTCCACCTCGGTCGGTGGGGGGCAGACCTACGCGGTATGGACCTACGCCAACATCTTTTTGATCCAACTGTCGGCCTCGGTGCTGGGGTCCATGATGTTTGTGCGGTACGGGGCCAACTGGGTCACGGCAGCCGTATCCATCGTGTTGTGGAGCACCTCGTTTTTCGCTGCCCTGTACGGTACTGCCCTGTACTGGCGAATCGGCTGGTTTTGCAAGGTGGCCTCGGTATCGAGCCTCAGCGGGAACCAGCTGACTATCTGTACCCAAGAGACGAGTTACCTGATCGCCCTCTGGGTACTCGCCAGCATCCTTTGGATACTCAGCATCATTGCCCCCATCGCCCACGCCTACGACTTTTTCGCTGCCGGAAGACACGGGTCGGTCCGTGTCAAGCTGGGGGCCAGCCGCCGCAGCGACAACCACGGCGTCACCCCCCACGAAGACCTTGAAATGCAAAACCCACCCGAGACCGAAGCGAAAACGCCCCAAAATATCGACCAATACGCACCCTACAACGACGGTAGTGTGCTGAGCGGCGCCAGAATCGTTCCCCTATACCAAGCCGTCAACCAGAGTCCCTACCTTCAGCCTCCTCACGCCGTCATCGGGACCAACAAATTTGTATAAATACACATACATACACAATACACTTTTTTTCCGAAATATAAGAATAGTTTTTATTTAAAGGAAAAACACTTGGTTGCAATGCACGATGGTCCATGGCGTCGGGCCTACATGATCGAATCTGCGCCATCTGTATAAGTATCCGTTTTTATACTCTTTCTCGGCGATTAATCGCCCCCGTCGGTTCCATTGCTTATGCGTGCCGTGGGGTTCCCCCTTTTTGAATTCAGTTTGATTTGATAGTTTCCCATTTGATAAATACACCTCTTCGATTCCGTGTTTTTTCCCCTGTACCCATTCAGTTGTACTCCATATTTTCCCATTACCATGCCAGCGCTTGGATGTCCCGTGGAGCCTTGCGTTGATGTATCTCTTTTCAGATATTAGTTGCCCGTAACGATTCCATTCCCTCCACAATCCGTGCGCTCTTCCATTTTTATACAGATTCTGCATCCACAATTGTCCGTTTTTCCACCATGTTCTGTATACGTCAAAAACGGTAATCATCCTGCGCCGCGTCATGTGTCGCTGAATTGGCTCGTAGAGATCGGAAGGAATGTATGGCACATCTTCTTTCGTGATATTCCAAACCACCTTCCTACAACACAATTGCAATAAAGATTCCACCGCCTTGTCGTTGTCATTGCCGTTGTTACTTGTCATTGCTTTATAATTGTGATGCAGGGGGATAATTCTTTCTCGCAATTCGAACGGCTCGGAATTCCGGCACGCGACCGTATTTCCGAAGACGAATCCAGAGTGTATAAAACACCAAATACGACAGAGGGAAAAAACGAGTATGGATCCACCCACACCCCCACGTTTACGAGCCAAAAAAAAGGCATCCTCGACTCACTTGGTCGCGTCCTCTTTGAACTCCGACCGCGGGCAGGATCAACAACAGCAACGGGGGCGTTTGTATAAACTCCCAGAGGAGGCCTGCACAGCTGCGGTTGTTTACCAGTGGTGGACCGGAGAAACCGACCCCATGGCCGCCCCTTGGATCCAAAACAATAGGGAAAACCTGGACGTCACCGCAGCCGATCTGAGTCGGCACCAGATGGGGAGCCGCAGTGCCTGCGGAAACGCCATGGCACGACTCGATGCCGACCTGCGTCGTGCCACCCAACGGGGCAACCCCAACAGCCTGCCGTTTTGCGGAACAACCGAGATCGTGGGAAACCACAAGAACGGTACACCCCCCATGCGGCTGATGCTAGTATTTTGGACCCCAAGTCGGCTGGCGGCTCTGCGTCAGAGCCTGCACATACCGGCTACCGGAGAGGCAGAGGTTCTGGACAGGCTGGACCGGTTGCTGCTTTCGAAAAACCTGGGAGCCGTCGTTACCGTGGCCTACTTGCTGCCACGCTGGGCGCCCCCGCCTTCTGCCTACGACCCCGCCACCTGCGGGACCACCGGCCGTCTTATTTCCGAGTTCAGGCGACCTCCGAGAACAGGCGTCGAAGCCCCTGGTGGGGGCGGTGCCGGCAAAAACGGCAGAGTCAGCAAAAACGGCAGAGTCAGCAAACTCCAAAGTACCCATCCCGCCGTCTTGAGTTACGGTGTCTGGCAATTGGGGCTGCGGATCTGTTTAACACGGCCTCAGGCGATCATCTCCACCAACGCCGACCTGGCTCGTATTATAGCGCACACAGCCGGGTTGGACCCCCGGCATCTGTGCACCGAATCCGCCAGGCAAGTCGTGGCCGGCTTGCGTCCCCCACCACGAGAGCCGGTCTTGGAACCGGCTGCCATCCAGGTACACTTTAACAGCGGTGAAATCACGGTCGACCCCCGCGAACCGCAACGACGTGCCTTGGAACAGTGTGCCTGGAACCCAGCATCCACCATCCAACGTCCGGTGATCGACCTGAACCGGTTGCCAAAACAACAGAAACTGATCCATCTGAAACACACACCCACCCACCACATCCGGATGCCGCATCCCTTTTTGTTGTCCCGACAACCGCGCGACGCGCAAGACCATGCGACTCAACGGGCCGACACGGCCTGGTTTTTCAGCGCCACCGACCTGCTGGTGGAATTGGGGCAAACCCTGGGGGAGTCGACCGCATCCCAGACTCCTGACGCCACGGCGCCCAAGCCTGTACTGCGTCTCGGAAGCACCAAACGCAAACACCCATGCTCTTCAGTAGAAAACAACCAGACGTTTCCAGAACGACAATGCTACCTGGTGCAGCAGCCCGTTAGCAGGGATCAGAAGCGTGCAAAACGCCAAACCAAACAAGATGTCATTACGATCGATTGATTCATCTTGTTGTTGTTGTTGTTGTTGCGATTATCACGATTGTTTACGTAGTAACATACATTTTTTCATTTTATTGTTATTCGAAAAGCTTTAAAAACGATTACAAGTTTCACAGGGTCCAGGGTCGCTCGGGCAGTATGATGGCCTGGCCTTTGTTGGGAGTGACTCTGCCAAGTTTCTGGTGGTAGCGGTAAATCTTTTTTTCGTCGATAAGTTGGTCATAGACCCCCCAGATTTCCAGGTCGCGGGCCGTGTACTCCTCGCTGCCTTCCTCGTCGAGTTCGCTGACCAACCGTTCCCGAGTCTGCCATAAAATATTGCGCGAGATGTGGCCCACAAATTTCTTGGGATTGGGCATGGGCCCCGGTCTCTTTTTCGTAAATGACAAGTGCACGGCATTGGGCCGGGTCCGTTCCATGTACTGCAGATACCGAACCCGGAGTTCCGGGTCTTTGGGGAAACGGGGGTGCTCTGGATACTCTTTGAGTTCGGCTGCCGAAAACGGGCGGTGTCGAACCGTGGTACCCAGACACGAGAGCACCATACGCCAGGGAAGTTCCCGCCAGTGGGTCTCGGTTCTGGGAGTTTCAAGTCCCACGTCTGGGATCTCGGTAGCACGGAACATGGCGCTGATGGCATGTCCGGCTCGTCGTAGGTCACCAAATCGTATATTTACCAGATGCAGGTCCATTTCTGGATGCCACGACATCATGGCGAGCTGGAAGGTCGAGACATCAATCTTTTGCAACACCCCATCAAAGACGGCCAGGCTGGGGGCGATGGCTTCCTCGCGTTTCTGTCTTGTGAGTTCGGGGTCCACCAAGGCCCCATCGGCCACCACTTGACGCACCAACTCGACCTGCGCTCTCATTTGCTTGATGCGTAGCTGAGCGGCGCTTCGAACCGGTGCGTCGAAAAACACTACACGGCGATACCTTGGCTGAGGTAACCTAGGATCCCCAGGGCGTTCCATAATCATGATCCGAGCTCGTTGGGACAAGTTGAATGGGTCATAGTGAGTCCTCGCTTCGAATTCTGGCTCGGTGGCCCACAACCCGTGAGACGCAAAGTACACATTGATCGATGGCACACGAATCAGCTCGGTACGGGTCAGGGCTCTGGAAAGTCGTAGCATGATATTGCGTAACCATAACAAGGGACGCAGTCGTTTATCGGACCAGTTTCGCTTCCCCAATAGCTCGGCTCCAGGGAAAAACACCCAGGTCGAATCGTCGCTGATCTCCAGCTGCCAGCAACTATGGGTGACCAGGGACCTGAGGCCGGGGACCAAGTAACCCATTCGGTCGAGACGATCGATTCTGTCGTCCAACAATGGTTGCTTGGTTCTGCTCCTTCTAGTAGTAACAGATCGCCTCGCCCTTTTTTCGGCGTCGTCCCGTCTACGCAACATTATGGAAAGGTAATTCCCAGCTGTGGCGAGCCGGAAATCGTTGAATGTCAAGCCTGGATTGGGGCCTGGATCGGGAAGATCGTCGATCCCGATGTCGGATGCTGTCACCGGCCACTGCTTCAGCATGACCGCCAGCTTGTCCCGGAAGGTCTGGTCGGGCCGCAGGCTGGTGCGCCAGAAACAATGGGTTACAAATTCCAGATGATGGTTAAAGTAGGCCGTGTCGAGGAACCCGATCCGGTACCAGTCTGGGTGCAAGATATAGGCAAGGCCATCGGGCGGATTTCGCAGGTAGCGCCGCCAAGGTTTGTCCGAGGGCAAATCCCATTTGTCGGGCATTTGGTCGACCGTTAGCCCGCTTTCGAGATCATGGATACTCGGGTCCCAAAGAGAGGGACGCGGGCGTGCCAGCCAGATTCGGTATAGAGTTACGCGGACATGTGGATGAGAGACCCAGGTCTGAAACTTGCCGTCTTTTTCGTCAAGTTTCAAATTAAATCGGTCAATGTGGTATTTAATGATACTGCGCGCGTGTTCCATTCGTTCCTGAGAGGTGGGGCCCAGGATGTGAGGTTGGGAGGCACCTTTGTTGACCAAATGATGCGTGCGTTCCCAATTGTAATCTGGCAACAGGTAGTCACGAATAAACTTGGAAAGCTCCTCATCCGAGGCTTGGAGCTTGGGTTCGGGTTCGAGTTCAATCTCAGGTTCCGGAAGGAGGATCGGATTTTTCTCAGAGCCGGGAGGCGGTTCCATATTACTGCTGCTGTTTTTATATCACAAAAAGACTTTGTCGTACGAATCGAGGCTGATGTGTTGTTTGAAGAATCAAAAAAAAATTTATTGTTTATTGTTATTATAGCAAGCTCCGATTTTTTCCCGAATCGTGGCTTCGCGGTGGTTACAACTATCATTGCGTTTGGTGTGTGAAACGACTCCGCGGCCCAGACGCCATGCTTGTACCCTGCGAATCGTGTGACTATTTCAAGGCGTCTTTCTGTTCCGATCAATGTTTGCACGAATATCTGACACCAGTAGAACCAAGCTCGACCTGGGCCAGAGAACACGCAGTGGTGCGTGCGCGATCCCTGACACGTCCCTGTTTCTTTTGTATGTAAAGATAAATAAAAAAAGCTACAGCCCTCCCTTCTTTTTTTTATCATTAATTCCACGTATTATCCACTCGAGTCACCTGAACATGTCTTTGCATAAGAGTTCCAACAATAATAGCAACGACGGTCGTGCCTTAACAACAACAGCCGACATCGAATCCATGGCATTACGTAATCGCGGTGTTGGCGGTTTTAACGACCTGACCGATATATACAGTTTCGACAGCAGTTCCCCCGGGGGAGGTGGTACCGATGCCTTTAGCGAACTTGAAGGTCGCGAAATGCAACAACTGCCGTCCAGACCACCTCCACAACCACCCTCACAGTTTGGGAGCTACCGTACTTTTTCCACGCCAATCTCGGCGTCGCGAACCCTTCCCAGAAACGCCCTTAACGCCGTTCAGATCATGGGGACCGCCGCGAGTGTCTTGGCGGTGGCAGTGGTGGTGATATCTCTGGTGTGGCTAGGTATCCTTACGGCACTCTGGGTCTACAACCTGAAAAACACACAACACGACATACGGCACTTGAACCGTACGATTGCAGCGGTGAACGCCAGTCTTCCCGAGGGGAACGGGACCGTGTTTTTCGATGACGACTGGTGGATGGCCAACGGTCCCCATCCGGGCAGGCAGTTTCAGCTCAACGCGAGTCTGATCACGGGTGGCACCGTACGAAATTATGCAGGTCCCGATGCCGATGGCACCATCCTGTTGGACACCACCCTGAACCCGGTGTTTCCCGAGGACCAGTTTGCAGTGGTAGGGGACACCGACAGCACCACACGAATTGAGTTTGACCTGAGTCTGATCCCAAGTGCTACCTTGCACCTGTACAGCTGGCCCAACAAGGATGGCACCGTAGCCATGCTCAGCGACATTGTGGCGGGCAGCAACAATCAAACCGTGTTTTTAGATAGCACCTTTGCCATCCTGAACGTGGATGATACCACCAAGCGGGCCCAGTTCGACGCCAGCCTGCTTACCAGCATGACCAATCGAACCTTTTCGTTCCCCGACCTGACGGGTATCCTAGCCCTGACCACGGGGGCCCAAACCCTGAGTGACAAGACCATCGATAACAGTAACAGTATCACGGTGGTGGACAGCAACTTTGTAATGCAAGCCACGGCAGGGGGCAATGCGGCCCTGTTCAACGCCAACGCCCTAACCGGAGACAAGACCTTTTCATTTCCGGACCTGACCGGCACTTTTGTGCTCACCAGCGGGGCCCAGACCATCAATGACAAGATCTTGGCCGACAGCAACGCCATCACCGTGGTGGATAGCAATTTCGCCATCGAAGACACGGCAGGGGGCAACTCGGCCCTGTTCAACGCCAACTCCCTGAGTGTGGACCAGACTTTTTCGTTCCCCGACCTCACCGGCACTTTCCTACTGGCTACCGGGACCCAAACTGTTTCCGGTAAAACCCTGGACAATACCAACAGCATGACCGTGGTGGATAGTAATTTCGTAA
>Ga0307440_1001454_pt1 | contig 11507 bp, 7 predicted proteins | sample SalMarWE160410MG_FD_202150 | JGI IMG/M metagenome (GOLD analysis project Ga0307440, IMG submission 202150) | Salt marsh sediment microbial communities from the Plum Island Ecosystem LTER, Massachusetts, United States - WE1604-10 | ecosystem: Environmental > Aquatic > Marine > Intertidal zone >... | reverse complement strand
TGGCGACCGGATATATCAATTATACCAACCTTACCCTTGCCCGGGCATCAAGACAGGAGACAGAGGTAATAATCAGGAGGGTACTTGGATCAGGCAGACACCAGCTCTTTATGCATTTTTTCAGTGAATCGGTCATATATTCCCTTATATCCATCATATTATCATTATATCTTGTAATCCTTTTGTTGCCTTATTTTAACGCTCTGACAGAAAAGGCTCTAAGCGCCTCCATGATGTTTAATCCTGTAATAATCAGTATTATATTTGTTTCCAGCTTAGTAATCAGTACCATAGCCGGATTATACCCGACCTTTGTAATTTTAAAACATACCAGGCACAACAGGCTCAAGCCGGAACCTGTAAAATCAGTTAAAGGGGGAAGCTTCAGGAGAACACTGATAGTATTTCAATTCATAATCTCAATTACCCTGATAATTATAACACTCATCATTCAGAAACAAAGAACGTATATCCGTAATAAGAATATCGGTTATGACAGGGATAATGTAATCTCTGTCCAGATGGGATCCCAGGTCTGGCCAAGCTACTACAAACTAAAAGAGGCATTAAAACCTGACCCATATGTGGAAGATGTAAGTGCCGGCTACACATCACCAACGGAGATAAAATGGACCAGTTTCATGACTGTTGCTACAGAAACAGGTGAAAAGAAATTTATTACAAGAGCCATACCGGTTGATCTCGACTTCATAAAAACCCTGGGTATTAAGATAATTGCAGGATCCGATTTTACCAGATCAGATTTCAGCCGGTTAAAAGATTCGACCGGACAGGAAAATTACAGATTTGACATGATTGTTAACGAGACCACTGTAAAACAGATTGGATGGACTCCCGAGGAAGCTATTGGTCGTAATATAAGCGCAGGATTTTCAGGAAGAATAAAAGCGGTGGTAAAAGACTTTAACATAGCTTCATTGCACGAACAGATAATGCCACTGATGATATTTCTGTACGATAATTATATAAACACGATGATTATCAAAACAAAAGGGAAAGATTTACCTGCTTCACTTGCTTCCATAAGAAAGATATGGAATGAATATATCCCGACAAAGCCTTTTGACTACAGGTTCTTAAATGACGAATACAATGCCCTGTATAAGAAGGAACAGAAAGAGATGCAGATATTCAGCAGCTTTGCTGTGATTTCCATCTTCCTTGCCTGTATGGGTCTGTTTGGACTGGTTGCTGTAATTATAGTCCAGCGCACGAAAGAGATAGCAATAAGAAAGATAATGGGAGCATCTGTAAGGACAGTTGTTATTAACCTACTGGCAGATTATACAAAACCGGTCCTGATTGCTATTCTGATAGCCTTTCCGATAGCATATTTTGCTTCAAGTTCCTGGCTAAAAGGATTTGCTTATCGTATTTCAATTCACTACGGCATATTTATTATAAGCGGACTTTTAATACTGGCAATTGCTCTGTTAACAATAAGTTTCCAGGCTGTTAAAGCTGCGTTGTCGAACCCGGCGACTTCGATTAGGCACGAATAAATCCTTGGTGATACTAAAAGCAGGAGGTGGTCCTAAAAATACTATTAACCGCTAAGGTCGCAAAGAAAGCGCAAAGTGAGCAAAGACAAAGTATAAAGAAAGTCTTTTGCGTTCTTAGCGCAATGTCTTTGCGTCCTCTGCGGTTAGTGTTTTTACACTTTCAAGGCATCATATTATCAATCTCCTTTATTATTGCAGGTCAAACCTGTCGAGGTTCATTACCTTGTTCCATGCAGCAACAAAGTCATTTACAAACTTTTCATGTGCATCATTACTGCCATAAACCTCAGCTACAGCCCTTAGCTCAGAGTTAGAACCAAAGACAAGATCAACACGTGTTGCTGTCCATTTGAGCTGACCCGTTGCACGGTCACGACCTTCAAACAGGTCTTTATCATCAGAGGTAGGGGCCCATTCGGTACCCATATCCAGAAGGTTGACAAAGAAATCGTTGGTAAGCGTTTCAGGGTGTTTCGTGAAAACACCATGACCGGAATTATCATAATTGGTCTTCAGAACACGCATACCTCCAACAAGAACGGTCATTTCCGGTACTGTCAGTGTAAGCAGTTGGGCTTTATCAACCAGCAATTCTTCAGGTAATACAGAGAATTCTGATTTCAGATAATTACGAAAGCCATCGGCTACAGGTTCAAGCACAGCAAAAGAATCCGTGTCAGTTTGTTCCTGTGTTGCATCCATACGGCCCGGAAGAAATGGTACTTTAACCTTTAATCCTGCATCTTTCGCGGCCTTCTCCACTGCAGCGCTTCCTGCAAGTACTATCAGGTCTGCCAGCGAGATCTTTTTGCCATCAGGCCATGAACTATTGAATTCCTTCTGGATATTCCCAAGTTTGTCCAGCACCTTTAATAGCTGATCAGGTTTATTGACTTTCCAGGACTTCTGGGGCTCAAGCCTTATCCTTGCACCATTTGCGCCGCCGCGTTTGTCGGAACCACGAAAAGTGGAAGCTGAAGCCCATGCTGCAGACACAAGCTCCGATACAGATAATCCTGAAGCCAGCACTTTGGCTTTCAGTGCAGTTATGTCAGTATCATCAACAAGTGCGTGGTCAACAGCAGGAACAGGATCCTGCCATATCAATTCTTCTTCGGGGACTTCCGGACCCAGGTAACGTGCACGAGGTCCCATATCGCGATGAGTCAGTTTGAACCAGGCACGGGCAAATGCGTCAGCAAACTCATCAGGATTCTCATAGAAGCGCCTGGAAATTTTCTCGTATGCCGGATCAAACCTCAGGGAAAGATCGGTTGTCAGCATTGTAGGAGCATGTTTTTTTGAAGGATCGTAAGCATCAGGAATTTTTCCCCCGCCATTTTTAGCCACCCACTGGTACGCTCCTGCCGGGCTCTTTGTAAGTTCCCATTCATATCCGAAAAGATTTTCAAAAAAGTTATTGCCCCACTTTGTCGGCGTTTCGGTCCAAGTCACTTCAGGTCCACCGGTAATTGCATCACCGGCTTTTCCTGTACCATAACTGCTTTTCCAGCCAAGACCCTGCTGTTCAACAGGAGCCGCTTCCGGTTCAGGGCCGACAAGAGCCGGATCTCCGGCTCCGTGCGTTTTGCCAAAACTATGACCCCCGGCAATAAGTGCGACAGTTTCTTCATCATTCATTGCCATACGTGCAAATGTCTCCCTTATATCGACTGCTGCAGCTACAGGATCGGGTTTTCCGTTAGGACCTTCGGGGTTTACATATATCAATCCCATTTGTACTGCAGCAAGAGGATTTTCAAGGTCTCTCTTACCGGAATAACGCTCATCGCCAAGCCACTTTGATTCTGCACCCCAGTAGACAGATTCATCCGGCTCCCATACATCCTTACGTCCGCCACCAAAGCCAAATGTTTTAAATCCCATCGATTCCAGAGCTACGTTTCCTGCCAGTATCATAAGGTCACCCCAGGATATCTTTCTTCCATATTTCTGCTTTACAGGCCACAGTAACCTGCGGGCCTTGTCAAGATTTGCATTATCGGGCCAGCTGTTAAGAGGTGCAAACCTTTGCTGTGCCGATCCGGCCCCTCCCCTGCCGTCGCCAATACGATATGTACCGGCAGCATGCCAGGCCATACGAATAAATAAAGGTCCGTAATTTCCGAAATCAGCCGGCCACCAGTCCTGCGAATCTTTCATAATCATGTGAAGATCATTTTTTACTGCAGCCAGATCGAGACTTTTAAATTCTTTTGCATAATTGAAATCTTTCCCCATCGGATCAGACAAGGATGAATGCTGGCGCAGAATATTAAGGTTTAGCTTGTTTGGCCACCAATCAGGATTCCTGGTTCCACCGCCGCCGACACTGTGTTCATGCATAGGTCCCGAAACGGAGCCTGTACTGCTTTTATTAAAATTTTTATCCATATAAACAGGCATTTATCAATAGTTTAACATTAATTACTTATCAATAAGATAACACACTGGAAGCAATAATGTTTAATGAATTATGCAACGTTATGATCCAATAAAAGCAGGTGATCCTGTAGCTGAAATATTTGCCGGGACTACCGGCACACAGGCTCAATGAGGAAATTTTATTTCAAAAATATATGGCCACAGTTTACCTGTCACAAATATCCTGTCCTTTACAGGATCATATGCTATACCATTTGTTGCCTCCGACCGCCGGTATTTCTGTTTTGCCTTCATAAGCAGCGTGGTCAGATCAAGCAAACTGACTATCTTTCCGTTAACCGGATTGATCTTAGCGATATAATTTGTTGTCCATATATTGGCATAGATGAAACCATCAATATATTCAAGTTCATTTACGTAAAGAGCCGGCGACCCGTTATAGGTCACATTGATCTTTTTTATCACTTTCAGACTGTCAGGATCCCAGTAAGTGATGAAATTTGTTCCGTCACTCATGATAATGGATTTCCCGTCAGTGGTCATTCCCCAGCCTTCCTTATTTGAATACCTGAAAGTACCAGTCTGTTTAAAATCTTCAGGGTTGTATATAAAACCCATTTGATTCCTGTATGTGAGCTGATACAGCTTATTGTTAAGGAATAAAATGCCTTCACCAAAGTATTTCTTCCTGTCAATCTCCACCTTGACATCCATCTTGCCTGTGATCAGGTTATCTATACCTATCACTGACCTGGTAAATGGATATTCATCGGGGGATCCTGTACTTTCAAAAAGCTTATCATCATGATATATTAATCCTTCTGTAAAGGCTTCGGTGCTGTGAGGATATGTGCCTGTAACAGTATATTGTATCATAGTTATACCACTATTCCTATTCATTTCAGGCAGCTTCCCTGATTTCCTGCTGTTGCAGCCAGACATCATGACCAGGATTAATACAATAAAAAGAAACCTTGTTGTTTTGTATGAATTGTTATCCATATATCGGTGAATAAAAGGAATTTACTTCAATAATAATCAGAATTATTGCATATCCATAAAAATAGCAGCTTTAATTCAAGGAAATTGTTACACTAAGATTCCAGCCTATTACGTCCTATGTCCTATGTCCTACGTCCTACGTCCTACGTCTTACGTCCTACGTCTTACGTCCTACGTCTTACGTCTTGCGTCTAATTAAATTTAGACTAGTCACTACAATCAGTTGTGAAATAAACGTTAGGACTGTTTTCCATGTTAAGACGGAAATCCTCCGGTGGAAATGGCATGACCCAAACACAAACCCTTGTCAGGGAAGGCATATTACTTATGTCAAGATACCACGGATAGCAACCACCTGCCTGTCCCATCATGGTATTTTGAGAGAGATTCAGTTCTGTCAGCTGGTTATCATTGCACCTGAGGACATTTAAGTCAGGTTGATTAGTGACATCAAGGCTGGTAAGTTGGTTCAGGCCGCAATATAATTCTGTCAGATCAGCGTGGTTGGAAACATTAAGTGTGCATATCTGATTGTTGCCGCATTCAAGATGGATCAGATCAGTTATCGTTTATCAGTCCCCCTACACCCGTAATAATTGAACTCAGATCAGGTGTGCCTTTATAGTAGACATATCCAACACCTGTAATTGTTACATCCAGGTTATCAGTCACAAGTACTTTGCAATCGCCAACCCCGGTTAAATTGATATTACAGTTCTTTACCTTCATTCCATATGCATTGATGTTACCTACACCTGTCAGACTGATATTCAGAATATCCTGGTCGGCACCAGATAAATTAAAATTACCCACTCCTGTAAGAGTAATCTCTGTTATTTTCGGTAAAGTAATTTCGAATACAATATCTGCATCTTTTTCAATAGATACGAATTTATCGACACCAACGATAAGGCATCCGTTATTCACATCCCAATTCATAACATCAATTATATTTTGCTGTGCCTTTATAGCTACAGACTGTTCCCCGCCGATAACTATTTCAAAATCAGCAACACCAGTATTCTCAATTTTATCAAAAGATGCTAGATCAAGACTTTTGGTTACTTCAGGACCTGTGCCTATAACCTTTATCTTGTTATGAATGTTCTCATCCTCGCATGAGAATGTCAGCAGCAGAACCTGGGCAATAATTATAAAATATCCTGTTCTTTTCATGGGTCAATTGTTATGAATCACAGGTCCCTGGTACCTGTAACCCGGTGATACACACAAGATACGCTAAAGCCAACAATAAGTCAAGAGAAATTGTATTATTTTGAAGAACCAGGTACTGCCCTTTCAATTCCTTTTACCACCAGGTTGTCCATCACCTTATAGCCTTCCGGCGTAGGATGCACCCCATCCTTAGAATATTTCGCTTTCAGGCCGTTTCTCTGGTCAGCCATCGGTGTGAAGAAATCAACATATACAATATTATTTTTCTTGGCATAAGACTGTAACATGGAATTGAGCTTTATAATTTTCTCTGCCGGTTGCAGTCCGGGTCTCCAGGGATAATCATAAGCCGGCAGAACTGAACACAATACTACTTTAATATTATTAGCCCTGGCCAGTTCAATCATTGATATAATATTTCCAAAGATTCTTTCCAATGTTGTAGAACCGGTATTTCCTGCAATATCATTTGTTCCTGCCAGGATTACCACAGCTGCCGGATGCAAATTTATAACATCATCCCTGAAACGGATCAGCATCTGTGGTGTTGTCTGACCGCTTATACCCCTGTCGATAAATGATTTATGCGTTTCAAAAAACTCTCCATCTAAGATTTTCCAGGCTTCCGTAATTGAGTTGCCCATAAATACCACCCGCTTTTCACCGGGAGCAACAGGAGGCAGTTTTTCATTTTCGCCTGCATATTTTTTTAAGAAGGCCCAATCGGCATTTACATTTTCTGCCGTTACCTTTTTAATTGAGTCTATCTGTGCCCTGGTTAACCTGACCGTATTGCTTTTGTTCTGCATATCTGTTGTATTATTTGCCTGTCCATATGAGAAATAAGTGCAGGAACTTATCAATGCCGATAAGGATAACAGGAGTAAATTCTTAAATTTTGTCTTCATGAGTATATAATGTTTAATAATTAATTTTCAAACTATTACCTGCAATGCCAGAAATAACTTTCATATCAATAAAAAGGTTATTCAATTGAAGGTTAATTTAAACTATCATTTCCAGTTATTCAATTGATTATTTTGGCAACACCCGGAATTATCGTGTCAGATTAGAAATAAGTTCTTTCCCTGTTGCACGATATAATGAAAATTTGACCGGAAACTTTCACAGGTTATTCATGCTGCAGGCATTTTACAGGATTCTGATTAGCAGATTTCCAGGTATGCCAGCTTACAGTTAAAAGAGACAAAATTACTGTTATCAGTCCAGCTGCTGCGAATACCCACCAGCTGATACTGATCCTGTAGGCAAAACCCTGGAGCCACTTTCTCATTATTAACAGAATAACCGGACAGGCAATTATAAAAGCAACCAGAAGCAACCTGACAAATTCAATGTTTAACTTCAACATCATCCCGCCTGTTGTTGATCCGGCTACCTTACGTATGCCTATCTCCTTTGTCTTGCTGTCAATGGTGAAAAGAACCAGGCCGAATAGCCCGATACAGGAAACAAATAATGCAAGGATCGCTATTGAGGTCAGGATCTTTGAGGTTTGTATTTCTTTAATATACATCTTTTGAAAGTCATCATTCAGAAAAGTATACTCAAAGGGATATAGCGGAAACATGCCTTCCCATGTTTTCCTTATATAATCAATGACTCCCTGTATGTTTGACGCGGATACTTTAATCATTAAATGATCAAATATCGCCGGATAAAACGTTATGGCCGCAGGTTTAAGCTCGTTATGCAGAGATTTGAAATTAAAATCCTTTACCACGCCTATTACTCTTCCTTTTCCTATGATATCGAACTGCTTTCCTATTGGATCTTTCCACCCTGTCATTTTTGCAGCTTCCCCATTTATAATATATACCCTCTGATCTGATCGTGCAACATCCTTGCTGTAATAATGTCCATTTAACATTTCAATATCAAGAGTCTTTATAAAATCCTCATCAGCAGAAAGCCAGTCTATATAGTGTGAATTATTATCCGGGTCAAGCCCCTCCCACCATACGTTCTGATTATAGCCATTCTGGCCTGGAAAATAGCTCACGGCAGAAGCTTCCTGAATTGACGGATTCTTTAATAATTCATTTTTAAAGGTTTCATAAACCGGTTTTATTGTTGCCTGGTATATCGGAACCATAATCACCTGATCAGGATTCAATCCAAGATCCTTGTTCCTGATGAAATTCAGCTGATCCTTTATCAGTATTGCTGCAGCAACCAGTATTATTGAAATGAAGAACTGAAATACTACCAACCCTTTCCTGAAAGATTGAACAGATATCATACTCACTGCCTTAATCTCATTCCGCATAACTGAAACAGGCTTAACAGATGACAACAGGAGCGCCGGATAACTGCCTGCAACAACAGCAATCACTATAATAAGCAAAATTATTTTCATGAAAGTGAAAGGAGACAACATTGAATTTAATGAAAGCTGAAGGCCTGTCAGTGAGCTAAATACCGGTAAAAAAAGATAACTAAGGAATAATGCTGCAATAAATGACACCAGTACTATGGCAAAGGATTCTCCCAGAAACTGGCCTGCAATATTAGAACCAGTTGCACCCGTAACCTTCCTTATGCCCGATTCCTTTCCTCTCTTAACGAAACGTGCAGTTGACAGGTTCATATAATTGATGCATGCAATGATCAGAACAAGAATCAGAATAGAGCTTATTATATAAACCGTTCTAATGTTTGTATTCGTCGTCAAATCTGATTTGAGCCGCGAATGAAGATGAATGCTCAGCAATGGCTGGATATGAAGAGAGATGTACTCCCCGTTGGGAAGGTTCTTCATCACAGACGGCAACTTATCAGTTATTGCTTTATACGATTTGTTATCCTTTGCCATGATGTACGTTGCATAATTCCACATACCCCAGGTCTTTTTACTCTTGTCCTCTGAGAAGGAACTAAGAAAATCAAACTGCAGCTGAGAATTTGCAGGGATGTCCTGCATAATTCCTGTAACAACAAATGGCTGTTTTTCCTCCCCCAAAAAAATTGTCTTACCCATAGGATTAACTTTACCAAAATACTTTTTTGCCTTTGACTGACTGATTATTATTGATCCAGGATTTCTCAGGGCTGATTCCGGTTCACCCTGAAAAAGCTTAAATGAAAATAATTTGAATATTGAAGGATCAGCCAGTGTGACATTTTCCCAGTACTGCTCATTATTATAGTTGACGAAGACTCTCCCAAGTGAGCCAAACCTTACATAATCAGTTATTTCAGGGATTTCCTTTAAAAGAATATCTCCCAAAGGTGCCGGTGTAGCTGCAAAATTATAATTGAGATCCTCTTTATTTATTTCAGTTACTACCCTGTATATCTTTTCTGCATTCTTATGAAACTTATCGAAGCTGAATTCAAACTGTAACCAGATCAGAAGAAGGAATGACAGAGCAAATCCGATGGATAAGCCGGAAATATTTATCAATGAGAAACTTAGGTTTCTTATGATATTACGAAATGATAAAAGCAGGTAATATTTCAGCATAATAAACCAGTTTAACTATTGTCAGATAATCTTTAAAACTGAAAATCAATTTATATGCCATTAGTTTAAATATCTTAATATTAAGAAATTATAAATTTTCACAATTATAAATCTGTAAAATATTTTTACAATGATCGTCAATACATTTAACACTTATCAGCTTGCTATGCAAGTCAATAACCTCCTGCCACCATTGGGGAGATCCTTCACTCCACTACGTTCCGTTCAGGATGCCAGTGCAAAAGAGATAATGGGGGGAATGAGGCGTGGCGTTTTGAAGAACAATATCAATCTGTAATAAATGTCAGCTCAAAACGCCGCGCCTCCTTCCCATTGAATCCCAAAGAACCTGTCATCCTGAACGTAGTGAAGGATCTCCCCAATGGTGGCTGAAAGTACAGTCTGTCGTGGTTATGAAGTCTCGATTATCGCTTTTTGCTAATGTGTGCTTTATGCTTTCTTCCTTTTATTATACTCCCTTTCAACAAGGCTCCTTGTATCTGCAGATCCATGTGAGGGCAGGAAAATATTACAGCCTGTATCCAGCAGCTTTCCCCAGCTGTTTACCATTATTTCAGGTTCAGCTGCCACAGGCGGGAAAATTGAATTTTTGAAGATACCGAACATGCAGTCTCCCACCAGGGCAATTTCATCATCTATGATCACACTCACAGAGCCTGCAGTATGACCCGGTGTATGAAGAATATATACATTAAGTCCCTGCTCCCTGAAGCTGAATTCGGAATTAACAATGTAATCGTGATCACACGGATCAAATGTCAGGAAACCTGCTATAGATTTATTAAGGAACCCGACAAAAAACCTGTACAGGAAATTGGTTCCCTTCGTAACGGAATTTATTCCGTTACCCAGGCAATCTGATTCACTTTGATGAATAATTACTTTTGCACCGAACAGCAGTCTTATTCTTTTTGCATTTGCTGCATGATCAAAATGGGAATGTGTTAACACAAGATAATCAAGTGTATGGATATTAAGGTTTACAAGCCTTTTGTTAAGAGTATTCCACATCATTCCCGGACCGGTATCAACAAGGATATTCTTATCCCCGCCCGTAATAAGAAATGCATTGCTTCTTCCGGATAATATCCGGGTCAAGGTATAGCCGCTTTTTGTATGCCAGGTCTTCATATGGAAAAATACTATATTTAAGTAACAATTTTAATAAATATTATTTATGATTCTCTTGTCTGTTTTCACAACCCCCATCCCAACCTTCCCCCACGGGGAGGACCGAGCGTTAAGAAATTGCCCGGTGGGCAATTTTAGCGAAGGGGCCAGCTCGTCGCGAGGGCTATTTCCCCCTTGCCTGCACTGCCGAAGCTGATAAGCGAAGGCGTGGGGGAAACGGGATAGGGGGTATGAATCATTTATAATAATCGAATCTGTTACCATTATTGTGAAGAATTGCACCAGCAGGAGAATTTTAAACGCTATCGAAATTCAGACCCTCAATATTCAACAGTTCTTAAAACCTCACTAATTTAATCAAAATAAATCATTTAAGGCTGCGGTCTTCCTCCGTATGGTCAACAGTCAGCTTCATGGCATCTTCATAACCGTTTATATTAAGATATATCATGTTTGACTGGTCACCATACACCCCTGTTAGTATCCGGCTTCTTATCCTGAAATTCCTGGGCTTTTTATCTGAAAGATAAAACATGTTGAGATGTATCTCATAGCTCTCATAGCTGATCTTCTCCAGCTTTCCTTCAAGCTTTTTTCGATTTATAAAGACCTGAACCCTGTCGTTGTAATACTGTGCGATCCGGTTATCTGGGATAATTATTGTATCATTAGTGGTGCCGGGATTAAAATCAGGATCATAAAGCTTATAGTCCCTTAGAAAATCATCATAATACATTCTGAAGAATACTCTTAGAGTGTCACTTCCCTGATTCTGGGTAATA
>Ga0307440_1001453_pt1 | contig 11510 bp, 12 predicted proteins | sample SalMarWE160410MG_FD_202150 | JGI IMG/M metagenome (GOLD analysis project Ga0307440, IMG submission 202150) | Salt marsh sediment microbial communities from the Plum Island Ecosystem LTER, Massachusetts, United States - WE1604-10 | ecosystem: Environmental > Aquatic > Marine > Intertidal zone >... | reverse complement strand
ATATTAAAGGCTGACGATAGTATTACCATTGAAATTATTCATTCCCCGGGACATTCACCAGGATCATTAAACCTGCTTTTCAGGGAAAACCGTACATCTGGCAAACGCGCAAAAGACTTAAATAGTTATATATGAACAAATTATTAATATATGTTTTACTTATAATAAATAGCCTGGCTGCCTACTGCCAGATTGATGTGCAAGCTGATTCGGCAAAACGATCTGGCAATCCCGTTTTTCCTGGGTGGTATGCTGATCCTGAGGGTATAATTTATGGTAATGAATACTGGATATACCCGACCTATTCAGATGATTATCAAAAACCTGACAGGTCTCAGTATTTTACTGAGGAACAAACGGAAGCACGAAAGAAAGCGATCAATCCGGAATACCTGTTGCAGACGTTTTTTAACGCGTTTTCTTCAAAGGATCTAGTGAACTGGGAAATGCACTCACATATACTTGATATTAAGGATGTTAAATGGGCTGCTTACGCAATGTGGGCGCCATCGGTAATTCATGCAAATAATAAATATTACCTTTTTTTCGCCGCCAATGATATTCAAAACGACCAGGAATACGGTGGAATAGGAGTGGCCTGGAGTGATAATCCGGGCGGACCTTACAGGGATGCTCTCGGACATCCACTGATAGATAAGTTCCATAACGGAGCACAGCCCATAGACCAGTTTGTTTTTCGTGACTCTGACGGCAGCTGTTACCTGATCTACGGGGGCTGGAGACATTGCAATATAGTGAGACTGAGCAAGGATCTGCTGCATGTACTGCCCTTTGACAAAGACACCTTCTTTAAAGAGATAACTCCTGAAAACTATGTTGAAGGACCATTTATGTTTAAAAGGAATGACAAATATTACCTGATGTGGTCGGAGGGGGGGTGGCAGGGTCCTGATTACAGTGTCGCTTATGCTATTGGTGATTCTCCCGGAGGGCCGTTTAAGAGAATTGGCAAGATACTGAAACAGGACCCTGAAATAGCCACTGGTGCTGGCCATCATTCGGTTATTAATATTCCTGGTACCGACGACTGGTATATAATATACCACAGAAGACCCCTGGGAACTACCAATGGCAATCACAGGGAGACATGCATTGACAGGATGTACTTTGATGATGAGGGATTTATTAAGCCTGTAGTCATCACTTTTACCGGAGTGAAAAAACGTGTCCTTGGAAAATGATATACAGCCATTGAACGGTTATTTTTACCTATATATTAAATATTTATGTATATTAATCATTATTATATATTAATTAATTCTATATATTAATTTATTTCTCCTGTATGAAAAAACTAATCCTTATTTTAACCGGTGTCTTTCTTACGATGGGACTGACAGCACAGAATCAAAAGAACCTGGCACAGCTGCTTGGTTATCCTGCCGATGCCAAATTACTGATCATACACGCTGATGATATGGGCCTGTCCCAGTCAGTAAACGAAGCATGTATTAAGGCTTTTGGAAACAATTCCATAACATCCGGAAGTATAATGATGCCATGTCCGTGGGCTTTTGATATGGCTCTCTGGGCAAAGGATCACCAGGGTCTTGATGTAGGGATACACCTAACACTCACGGCTGAATGGGATCATTACAAATGGGGCGGAGTTTCATCGTCTGACCAGGTTTCCAGTCTGCTTGACAGTAACGGATATTTTTATCCTACGGTAGAGGCTCTTGGAAAAGCCGCAAAACCCGAAGAAGCAGCAAAAGAACTCAGGGCACAGATCGACAGGGCAATATCGTTCGGTGTTAATCCAACACATATTGATACCCATATGGGGAGTGTAATGGCAACACCTGAACTGGTAAAGATTTACCTTTCGCTGGCTGATGAATATCACCTTCCTGTTCTGTTCCCACGTGCCTACCTGGGTATGCTGCCTCCGGATATAGCTAAGGCGTTCAGCTCAAAAGTGTATCTAATCGACAACCTTTTCATGCTTGAACCGGCCATGGTAAAAGGCAGGTGGATCGATCCCTATATAAAGGCCGTCGAAGCTATGAAACCCGGCCTGAATGATATGATAGTACATATAGCCTACGATAATGACGAAATGAAAGCCATAACGGAAGGCCATGATGATTATGGAGCAAAATGGCGTCAGAATGACCTGGAAATGATACAAAGCAAGGAGTTTAAGGATCTTCTGAAAAAGAACGGAATTGTACTTATTACCTGGAAGCAGGTTAGGGATGTGATGAACAATGGATCAAAATAGAGTTTGTACTTTCTAACATCTCGTAAAGCATGGAGTCTATTCATTGACCAATAACTTGTTATATAATCTATATTATGCGGTAAACAATTATTTGATTTTTCTGTTGTTTATAATGTAATTTTAACCTGAATGGCGAAGAAAGCCGGCAATATATTTGCAGTTATGATGCTCATTGTGCTGGGTATGCCTACTTTGGCGCACCTGGAACATCATCATGAAAATAATGACTATAGGGTAGGATCAAAAGATGTACCTGCATGGTTCAGGGAACACTGTGCAATTTGCAATCTGGAATTTTCGATATTTCTTGTAGAAGAAAAGGTTACAAGTGCTGTAACCAGTGAATTTGCCTCCTATTATTTTAATCCTTATTCAACAGTATTTTACCAGAATACATCTTGTTTTTCATTTAATCTCAGAGCGCCTCCTGATTTTACAAATAGCTGAAAGAAGACCTATTATCTAACTAATTATTTGTAAAAAGGACATGAAAAGAATTATTATGCTTTGCATAATGATAATGCTATATCATTATGCCAGTGCTCAAAATAGAATTAAAGGTATAATTACCGATGAGAACAACCAGCCTCTGACAGGCGCCACTGTCTTTCTGCCTGAGACAGACAAAGGGACTGTTACAAATAAAAACGGGGCATATTTTCTTAATAATCTTCCGGACGGAAAAATAAAAATCGAATTCTCTTTTATTGGTTACGTAAACCGGATTGAAACAGTAATATTATCAGGAAAAGAAATTGACCTGAACGTATCACTTCAACCAACAATTGTAAAAACAGATGAAATTGTAATATCAGGTGGTTATAGTTCCACACAACATGAGAATGCGGTAAAAATCGATGCTCTTAAGCTCGATATGCTGGATATCAGGACAACTCCTAATTTTGTAGATATGCTCAGGAAAATACCCGGAGTAGATATGATATCAAAAGGCAGTGGTATATCAAAACCTGTTATAAGAGGACTCTCAATGAACGATATACTGGTGCTTAATAATGGTGTGCGATATGAAAATTACCAGTATTCGGATCATCACCCTATTGGTATTGATGAATTCGGGATAGAAGATGTTGAAGTAATTAAGGGTCCTGCCTCTTTGTTATATGGTTCCGACGCAATAGGAGGTGTTCTCAACTTCATCAGGGAAAAACCTGCACCCATCGGAACTGTAGAAGGAGATTATTCACTGAAGTTGTTCTCAAATACACTGGGAATAACAAATGACCTGGGAATAAAAGCCTCTTCAAAAAAGCTCTTCGCAGTGATCAGGGCCGGACAAAAAAGTGATGCTGATTTTCTGCAGGGAGGCGGGGCCTATGCTCCTAATTCACGGTTCAACGATTTCTCGTTAAAATCAAATTTTGGAGGTACAGGGAAATCAGGGACCTTCAATGTTTTCTACGATTACAACATTCAGAACCTCGGAATGACCGAGCCGGAAGCTATAGATATGATACAGGAAAGAGGACGACATACTGAACTATATTATGAACAGCTCAGAACTCAAATGCTTTCGTCACGGAATAAGCTTTACCTGGGGAAAATGAAGATGGATGTAAATGCATCATACCAGAATACCATGCTCACTCATTTTGGTGAGCCAGAACAATATGAAATACAAATGCAGCTAGGAACATTTACATATGAAACAAAACTGTACCTCCCTTCAGATCTGAAATCAGAATATATTATTGGTTTCCAGGGAATAAACCAGGTTAATAAAAATATGAATGATCGTCCGGTTAAACTCTTACCCAATGCTGTAATGAATAATTATTCAGCTTTCGTATTAATCCAGAGAACTTTCCTCAGTAAACTGAAGTTCCAGGCAGGTTTACGATATGATACAAGGATAATTACTTCGGACCCCCTGGGTTTGCCTGACTCTTCAGATTACCGTCCTTCGCTGACTAAAAATTATGGGAGCATGAGTGGGTCTGTCGGTATGACATATAATTTCACAAGCAAATTCCTTATAAGGGCAAATTTTGCTTCAGCCTACAGAACCCCCAACCTTGCCGAACTGACATCAAACGGGCAGCATGAAACACGATACGAGATAGGAAATGAGAATCTTGTACCTGAGCTATCACATGAATATGACCTGAGCATGCATTATCACAAAGAAAATTTTACTTTCGATCTGGCAGGCTTTTATAATGTTATTAACAACTATATCTTCATAAGTCCCACGGGGACTTCAACACCGGGAGGTATACCTATTTACCGCTATTTACAAAGCAATTCAACATTAAAAGGAGGTGAGGCAGGAATCCATTATCATCCGGAAACAATGAAATGGCTTCATCTTCAGTCAACATTTGCAACAGTAGTAGGGAAAAGATCGGATGGATCTTATCTTCCATTTATACCTGCCCATAAACTTGAATTTGAAATACAGGCTTCAGGTCAGAAGCTTTTTGTTCTAAGCAAGCCATTTGTTTCAGCCAATTCTCACATTGCATTTGATCAGAACAAAGTTGCTCCGGATGAAACGGCAACACCTGGATATACCCTGTTTGACCTTGCTGCAGGTGGGGAGATAAGAATAAGACAACAGACCTTACAAATCAAATTTGGAATCTATAACATTTTCGACAAAAAATATGTTGATCACCTTTCAACATTAAAAGAGGTTGGGCTTTATGATCCAGGACGTAATATTACATTTTCAATTAAAATACCATTTAATATAGCAACTTACGATCCGGAAAGGCAACATTCAAAATGATTTAATTATTGAGACCGTCTCAAAAGTAAGAATTATTACCCACGAAGCACTGCTTCATCTCACTTGACACCTGCATCAGCAGCCTTGAATGAGAAAGCAGTATGCTTGTCAAAATAACTACGGTGTAAATTTAATATGGATGCATATTTATCTGTAAAACCTGAAATCTGCGATTTAACCTTTTCAATCAGTCTTCCTGAAAAAGATATCACCACTTATGGTCTCGAGTTTTATCATATCACCCCCCTTATTAAGCCTGTCAGCAATTCTGGTTGGAATACCTGAATGCCCCTTGCCTGTATTCAGAATATGATTAGTATAAATTGTTCCGGTTATTGTTGAAAAATCGATATCAACATTTTTTTCTCGAGGTTCAGTGAGATCGATATAGCCGCTTATGGTTTTTACTTTCATCCTGCCGGTATTGCCTGTAATAGTGATATCGGCATTAATTGTCTCAACAGTAAAGTATTTATTATCAGGCACCCATACATCCCAGTAAATATCTGCTTCGTTACAACAGTTACTTTTCCCTTTGAAATAATCCTTCTTAAAGCCTGCCTTCACTTCAACATTGCTGCCACTGTCGCTATAAGTGATCTTGTAGGCATCATTGTCCTTATTATTATTAATATTGACGGAGGATTTTACCAGAACTTCGTCTTTCGCCCATGTATGTATTTTAATAGAATCAGCTATCCGGATGTTGAGTTCCAAAACATCCTTGCCTTCGAAACTAATGGTCTTCTCTGTTTTCAACTGAGCCTTAGCCGGGATAAAGCACAGACATGTCATTATTATTAGAATGCTGGTTTTCATACTGTTAGGTATTTATTTGGAAAGTAAAAGAGGAGGGGGAATATTATTTCCCCTTCCTGAGGTAGATATTACCGCTTACTGTAACAATACTGAATTTGAATCCGCCACCGTTAAGTGGGAAATTAATAACATTTCCTCCAACCTTTTTAAGATTGTCCTTTGATGAAGAGAAATCAAAATCAGAGTAGAATGATCCTGTTACGGTCCGTAGTTCCAGATTTGTAGCTGTTTTCTGCGGTAATGTGATATCAATATCTCCGCTTATGGAGTTTACAGAAAACGGTTTCTCCGAGCTAATGGTTCCAAAAGTAACGTCTATGTTTCCACTGATTGTTGTCAGAACAAGAGGACCCGATACATTTTTCAGTAAGATGTCATGACAGCTTTTTATATCTATCTCATTTTTCATACCCGAGATACTTATATCATTCGATCTTTCGCATGTGCTTGTAATTTTCAGTGCAACGTTTTCCGGTACCTTAACACTGTAGCCTGTGTTCTTCGTGAAAGGAAGAAGACAGGTAACAGTAACCTGGTTATCATCTTTGGTGACTTCCAGCCCGATTCCGGTATTATCTGTACCTGCGGGATAAACTGCCTTCAATCCCCTGGCTTTATCCGGTGTGCTAAAACTCCCTGAATCGGCCGTAATGATGATTTCTGTGCCATTATATCCTTCCACAGGTAAACTTCCGTTGAAATCTTTGAGAACCAGCCTGCTGGTCTTACTGTTCTGTAAAGGCACCTTGTATTCCTGTGCACATGCAAGACCTCCGTAGAGCAGGATCAGAAATATTAGAGTCGATTTAATAATAGTTTTCATAATGGTCTATTTTTTAATTGATTAACTCAATACATACAGATCCGGTATCTGCATGGATTTATTTATGATTGAATTCAATTCATTTTTTAAATTAAAGGAGCGTCTTTATTCCACTCTCCGCCACACTTCTTACTTCCTTGAGAGTGTTGATATTATTAATTATATTCCTCATTGGTGCAACAGCGCTTCTAACTTTTCTGTCAACGAGAATATTTATTAGTGTTACCTGCAGGATAGGGTCATCCTGGCGGGAAAGAGACTGAACCAGTGAATCGCAAACATATGGCTGCTTAGTATATTTTTCAAGAGCATAGGCAGCAGCCATTCTTACATTAACATTTTTATCGTTGTTGAGTGTATTGATTAGTACATCAATAAGTGCCCTGTCAGGGCTGGGGAGTTCGTCAACGTAATTAACAGCCTGGATGCGTTCACTTGATGATTCCCTGTTAAGCATTGTAAAAACAGCATTTTCCTTTAGCGATGTAACTTCTGATTGCAGATCTGCAATCTTCTCCGAATTGCCTCTTCCTGTTATTTCTGAGTTGATAAACATTCCAAGTAATGTCCCGCATATCAGCAATACCAGACCTGCCGCAGCATAGTAAATATACCGCTGCATATGTCTGCGGGCTGGTAATTTATCAACCTTACCATCATCTTCCGATCTTTTTTCTATCTCATCATGAAGCATATTATAGAAATTAATCCTCAACGATCCATCAGGTTTCTCATGAGCTGTCTCAGCAATCATTTTAAGAATCTCCTGGCTTTCCCTGAGTGAATCCAGACAATTGTCACACGTCTCCATGTGTGTCTCAAATTCGTCTCTTGCTGTTTCATCCAGGTTTCCCTCAAGATAATCGATGATCTTTAATTCAATTTCATCACATTTCATAACAACCTGTTTTATACCTGTTTAAAATATATCCCCCTCAGCTGTTTCAAAGCTCTGTGAACCGCTACCTTTACAGCACCAGCAGACTGGTTTGTGATAGCTGATATTTCTTCGTATTTAAGTCCCTGGTATTTGCTAAGTATCAGCAGTTCCTTCTGGCTTCCCTCAAGACACGACATTGCTTTCTCAAGTCGCTCATATTCATCTTCATGATGATCCGGAGTATAATCGGCAGTATCGGATGGATAAACACCTGAATTCATAAAGATATCCCCTGTTTTTTTAAGCTCATTTCTGTAATCGTTATGAAGGTTTCTTGCCATCTGGTATATCCATGATTTAAAACTGTAATCCTCTTTGAATGAATGTTTGTATTTAATGATCCTCATAAAAAGGTTCTGCGTCAGATCCTGGCTGATCTCCCTGTCGGATGTGAGTTTGAGAAAAAAGTTGAATAACCTTATATTATATCTCTCAAACAGAACACTCAAATATTGAAGGTTTCCTTCTTTTACCTTCCTCATTAACAATTCGTCATTCTGATCAGATACCATTCAAATATTTTTCTTTAACATGGTTACCTGTAAAGTTACAAATGGTTACAGGGAAAAAGATATTTTTCATCATTTGGAATTACAACCTTAAATAATTTATAGCGTATTCCAACTGATTATCTGTTCCTTTATCAAGGTTCTCAATTTTGTTAACAACCCTGACATCAGGTGCAATACCAATACATTCCCAGGGTAAGCCATCATATCTCCTAAAATCTGTCGTGCCTACATGTACAATAGAGCCACCAGGTAATTTTATTTCATCAGTGATTCCCCTTGAACCGGCAGATCCTCCTCCCGTTGTATCGCCTACAACAGTAACGCCAGGTAATTGCTTCATCATCTCAGTAAAGCGTTCTGCTTCGCTATATGAAACCCCATTTATAAGAACAACTATAGGTTTACTGTACTCATATCCATTAGGTTGAATTAAATCCTGAGGGACTATTTCTTTATTTCTGTACGCAACTGGAACTTGAAATTCTGAACTAATAAAATATGACAAAATCCTGTTCGAATTTACAGCAAGGCCTCCCATATTTTGCCTTATATCAATAATAAGCCCCTTTGTATTGATAAAATAATCCAATACACTATTAAAGTCATTTACAAGATTTTCAGGACGGAATGAAGATATACTCAAATATCCGATATTGCCAGGTAGTATTTGATATTCAATGTATCCATCGCCAGCTGTATTAAATTCTTTATCAAAATAACTTTTAACAACAATAGGATCAAACAAATCTTTATCCCTGAGAAAGCGTGGTGAAAAAAATACTGTTACCTCTTGTCCACCCAAAAATTTAATATACGAATGTTGGTCCTTTAATTCCGATAACAAATCTATTAATAATGTATAAATCTCATCACCTCTTGCCAGTGCTGCTTTTGGCCTGTATTCAAGATATATTTGATCCCAGTCAATCTTCTTCAAATCAAAATACGGGTAAACATTATAAATATACTGCCATGCCTCTTCGAAATCAGCAATATTATCAGCATCGCTACCTGGTTCTATGATATCATTCTCGCAACTGAATAATGAATTTATAGAAATGGTGATTAATATAATTCTAAAATATTTCATGATTGGCCCCTTTCTTAAAATGATAAGAGATTGAAAAAATCAAATTATTGGATAATGAAACCACAGGATCCCACTCATCAATTCTGAAAAGCTGTAATTTATAACCTGCTTTCACTGAAAGTGACGAAAATATATAGAATCTAAGTCCCACATTTAAATTTGTATTCATGCCTTTTGGTGCCAGAAGGAACTTAAACTCCGCTTCATCATGTATAGACGACTGAAATGATTTAGAGCAAATTGAAGCCAGGCTTAAATGAATAGCTTCCTCAGAAAAAAATCTCTTAGTTATACCAGAATGAAATTGGGCATTTATTCCCAGCGACACAATTGACCCGTGAGATTCTGTAATTATATGATTATATGTGCCAAAATCGTAGTTAAATGAATAAAGCAATATATTTACTGAAGGTCCAAGAAATGTTTGCACATTTTTCTTAAATAAATTGAATCCGTCAATTGAATAGAAAAAATCTTGATTTAAAGTGTTTTGTGTTACTTTACATGCAATATCGTTATTAAAAATATATGATGAATTTCTTGATTCAATTCCAAGACATAAACCGTGACCATCCTTAAACCTCGACCATTTAAGTGAAAAGTAAGGAATGTTACCTGAATATTTCTGATAAGAAATATATTCATCCTTAACTGCATATTTCCCAATTCCATATTCAATACTGAGACCATCCGGATAAATAAATTGCTGATTCATTACTGTATCCTGTGCTCCAGCCTTAACTGCTAAAAAAATACAAATAACTAATAGGGTAATTCTTTTCATTTTCTTTCAGGTATTAATGATTCTCAAAGTAGCTGATAAATCTGTTGCAAACAGGTCCTGTTTACTACAGTTATATCAGTAAGTGTACAGATTCAATGCACAGGGCTCTAAAGCGCTAATTGTGATCCGGTTTTATATCTTAACAGATATGCCGGCGTGGATTATTACAGGCGATATATTTATTGTTCTGGTAAATCCTTCACCCTCTGCAAAATTTATATATTTAATAAATTTAATTTCAACTCCTGTCGTTAAAAATAAGCTCTTAATAACTCTGATATTTATCCCGCTCCCAAGGTTAATTAATGCACCATTTGTTTTACTATCACCGGTAAGCAGAATATATCCGGGACCTGTACCTAAATATGGTCGAACCCGATTGCTGTCAGAACGAAAATAATAATCTGCTTCAATTTTAATATAATTGGTGCTGAACGTATATATATGAGTCTCAGCTATTGATTCACCCTGAAATACAGTAAGTTCTGACGGTTTTATGCCAAAAGACAGTTTTAATCCCAAATGTCTTTTTATTCGTTCCATTCCTCCTTCGAAATAAATACCACCGGAAGTTTTACCTTCCACAGTTTCCCAAACAGTACTATTTCCATTATGGATAGGGTGATCAAAGCTCCACCTGTTATCTCCGGCGAATGTCCCACTTTCAAGTGAAAATGAATACTTTGCATGATCTTTACTGAAATCCTGTGCTGTCAATTTTGCTGGTAAGGCAAGTAGAATCAAATAGATTGTAATACTCTGTCTCAGGGTTTTCATAAGGCAAAATAATTTTTATTTATTACTAAATTAATCAGGATCTGCAGACTTGCTCAGGATGCATTACTTATTCTTTTACCCCTGATAAAAAGAGGAATAATTGTTGAAAGAATAAAACCTGTTACAGGTGTTGTTGTCAAGCCAAGGATAAGAATCCACAAGAGAGCTGAGGAGTCCCCTGTAAGTCCGGGTGAAATAGCTGTTTTATCAAAAAAATGTGAATTCAGGTTTGATAACAGATCAAAGAAAACAAACCTGAATGTTATAGTTATTGGACTCAGCATTGTTGAAATATACATGATTCTTAAACCGGCAAACAGGCCCTGCCTGTATGTAATGGTTCCATTAGCATGTTTATTCCTTATTTCAAGCAATGCTAACAAATAAACTACCGAGGCAGGAACAAAAAACAAATTGGTATAAACGGAGTAGTCCTCAATGTGGATGGAATACAAACCGGTTTGCTTTTCGCATACGATCCATAATAACTGTGCAATTGTAAGCACGAATGCCCACTTGAATTCTAAATTGTTCTTTATCATAATCAGGAGTGAAAATTGTTCAGGCAGATCTGGTATCAAGCACTTGTAATAGTGTCGAATGTTCGATATGCGAACATGTTTTTATAAAATTGAATGCTTATAATTTTTATCCTTACTTTAGCATGTGTATCGCATATTCCAATTGCTTGTCTTTCCCGTTCAAAATATCCATTTCAGTTTGTTCTACCAGGATATCCGGAGGAATACCGACCCATTCAAATGGCTGTCC
>Ga0307440_1001451_pt1 | contig 11520 bp, 8 predicted proteins | sample SalMarWE160410MG_FD_202150 | JGI IMG/M metagenome (GOLD analysis project Ga0307440, IMG submission 202150) | Salt marsh sediment microbial communities from the Plum Island Ecosystem LTER, Massachusetts, United States - WE1604-10 | ecosystem: Environmental > Aquatic > Marine > Intertidal zone >... | reverse complement strand
TCTACCCGCAGACCCAAGTCCCGAATCACTCTGGAGGCCTGCTCCAGCTCCTGCCGCCATTTCGGCCCTTTCATACAGATAATTTCGGTCTCCTTCCTAATGAACCTTGCTATCATGGCAAGGAATGTCCCGACATCGGTAACCGCCCTGCCGGTGATATGGGAAAAGGAGGAGCTGGAGGGAAGAGATGCCTCGTCCTCGATACGACCGGCAACAACAGAGACATCCTCCATTTTCAATGTCCTCTGGATATGCCTTAAAAAAGACACCCGTTTCAAACGAGGCTCAACCAGGGTGAGGAGTATTTCAGGTCTCGCCGCCTTGCAGACCAGACCGGGAAAGCCGGCACCGGTCCCGACATCGAGAAGGTGGACACGCTCCCCGAATTGGGAAAGAAGCGTCAAAGAATCAAGAAAGTGATTTTCTATAATCGTTCTTTCATCCGTCTCTTTGGCGATCAGGTTGATCTTGCGACTCCAACGAATGAGCTCCTGATGGTAAAGGTGGAGCCTCTCAACCGCAGCCGTTTCCAGTTCAACCCCCAAAGATGCACAACCACAGACAAGCAGGTCGCGAAAATCCGTTTTGACCCCGGTTTCTTTTCCCTTTGCTCTCTTCCCGGCAGGCATGTCTCTTTTTAGTTTATGCAAACCCGGATTCCGCTACCTGTCTTTCAGGCGCTCGGTCACCGAGGCCGCATGGGCTGTCAGGCCTTCAAGGTTTGCCAATAAACGGATGTCATCTCCATCGGCCCTTAATGCCTGCTCGGAATAGCTGATGACCGAGCTCTTTTTCAGAAAGGTCTCGACTCCCAGCGCCGAGGCAAAACGTGCGGTACCCATGGTGGGAAGAACATGGTTGGGGCCTGCCAGATAATCTCCTGCCGCTTCCGGGGTATGTTTTCCGAGGAAGATGGCCCCTGCATGCCGGATATGGGGAATCTGCGCCCATGGATCTCGTATCATAAGTTCAAGATGCTCCACGGCGATCTCATTGGCAAGGCTTATCGCCTCTTCAAGGCTCTGGACAATCAGAATCACTCCATGCTCTTCGATGGACCTCCTGGCGATATCCTGCCTGGAAAGGGCTGCCAACTGGCGCTCGAGTTCCTCCGGAATCCGGGCGGCGAGCGCGGCATCGGTAACCACCGCCATGGCCCGGGCCTGGGGATCGTGTTCGGCCTGGGCCAGCATGTCGGCTGCGATAAAAGCCGCATCCGCTTCACCGTCGGCCACGATCAAGACCTCGGATGGACCGGCAATCATATCTATGCGCACCATTCCGGAAACCAGCCGTTTGGCCTCGGTTACAAACTGATTCCCGGGACCGACGATAACATCGACCTTGGGGATGGTCGCAGTGCCATAGGCCAGGGCGGCAATCGCCCAGGCCGAACCGGCTTTGTAGATCTCAGTGATTCCGATCTCCTGGGCTGCCACCAGAAGATGCGGGCTGATGTTGCCGTCTTTATCCGGTGGCGTCACCATGACCCTTCTTTCGACCCCGGCTATGGCAGCCGGAATTCCATTCATCAACACCGAAGAGACAAGCGGTGTCGACCCACCTTGCCCACCTGGAACATACAGCCCGGCGGAATCTACCGGTCGCACCAGCCGGCCGACGATCGTCCCATCTTCTCTCGTCTGCATCCAGGAATCTTCCATCTCCCTTTCATGAAAACTTTCGATGCGGTCGATGGCCTTGGCAAGCGTTTCCTGAAATTTTTCGTCAACCTGGTCATAGGCGGAAAGCATTTCTTTGGCCGAAATCTGCAACTTTTCCACACTCAACGTCGGCGAGTCAAATCGGCGACCATACTCAATCACTGCATCGTCACCTCGCATCTTGACCTCTGCCAGTATCTCGGCAACAGAATCCCGGAACGAAGTATCTAAAACCTGAAAACGATCACGCAGATCGGCTGCTATCTTTTCCCCTTCCGGGTCATTGATCTTGACCGGTATAATACGCATATTTATTTAAGCCTTTTTATTTTTTTGCAGGTGCCGATACGCACCCCCTTCTTTATTCCCCTCGGTTGCGGAGCTCTACTATAAACACAATCGTGAAAAAGGAAAAGATATGACTGCTGAATTCATCGACTATGAAGAGATTATGGAGATCCGGAATCCAGGGGACCAGGCATTTATCGAATCACTTCTTGCCTCCGAAGGGATAACGTACTTCTGCCAGGGGGCACATGTGGCACCGTACCTCTTCCATGCCCTGCCGGTACGGCTTTTGGTAAAAAAGGATCAAGCCGCCCTGGCAAGAGAGATCTTACAGGACCTCTCATTCTCAAGTGCCTATAGCGGATTAAAGCGTCCGGAACCACAGGACACCCCGGAGTGATCCGGTTTCCATTTGGAGAACAATCTTCAACGAACCACCATCACCGGGATCTTCAATTGGTGCCGCACCGGATCAACCGTCTCTCCCCACAGCAGATCGCCCAAAAGACGATGCCCATGTGATCCCATGACCAGTATGTCGACATCATGCGATTCTACAAAGTCGACCAGCTCCTTGGAAGGATCACCGTGAACGAGTGCAATCTCCACCGGAACCTCGGCAGAATGAATTTCATTTGCCACCTCGATGAGATACTGTTCATCATCACGCGTGTGTTCATCATACACATCGCGATCATAGACTTGCGACGAGGCGGAATCGGCAACATGTATCAGGGTAAGCATGCCCCCTTCCGCCTTTGCCAGGGATAATGCGCGACTGATGATTGCGGCATCGCTGCTCTCTCGCCCCAGGGCAGCTGCAATATTTTTCGAAGGTCGTGTTTCGATACCTTCGATGACGGCAAGGGCGCCGCTGGGTCTCTCCTCTTCCCAGGATCTTTCTCCGCGGAGCAACGGGTGGATCATAATGTAGATCAGGAACAGGGAAATGATTGCCACCCCGCCGATCATGGGAATCGATACCCACAGTGACCCGCCACCCGTTGCCCACTCCACAACCTGATCATAGACCAGCTTCCCATTCAAGGCGATGATGAGAAAGGAGGTTATCCAGGCCAGAATCTTCACCCAGAGCCTGTTGGCAAAGGAACCCATTTTCAGCTTATCACTGGTGAAATGAACCAGTGGAATAACGGCAAAGGGTAATTGCAGACTGAGAATCACCTGACTGAGAATTAAAAGCTTGTAGGAGCCCTGATCCCCTGAGATCGCAATGACGATCACTGCCGGAACCAGTGCAAGGGAGCGGGTAATCAGACGGCGAAGGTAGGGTCTCAATCGAATTCTGACAAAACCTTCCATCACGATCTGCCCCGCCAGGGTACCAGTCAGGGTGGAACTCTGTCCTGAAGCGAGCAAAGCCAGCCCGAAGGCAAGCGAAGCGGCATGGGTGCCCAGAAGCTGTTCCAGGAGTTTGTAGGCCTGCTGAATCTCGGTGACGACAATGCCATTTTTATAAAAAACAGCCGCCGCCAGAATAAGGATTGCCGAGTTGACAAAAAAGGCCGCGTTCAAGGCTATTGTGGAATCAAAAAGATTATACCTGCAGGCCTGGGCCTTGGAATCGACCGTACGCGATACCCGACGCGTCTGCACCAGCGACGAATGCAGGTAAAGATTATGAGGCATCACCGTAGCCCCAATAATTCCCAATATGATATAGAGTGACCCTGAAGGCAGCGACGGGGCAAAGCCTGCCATAACCCCTCCCCAATCCGGCTGGGCCAGGAACAGATTGACGATAAATCCTCCTGCAATGACGCTGATCAAGGACAGGATAAACGCCTCCATCTTGCGAATCCCGAGTCTCTGGATGGCAAGCAACAGGAAGGTATCACACAGCGTCACCGCCGCGCCCCAGAGCAGAGGCAAACCAAAAAGAAGATTCAACCCGATTATGGTCCCCAAGACCTCCGCCAGATCGGTTGCCGCAATGGCAATCTCACACATAATCCAGAGGACAAAGTTGGCCTTTTTCGAATATTCCAATCTGCAGGCCTGGGCCAGATCCTTCCCGGTGACAATCCCGAGACGCGCACACAAGGTCTGCAGCAGGATCGCCATCATATTGGACATCAGGATCACCCAGATCAGGGCATAACCGAAGCGCGATCCCCCTTCCAGATCAGTCGCCCAGTTGCCCGGGTCCATATAGCCAATACTGACCAGATAGGCCGGGCCGGCAAAGGCAAATATCCGTTTCCACAGAGTTGGCTGTCGAGTATCGACGCTTGAATGCACATCGCCAAGGGATTTATTGCCATCGGATAACTCTTCCGATTTTGTCTTTTTCAGTTCAGTTTCCATTGATCCTATGAGATGTCCTTGCAATGTACTTTTTACCGACAAACGAATTCGTCGGCAACAGGGTTCCCCTCCGTGCTCTCGTCAAATATCCACATGTAAAATAAACAATTCGGCAGGAGGATGAGAAACAGGAATTTTTCACAAAAGCTGCATAATGCTATCATACAGGCTGCAAATATGTCAATTTTCATGTGTTAAATTATACGCATGGCAACATATACCCACAACCGATCTCACTCTTCCCTAATTTTCCATTGCCGGATGGTTCAATAATCATTACTGTGTATTATCAATTATCTTGAGTCCGTTATGTGTGACAAGAGAGCTTTTTTATCAAACTTCACGAGGGGAGGGAGAAATGAGAAGTATCCTTTTAGTCTTTGTATCTTTGCTTTTGGCATCATGTGCACCCGTGCAGATGGGCTCGTCCGGTTCAAAAACCGTCGTAACAGGTTCGGCAGGTGGAAGTACTGCTGCCAATGCCAACACAGCTCTGGAGAGATGTTCCGAACCTTTCGGAACCGTCGCTCTATTAGAAGATCAGGGTGAAGACTGGTACCACACTCTCATCTATGAATATCATCTCCCGCCGACATCCAAACTTCTCCGCCTCATGGCTCAGCAATCGAACTGTTTTGTCGTCGTGGAAAGAAGTCGCCGCGGGATGAGAGCGATGCAGCAAGAACGTGAACTTCAGCAATCTGGTGAAATGCGAAAGGGAAGCAAATTCGGCAAAGGCCAGATGGTTGCCGCTGATTACACCCTTACCCCGACCGTTCTGTTCAGCAGTAATGACTCCGGCGGCGTCGGCGCGGCCTTCGGTACCCTGTTGAGCACCTTCGGCGGCAGTGCCGGTACTGCGATCAGTTCAACAGGCGGCGTCAAGAAAAGAGAGGCCAGCACCATGCTGACTCTGGTTGAAAACCGTTCCGGAGTCCAGATTGCTTCGGCCGAGGGCAGTGCCTCAAAATTCGACTTCGGTCTCCTCGGAAGTATCTTCGGGGGCAGTGGTGGTCTCGGCCTTGGCGGCTACGAGAAAACCCCGGAAGGAAAGATCATTGCCGCAGCCTTTGCCGACTCCTTTAACCAAACCGTCCAGGCCCTGAAAAACTACCGGGCCCAAGAGGTAAAAGGCGGCCTCGGCAAAGGAGGACGATTGAAAATAGGAAAGTGATATTCCCTACAGCCCAAGGTATGCTCCAGGCCTTTCGGCGACATTGCTGAAAGGCCTTTTTTATATTAGATGACCACTACTGTTCAACTACTGATCCAGGGAGTGAACTGTTCGTTTTCCAGGACACCTTAAACCTATCCCTGGGGCAACACCGTCCAGGCTGCAAAGACCTGAGGAACAAACAGCTCCCCCTTCCATTACGAAAGCTGGGAGAGGATGAGCTTCAGGGATAATTAGATTTTGTTAAGATAGTTCCTTTGGAAAAGCTGATCGAACACCGGCAAGATTTTTGCTTTCGGCTTCTTTGCGGATAGCCGGTCCCTCCCATGTCCACATATTGATGCAGCTGCCTCAACCGCCATACGACCTGTTTCAGGTGCCGATTTCAAGGCCTGTCCGGAATTGTCTGCCAAAAGGGGAAATCCCGACTATAAATTTGTTATTTGTCAAAAATTCAGATAGTATTGTGGAGAAGGTCAGGAGCCGATATCTCAGAGCTTTCTAAAAACACTACATCCCTTATCAACCGCCGCCGGACCAACCACGCTTTTAAAAATGACCAGGACAAGCGCCAAGCAACAGCCGGACAGAACAATTCTTCTTGTTGAAGACGATTTTGCCATATTGAAGTACCTCAAAAAACAGCTCAAAAGAAAAGGGTACACGGTATTGGCAGCCGAAAACGGATTGGTAGCCTGGGACCTTTTTCTCCTGGAGAGTCCAGCATTGATTGTAACGGACATCTTTATGCCTGAATTGAATGGTCTGGAGCTCCTGAAAAGGGTCCTTCATATCTCGCCTGAATTTCCGGTTGTCATAATGTCTGGTGCAGGAACAATGGATGATGTGATTTCAGCCATGCGATTAGGGGCCTGGGATTATCTCACCAAACCGATTGAGAGTCCGGATATTCTGTTCTATACCACAAATAAAGCATTTGAATGGACAAGGCTAAAGAGACTGTCTTTAGATTACCAGGAAATGCTGGAAGCAAAAGTGCTGGAAAAAACGACGGAACTTCAAGATGAATTAAACACCCGCAAGGCCACGGAAAAGAGTCTCGACCATGCCAGGCGGCAGTGGGAACAAACTTTTAATGCCATTCCCGATCTGATCGCCCTTGTGGATATAAACAACAAAATCGTCCGCGCCAACAAGGCCATGGCCAATGCCCTGGGTGTGGACCCATCCGAGACATTCGGAATGGATATCTCTCTTCTTTTCGAAGATAACTGGCCGATGTCTTACGAATTTTCGGCAGACAATTCCGTAGCCAAACAACAGCACACTGAAATATTCGACAAAAAGACAAACTGCTACTTTGAACTGTCAATCATTCCATATCTCGATCCTGAATCATCACAAAGGATAGGTTCAATCCATATCGCCCGGGACATCCATTCACGTAAGGAGGCTGAAAAGGAAAAAGAAAGGATGCACCTCCAATATCTCCATGCCCAAAAACTTGAATCCGTAGGCCAGCTGGCAGCTGGCATAGCTCACGAAATCAATACACCTATACAGTATGTGGCAACCAACATGGAATTTATCCGCCAGGCATTTACTGATCTTGAGAAGGTGATAAATTCTTTTAGCATCCATCTTACTAAAGCCGAAAATTCCCCTTTGCCGCCTGAGATCGTTCAAAAGATGCGCCAGGCCCTGGATGATGCCGATTGGGAATATCTGAAAAAGGAGATCCCGGACTCCATAGACCAGAGCCGCGATGGTCTTGGTCGAGTCAGTTCCATCGTCCGGGCAATGAAAGAGTTTTCTCATCCGGGAAGTAAAGAAAAAGAGCAGGTCGACATTTCCCATCTGATTGAAACCACAATTATTGTTGCCAAAAACGAGTGGAAATATGTAGCCGAGGTCGTAACAGAATTTGACAAGGATCTGCCCTTGGTGCTCTGTATCGCGGAGGAAATCGGCCAGGTAATTCTCAATCTTCTGATCAATGCCTCCCATGCAATCGAAGACAGATTAGGTCAGAACCCGAAAGGGCATAAAGGGACCATCACTATCAAAACCAGAAAAAACGACGACGTTGCCGAAATTTATGTCACGGACACGGGAACAGGAATCCCGAACAAGATTCTCAATCGAATATTTGACCCGTTTTTCACTACCAAAAAAGTTGGGAAAGGGACCGGCCAGGGACTTGCCATCACCCACAACGTCATCTGTGAAAAACACCATGGCAGCATTGAAATAGAGAGTACCATTGATGTTGGTACGACATTTATTCTCCATTTGCCGATATCGAATTAAAATGTTATACCCAGAATATTGATAAAGCTCCGCTCACAAAAAGCGGAATACATATCTAACTAACGACTTAAGAAAAGGAGAATGTCATGAAAGTAACTATCACAAAAGAATGTATGGGTGACAGGAACTGCAATAAACTCTGCGCGGAAGTCTTTGAATATGATGAAGACCAACTCCTGTCGATTGTAAAATATGATGTTATCCCCAAACATCTTGAGGCCATTGTCCAACAGGCCGCCATCATCGTCGAAGAGTAAAGCCCCATGGTTGCCTTCCGAGAAAGTCAAACAGCGAAAAACCTGCTGACCTCGTTTGCTGCAGAGGCCCAGGCTCGAAGTCGATATAATTTTTTTGCCGACAGGGCAAGGGATGATGGTTTCATTCAGATCGGGAAACTCTTCGACGAAACCGCTGCCCAGGAACACGAACACGCCCTCAGGTTCTTTAAATTTTTCAACGGTGGTGAGCTGGAAATTCAATGGAGTTTCCCAGCAGGGGTGATCAAAGATACCCATGCCAACCTGATATCCTCGGCAGAACTGGAGTTTTATGTTCACAACGACATGTACAAGGGGTTTGCCTTAATCGCCAGGGAAGAGGGCTTTGAGCGGGCTGCCGACACCTTGGATGCTATCAGCGTTGCCGAAATGAACCATGAAAAACTCTTCCGGGAACTTGCCGAAAATATTATTAAAGCAAGAGTATTCACCAGAGAAGAGGAGCAGGTCTGGAAATGCATCAACTGTGGTTACCTGCATACGGGAAAGGCTGCCCCTGACAAATGCCCCGCCTGCGTCAGGCCCCAGGCATATTTTGAACTCCTCGGGGAAAACTGGTAACCGCTTTCTTCCTGACAAGTGGTTCCCTGGGATTTCAAACCCGTTTCCATTTCCACTTCAACCAACATAATCGAACCGGACCGGCCACCAAAGGCCGGTCCTTCTTTGAGGCCGTACCCTGGTTTTATTACCAACTCTGGAAGTTGTACATCCCCAATGCTGGTCAGCCCCGGCAAGTTGTATTTCCTTGGCCGCCCGATTGCATGGCGAGTGGCCAAAGAAAATACAACATATAATCAATTCTGATTTCCCTGAAACTCACCCTAGCGCATTGAAAGGGTCTGGGTTGTTCGTTTCCCGGATCTCTGCAGCCTGGACGGCGTAAGCGTTACCTCCACGGATGGGTTTATGAGGTCATCCGAATGAAGCGTGCTTTTGGAAAGCCGAAAGGAATAATCCGGCAGAGGGCATCGCTTCGAGGCGCTCCTCTGCGGCCTCATCGCCGGTACGCCGCACCCCTCCGGGCTTTGTGTGATTCCCCTTCGGGCCTTCGCGAGGCGTCCTCTAGAGATGCCGTCCGCCTCCCCCGCATGCTGTCGGGTTACATTTCGAGATTATCAGATATGTACAAAAACAAACAGTTACAGAATTGGTAGTTGGAAGATAATTAAGAGGTTTTTCAGTTGCCCGAAACCGCCTCCCGTCTGGTTTTGACCATTCGACGATGGATAATTTTCTTTGGACCGGAAAACGAATGGCTGAAAGGGACTGCGTGGGTTTGTTGGTGCCTGACCGTGACTTTTCCCGGTTGCACCTTGGTCTCTATCACCTTTTTTTATGCAGATATACCGACTGCCTTTTTATAAAGACAGGGGATGAAATTGGCACCTTGGTTTTGTCATGAGAGTATTCTCGTTTTTTTTCAGCCAATTCTCTTCTATTGTGGACAGATCGTTGTTTCGTCACCTTTGACGGTTGGAATTTTTGTATTCGGTGTCTTTTGTAACGATCTTCACGGCCGGTATCATATCGGGACAACGGAACAACACTTTGCGGAGCAGGCCCTATATGTTTCTGGACACCCTTGCTGAACTTTTTACCTTTTGTCTGCGTTTTGCCAAGAGGGATAATAACGCGAAGTGGTCGGGCACCGGAGATCGTCTGATTCAGGTATTGCGGTCCTCTGGGCGACGATTTGACATGATGAGGCAAAGACGGTCGAATACCTCGACTTTTGCTGGGAGATGCGCCATTGATCCCGGAAGATACTGGCCCCAGACCAAATCCCATTTTACTTTTAGCAAGCCGTAGGCGTTTGACTGGTCCATGGGCAAAGTTAGATTTTTTCACCACCACCATTGCCCGCCCGACATGCATATTTTCGTATCTGCGGGTTCGCTCCACATCCCGGTGTCTAGGGCCTCCCCAGCCACCCCACCACGGACGATGCACCCGCCGCCACCAGGGAAGAAGAGGTTCTCCCCAACCAAGTGCCACCCAACCGACTCTAAGATCATAATCGGGAGCGGTAGTATTTTCTCCGCTTTCAAAAAATGCGACAAGGGCCGGAGCATAGACAGCCCGGCCTACCGGCGGGCCCGGGGCCCAGGCCCATCGTCCATGCAAGAAAACCCAGCGGCCGTAATGGAACGGCGCCCAGCCCCATTCCTCTGAATCTACCCAGGTCCAACCATAGACAGGATCACGTATCCATGAACCACTGCTGTAGGGAGCCCAATTATCGGATACCTCCGTCGGTATCCAGACCGGACCGTATTCGGGAGCCACTTCCCACACCCCAGCCCGGTCCAGATCTTTGATACCGTAGATATCGGAGGAGACATAGCGAACACTGGCAGCATCAAGGAGAAAATCGGTACGGGAAAGGCCCCACCTGTCCCAGGAATCAAGCCCTCTGGCCTGGCCGATCCCGACATCCTGAGGGTTGTTCCCACGCACCCACACCTCCTGACCATGTGCAAGGCGGAGTTTGTCTCCTCCTTCCGGGAAGATGACGGCCTCACCTGAACGATACGCGGTAAAGGAAGTACGCTTCTCCCGGACGTCGACACGGTAATATCCCGCTCGTTTAATTACCATTGCACCGTACGGGGTATCGATCTCGAAACTTTGATCCGATTGGGGAGTCCTTATATCAAGGGAGACATCACCTTCGTCTACCCCAAATTGAATATAATCGGGTTCATGGTTGATAAGAGTTATTCGGGTGTTGCCACCCGCCCTGAGATAAGACCCGGTTGCAATCTGTAGCTCCAGGTTACCATTTCTCCCTGTGGAGAACTTATCTCCCGGGGCGGCTGGAATATTCACCCGGGCTTCGGACCATTCCGCAACCTCCGATCGTGAGAAAGAGACATGCCCGTCAATATAGCTTAGTCGCGGCGGTGTTGTTTCAAAATCTGCCTGCCCTTTCTCGTAGGCCTCTATCTGCCCGCTAAAGGCAATGCCACAGATCAAAAACCAGATGGCCAGCACCCCCCCGACGATTCGTATGGTCTGCATATCCTTTTCCTCTTAAAATGAGCATTTTTGAAAGGATAAGCCTCCAATCTTCGAGTGTCAAATCCGGGTTACGATAGCCTGTTCTTATAGTCTTGGTAGCTGAAACGCCTTACCACTGAGATCCGGTCGGCTGTTTGATCAAAGGTGAGGATCGAGGGGAGTTCAACCCCGTTAAAAGTGGTGTTTTTAACAAAGGAATACAAGGCCATATCACAAAATACCAAACGGTCACCAACGTTTAGCGGAGCCTTAAAAGAGTATTCGCCGATCACGTCGCCGGCCAGGCAGGAAATCCCGCCCAGCCTGTAGGTATGGGCCAATACCCCGGGCTTATCAGCACCAATGATCTCGGGTCTATAGGGCATGGCAAGGACATCGGGCATATGGGTTTCGGCCGAGGAGTCGACAATGGCGATCCTGGTTTCACGACCAATAATATCCAATACTGTGGTGACGAAAACGCCTGCATTCAGTACCACAGCTTCCCCCGGCT
>Ga0307440_1001448_pt1 | contig 11536 bp, 6 predicted proteins | sample SalMarWE160410MG_FD_202150 | JGI IMG/M metagenome (GOLD analysis project Ga0307440, IMG submission 202150) | Salt marsh sediment microbial communities from the Plum Island Ecosystem LTER, Massachusetts, United States - WE1604-10 | ecosystem: Environmental > Aquatic > Marine > Intertidal zone >... | reverse complement strand
GTTTACAGCGGCCGCAAGTTGTTCTTCCTTGAGAGAGCCCTTTCGGATGCAGCTGATAAGGGCTTCTAGGCATTTGTTTAGGATATCTGGGTCGTAGGAAATATTGTTGCCGATTACAATCATGTCAACCCCTGCGGAAAAGGCTTTTTGCATTACCTCCTCGAGCTTGTAATGATCACTAATGGCCTTCATCTGGATATCGTCAGTTATCACAATCCCCCGGTACCCGAGCTGTTCCCGCAACAAGCCGGTGATAGTGGGTTGGGAAAGGGTAGCCGGAAAATTCGGATCCAAAGGGCTACTGAATAGATGACCAGTCATGATGAGGTCGGCAAGGCCCATATCTATTAATTTTGCAAAAGGACGCAACTCATCCTTGGACCAGGTCTCTGAAATTTCAACAAAACCTTGATGAGAGTCGTCGCGGGAGCTTCCATGGCCGGGGAAGTGTTTGAGACAGCTGATGATATGACGTGATTTGTGGGCAGTGATCCAGACCTCTGCATGCTGTACGACCTGGTCGGGGTTGCTGGAAAAGCTGCGGCCCAAGGCTCCTATGATCGGGTTATCCGGGCAAATGTTCAGGTCTACCACAGGAGCGAGATTGACGTTGATTCCCAGGCTCTCAAGCATTCCCGCTGTTGCCCGTGCGTGAATTTGGGTGAGAGTGAGATCGTTTCGTTTCCCGAGTTCAGCTGCTGCGACTGATGTGGGAAATCCGCGCTCAGCTGTAAATCGGCAGACTTTTCCTCCCTCCTGATCAACCCCTATGAATAGACGGTTCCCAGCCAAATTCTGCAGCTTGCTTGTCAGTTTTTTGACTTGGTCTGCGGCAATGATATTATTAGATCGAAGATTCTTGGCAAGCAAGCGATCGAACAGAATAACGCCGCCCAAATTTCTCTTTTGTATGTCCGAGAAAATGGGGTGATCCTTAAATACGTCCTCTCCATGGAATCCAAGGAGGAAAAGTTGTCCTAATGCTCGCTGAAGGTCCATTCTATTAAATACCCTATGTCTTCAATAACATAACTAGATTGTGATGTCAGATGTCCGCCCTGCAAGGTAAAAGAGAAATATGGAGACTGATGAGGTACTTGTACACCTTTTACCCGGAAAACACAATGTGTTGTCCAGCCTCTAAGGTTAGATATTCAGATAAGTGTCAAAAATCCGGCACTGGAGATGAGGAGGCCTTTTTGGTTTGAGGCTGTCAAAAAACCGACATCTGGTTGTGGAATGTTTGGACGAGAGTGCTATGGCCTGTCCCAGATGGTTTTTTTTCGGGGATGGTTAATAAAAACCCGTTTTAACGGTGCAGGTGATAGTGAACAAAAAAGTGTAATATTAATTGGTTAAGAATGTGTCCCCCTGTCTTGCTTTTTGAAGAAAATAACTTGAATACAACGTCGGGTTGAATTCCGGAAGCAAAAATTACAGTAGTGGTAAACCTGATCGTATGAAAATAAAATGATTTATATCAATATATTATGGTGAAAGTTCCGCTCGGTGGCCTGTGGTGCTGTGGGGTTAATTAAACTGGAACGCTTATTGCAAAATCATGGTAACTTAAAAAGATGTAAAGAAATTTGTTAAAAGGTCGATATAGTATTACCTGTAATTATAAGTAAATATTATGCGATAAGGAATGAACGAATGAATGCCTCGACACAAATGCCTTCAAGTGGAAAAAAGATAAAAGAATGGCATGAAATCAACCAGGTTATGGTTGAGTTGGATCATTTCAAAAAGCAATCGGAGAGGCTGGATCTGTTAAACAAGCTCCATAGCCGGCTGGCAGGAGTTCTGAATCTTTCTTCCATGATCGAGACCTATTCGGTATGGTTGATGCCGCTTGTGGCCCATGAACTTATCGGATACAGCAACAGTTTGCGCAATAGAAAATATCTCTTCTGTTCCGGCCATGGGCCGAGTCGACGGCGAGCCATGGCATTTGCCGAGGAACTCATTGATCACCAAATACCCAGTGGCAGAGTCTGTAAAGACAACGAGGGACATTATGCCCATAAATGGGTTTTCGAAACCTCTGAGAATGCAGGAATTTTTTTAATTCTGAAAGAAGAGCGGGAATTGAGTGTTGAAGAGATTTCTCTGATAACCGATTCCCTGGAAATTCTTTACGAATCTCTGCAAAGAGGCCTTGAATACGAGGATTTGTTTGAGCGCGCGAGCCATGATACGTTGACGGGCTTGGCAAATCGCCGGGTTTTTGACGAGCGTATCAAGGGAATGATGAAGAGTTCAAGACGGTATAATCGTCCGTTGACAATGTTGTCCATGGACCTGGACCATTTTAAAGATATCAACGATACCCATGGACATCTGGCAGGGGATCAAGTACTGAAATCAGTGGCAAAGGTAATGGACGACGCTGTAAGATCCACTGATCTCCTGGTACGGATGGGTGGAGACGAATTTTTGCTTGTCCTTGATGATACCGATAGAAAAAGTGCCCGAATATTGGCCGAGCGACTTTGCCAGGCCGTCAGCTGCTTGGAGGTTTGGGCAGGAGAAGGCGTTAAACTCGGTGTCAGTATCGGGATCGCCCAACTAAAGGCATCGGAAAGTCTGGCCGAGTGGCTGGAAAGAGCAGATGATGTCCTTTATCACGCCAAGGCTGCAGGACGATCGAGGGTTGCGGTCAAGTAGTCAGACGACTCCGAGATGGCTTAGATGGCCGACAATCTGCCTGTTATATTATCAAAAAGCCGACTCTGTTTAGAGTCGGCTTTTTGACTTTAAGGGATTGGCTTTATTTTTTTTCCAGAGTGATAGTGAGTGGAATGGCATGGAGATTTTTGGTCTTCTGTTGGGTGTAGCCAAGTGACCAGTCAACGCATCGGGCTTGTCCGGCAAGGAGTTTGTCGACATCCTTCACAATTCCTGCAACGTTTATAACAGGATGCCGCGAAAAAACAGTCGGCAGCCCTTGGGTGAGGTTGCAGGCCAGACAATGCCCCGGGCGTTCCAAGAGTTGCAGTTCCATGGAAATCGTTTGTGCGTCTGAGCCAATATAGGCGAGCTTTATATCGTAGGCCCCTTCTTTAGGATCGCCGAAAAGGGCATCGAAAAAGGCATCGGCACGTTCAGGTGGAAAAATCTCCTGAAGATTGTCGGTGGAAAAAAGTGTGTCGAGGGCTTCGCTGTTCATTGTCTTCCTCTCAGATGCTGGTCTCATCCTTGGGTTAGTCCTGATTTTTGCCAAATACTATAAAGCCATTCTACCTGCTTTGTCAACCGACGTTGCGGTCGTTTGGGCACTGTGGTAAATTGGTCACATGCGTACTGACACTCTTTTTACATTGAATGTGACGACCCCTTCCGGTGTCGATTTACAGCAATTGAATCAACCTCAAAGGCAAGCGGTGACAACCATTGACGGTCCGGTCCTCGTCATTGCCGGGGCCGGAAGTGGGAAGACCAGAACACTTGTCTATCGGGTGGCCTATCTCCTGGAAAAAGGGGTTGCTCCGGAAAACATCCTGCTCCTTACCTTTACCAGGAAATCTGCCCAGGAAATGCTCTGGCGTGCTGGAAAACTTCTGAATGATTCGTGTAGTGGAGTGGTCGGTGGGACCTTCCATGCAGTGGCCAATATGCTGCTCAGACGGTATGGAAAAGCTCTCGGCTTTGATTCATCGTTCACCATTATCGACCGGGCAGATGCCGAAGGAATCGTCAACCTGTTGAAGTCTTCATTGGGCCTTGGAGGACGAGGAAAACAGTTCCCGTCCAAACGGGTGATTGTTAACATGATCAGCGGGGCAGTCAACAAGTCTATTCAGCTGGAAGATCTCCTCTTCGATCAGTATCCCCACCTGAGCGAGAATTTGGATGATATTTTACGGTTGCAAAGCCATTACGCGGAATTCAAACGCGATCATTCCTTGATGGACTATGATGACCTGTTGACTAATTGGAAGAGGCTTCTCGAAGAGGTGCCGGAAGCACGTGCGGCCATCTCAAAGAGATTCTCCCATATAATGGTCGATGAGTATCAGGATACCAATCTGGTGCAGGCCGAGATTATCCGTCTTGCGGCTTCGACCCATGATAATGTGATGGCTGTTGGAGACGATTCGCAATCCATATATTCCTTTCGCGGGGCGGATTTTTACAACATCATGCGTTTTCCAAAGACTTTTCCAGGCACCTGTATAATTAAGCTTGAAGAGAATTACAGATCAACGCAGCCCATCCTGAGCCTCACTAATGATATCATCCGCAATGCAACGGATAAATACACCAAAACGCTTTTTACCCGTATTGAAGGAAACGTGAAGCCCAAGCTGTATGCTGCGGATGATGAACGGAAGGAGGCCCTGTTTATCGTTTCAAAGATCAGGCAGCTCCATGGGGAAGGGACACCTCTTGACGAGATAGCGGTTCTGTTCCGTTCCGGGTTTCACTCGTTTAAAGTGGAGATGGAACTCAATGCCGCAGGTTTTGATTTTGATAAACGTGGTGGAATGAAACTTACGGAGTCGGCGCATATCAAGGATGTCCTGTCCTTCCTGCGCATTCTGGCCAACCCGAGAGACAACCTGTCCTGGAACAGGGTGCTTCTCCAGCTCGAGAAAGTTGGACCGAAAACCGCCCAGAAGATAACTGCCGGTGTGGCGCATGCCGAAGACCCTTTTGCTGCTCTTGCGGCATACCCTGCTGCCCCGGGATGGAAAAAGGGCCTGCGGGAGCTTTCCCACTTGTTTGAGCGGTTGCGGGAAACTGATTCTCCTCCGGCGCTCTTTGACATTGTGATGCAGTATTATACGTCGTTCTTGGAAAGTATCTACGCCGATGATTATCCCAAGAGGAAGAAAGACCTTGATCAGCTGCAGGTGATTATTGCCGGTTATGATTCCCTGCAGACCTTTATTGACGATACCGTTCTCGACCCTCCCGAATCGGCCATGTCATCGGATTCCGCGGATGACGGCAGATTGGTGCTCTCCACTATCCATTCAGCCAAGGGGCTGGAATGGGAGGTGGTCCTGGTAATGGGTCTTGCTGAAGGCCGTTTCCCCCACCCTGCCGCGGAGTCGGGAGGACAGACGGAAGAGGAGAGACGGCTTCTCTATGTCGCAGCAACCCGGGCCAAGAAGAGGTTGTATCTCTGTTATCCGAGGGACCTGATGACGCCGGACCGACGCTTTCAACGGGTCGGGATGTCGCCTTTTCTGCGGGAAGTCGGGTCAGGGCTTTACGATTGTCTCAAGGAAGACAACCACTCCTTCGGCTTTTCTTCCAGGAGACTTGACTCTCCCGCTGGGTCCGGCAAAGCCTCGAGGGCCGGAGCGCAGGCGAAGATCACCCTGAAAGATCTTGCCAGGGGAAGCTGCGTCAGCCATCCTTTTTTTGGAGAAGGCGTTGTCAAAAGGCTCATCAAGCCCAATACAGTCGATGTCGACTTTGCCAGACATGGCACCAAGACCCTGCACCTGGATTACGCAAAACTCAAGATGATTCGGAAATAATTCTTTGTATACAAAACCTTTGCAATGTATGATGGCAAACGGTTATACATAAAGCGTTTTGCTTTTCAGAGCCAGGAACCAAGAGAAATAATAGGAAAAAGCAAGGCAGGTTTAATTTCCGCTGCCTGCCTCTTCATCCAGCAGGTTTCTTCCAATAATTTGAAGAGAACGCAGGAATAAAAAGACAGGTTCAGCATGCAAATCATGATCATCTTTTTTTAGGATACGCACGTGAATTATATTGAGGCGGAAGACTATCTAAACAGTCTCCAGTTCCACAAGATCAAGCTCGGCCTTGATGCCATGCGGTCGTTTTTGCAGCGGGTACAACGGCCGGAGACGAAACTGAAATTTGTCCATATTGCCGGTACCAACGGCAAAGGGTCGGTGGGCATGACCTTGCTGACGATCCTTGCCCGCAAGGGGTATCGGGTTGGGTTGTATACGTCTCCCCATCTCAGTTCGGTCCGGGAACGGTTCAAGGTCAACGATTGTTATATCAGCCGGGAAAAGTTTGCCGAAATTGCAACCAGAATTCGGGAGGTATTGGGAGAAGAAAAGATAACCTACTTTGAATTCACAACCGCGCTTGCTTTTTTGTGGTTCGTCGAGTCCAATCTCGATCTTGTCATTTTGGAAACGGGTCTGGGAGGGCGCTTGGATGCAACCAATGTCGTGCTCCCGCTGGTGTCGGTGATTACCAATGTCAGTATGGATCATGAGGCCTATCTGGGCTATGACCTGGCATCAATCGCTTTTGAGAAGGCAGGGATTATAAAAACCGAGGTGCCTGTGGTTTCCGGTACCGAAGAAGATCTGACAACAGCTGTAATTCGCAATAGATGCCAGAAACTGGGTGTCGAGCTTTACCAATATGGACAGGCCTTTACCTCGGATACGGCCGATGATGGTTCCTGGGAGTGGCGCGGTCTTTCCGGCTTCATGGGTGGAAGGACTCTTAACGATCTTCGTTGCTCGATGCTGGGCAGTTACCAGGTAAAAAATGCATCTTTATCCCTGGCTGTACTGTCGCTTCTTGAACAACATGGATTGGTTGCCCCGGAAGAGGATATCAGATCGGGACTGCTAGAAGTACGATGGCCGGGACGACTAGAACATATCGTCCTGGATAGAAAGACGAGAGAACAGGTCAACGAGTCCATAGCCCAATCTTCCGATCCGGTCCATTATCTGTTGGATGGTGCCCACAATCCTGCTGGTGTTGATAACCTGGTTGCAACACTTCGCGAGGAATATTCCTTCAAACGCCTGGTTGTAGTATGGGGTGCCATGAGTGACAAAGATATTAGGCAAACTGTTCCGTCCATTGGAGATTTGGCAGAGCGGATTATCCTGACCCGGCCTGCTGGCGAACGTTCGGCAGAGCCTGAGCAACTTTTTTCATGTCTTCCCGAAAAGTTGAAGGAGAAGGCAGAATTGGTAACGGATGTAATAGAGGCTCTTGATGCAGCGGAACGGGCTGCCGGTTCCGAGGATCTCATCGTCGTGGCGGGGTCTTTGTATCTCATAGGGGCGGTGCGGAGCTATCTGGTCGGGGAACTGGTGACAGAATGACCGACAATTTTGGCTTTGATGGAGTCGATGATGGCTGGATCAAGCGGGAAAAGGCAAGGGCCCGTGAACTCAGGAAAACCCGGTGGTGGCAGCAGAAAACATCTGCCGGACTGTGCTGGTATTGCAATAAAAAAGTCCCCCTGAAGGAGTTGACCATGGATCATCTGATTCCGCTTGCCATGGGGGGGAAAAGCAGCAAAGACAATCTTGTGCCGTGCTGCAAGAGCTGTAATACCAAAAAGAAAAGCATGATGCCGCTTGAATGGGAAGAGTATACGAATAAAAGGGGAGAGGAATGAAGACCTTCACAGCAGATACTAGCCGAAGGTCGATTCCCCTACTTTATCGGCAGGAAAACCCGAAAAATGCTGCCATGATCCGGTTTGCTCTCGACTGTAATCCCCCCGCCATGGGCTCTGACAATCCCCAGGACGACCGGGAGCCCTAAGCCGCGTCCGGTGAATTTTGTTGAGTAGAAAGGGTCGAATATTTGCTCGATCTCCTTGTCTTGAATTCCAAAGCCGCTGTCTGCAACCTCTAGGCAGGTATAGGACGTGTCTCTGGGGACCCAGTCGATGGGAAAGCGGTGTATTGCGGAAATTTCTTCTGGCGATTGTACTCTGTGCATGGAAAGCCTTATCGTTCCGCCCCTGCTTTCCATGGTTTCGGCGGCGTTGGTTGTAAGGTTTTTGAGTACCTTCCGAATCTGATCGGCATTGGCGTAGATAACAGGTCCGGGCGTGGGGAAATCCATTGTCAGATCAATATTTTCACCAGGAATATCTCTGAGTTCAGAAAGGCTGGCCTGACAGATATCGGAGAGATCCATGGGGGTATTGTCGGCGTTTGATTGCCCGAGATAGGTAAGCATCAGACCACTCACCTCGGAGGCTCGGTAAGAGGCGTCAAGTGCTTCTTGCAGGGACTCAGTCGGTTGGCCTGAGGACATCTCGGAGACTGCCATCTCCAAGTTTCCGATCACTGCGCCAAGGATGTTGTTGAAGAGGTGGGCGATTGCTCCGGCCATTCGATTGAGACTCTCCGTTTTTTGCAGCTGCTGCCTCTGACGCTCCCAGCTCCTTCGCTCCTCTTCTATCTTGTTGTGTTCGGTTATATCTTCATGGGTCCAAATTATTCCCTGAGACATATCGGAGGGAGTAATGGCCCTCCCTATCAGTTTAATCAAGATTGAGGTACCGTCTTTTCGGACCAGCATCTGTTCGCACTCATAGATGCCTCCCTGGGAAAGGAGAGGAGACGCCACCTTGGAAAATTGGTCGAAGGCCTTCGCTGAAGGGAAGAGTTGCCCGGCATCCAGCTCTTCCCGGTCTTCCTGCGAGTATTGATACAAATTGTGCCACTTGCGGTTGGCCCATATCTGTTTTTTGCCAATGGACATTGAGATACCGATATTGGCATTGTCGAGGATGACCTGTTGCTCCCGCATGATTTTGGTCAGGTTTTCTTCGGCGGCCTTGCGATGGCTTATATCTCTAAAAATTATACTGGCCCTTACCTTACCGTTTCCAAAGGGGAAGAGGGACGACGATATTTCCATCGGAAACACCTCTCCGGTTTTTCTTTTGATGTAGAGTTCTCCTCGGAATTTTCCGGTATCGGAACGTGCCTTATGGGCCGACAAGAATTTGGGGTCGTCGTCATCCACCATAAGTCTTCTGCCACCATTGCAGAGTTCCTGCTCGGTCCACCCAAGTATTTCCGTGGCTGCCCGATTGGCAGCGAAAATCGAGCCGTCCGCTGACGAGAAAATTATGCCATCGGGAGAATTGTCGAATATGGAATGGAATCTCTCTTCGCTTTCGCGAAGCACATTTTCCATCTGTTTGCGTTCGGTCTGGTCCAGCATGACAATCAGGAGGTGTTTTTGACCCTGGGTTTTGATGATTCCTCCGGAAATGATCTCGTCAAGGATTGTTCCGTCCTTGCATTTTACCTGGAGTTCTTCCCTGTCGATAATTCCTTTTTCTTGCTCTAATCCCTCTACAACAATTCGGAATCTCTCAGGATCAATAAAGAGATTCAACTCTGAAAAAGTTCGCCCGATGATATCTTCCCTGGAAAATCCGAGGGTATTGAGAAAGGCGTCGTTCACCTCGGTGAGGATTTTTTCGGGGAGGCTGGCAACGGCCATCAGGGCAGGGTTGTTGTTGAACAGGAGGTTGAATTTTTGCATCGCCTCCTGTTCTTTAGAGAGGTCTTTGGAGATACAGAAAAAACACTCTGCGTCATTCCATTTCCCGGTCCAGGCCCGGGTTTCAACCGGGATCAGGGAACCTTCTTTCGTTTGTAAGGGTACGGAACAATATTCCTGCCCTTTATTGAGTATCTCGGTAAGAGTCGTTTCTATATTTTGCCGACTTTCGGCAGGGTGCACATCAAATATGCTCTTTCCCGCAAAGTCTTCAAGACTGTAACCAAGTTTGTCTGTTGCAGCGGAATTGGTGTGGAGGAGCGTTCCATCCAGATTGCCGACAAAGATCATGTCGTTCATGGTGTTGAAGAAGGTACGAAAGTTTTTTTCACTCTCACGCAAAGCTTCTTCCCGACGGACAATGACTTTTGTTTTTTCGCGAACCAAGGTGCGGAGTCTGACATTCCATATCCAGGCGCCTAAGAACACGAGAAAAAGAAGGCCCACTGCTGCCGATATCGGCCAGATATATCGGTTGATGAAGGTTTCCTGATGGCCGAATTTCGTACCCAGCCATTTTGGGCTGATATTGTTCAACACTCCGACCTTTCGTGCTTCGTCAATACCCTTATTTAAAATCCCAATGAGAAGATGGTTGTCTTTTGAGGCGGCCATACAGTTTTTGCCGACGTAAAGCGGATCACCCATTTTTTGGATAAAATCAGTTAGATGATTACTATAGAGATGATAGAGGACTATCGGCTCATCCCCGATAACCGCATCTGCATACCCCCCAATGACATCATCGGCGGCCATGGAGAAATCCTTGGTATAGATTGCACTGAAATGGATATTGTGAGCTTCCAGATATTCTTTGGCGTAATCCCCCTTCTGGATCGCGATGATCTTCCCATTGAGATCGTTTATGCCTCTGATATCCGTTCTGTCTGCCTTGACGAAAATAGATGCCGGAACATCAAAAAGTGTTTCGGTAAAGAGAAATTTTTGCTGTCGTTTTTCACTAAAGAAAAGACTGGTGATGACGTCGGCCTTACCTGCGAGAACCGCCTCCTGGGCTTTTTTGAAATCCATACTCTCAAAAACAGGTTGAAAGGACATTTCCACGGCCATCCAGTGAATAAGGTCGACCATCATGCCTTGAGCCTGATGCGTGTCATTAATAAATTCAAAAGGGGGATAATGGGTCTGGCTGACAAAGATAATGGTGCCCTTTGACCGGAGGTAATGCTTTTCTTCCTTGGTCAGGGATATGGCGAGGCAATTTAGTGAAGCACTAAAGAAAAAGAAAAAGAGCCAACCGGTAAACAAAGCTGATGTATATGCAACGCGTCTGATCATTTTGTGATCCTTAGGGGTTGTCAGCAAATACTTGTAACACGTATTTGCTGACAACCCCTTATGCTCGTGGAGTACTAATGGCGTTTAAACTTGCATTTACACAAAACGAGAGCATATTGCAAGCTATCCGGTTAAAGATGTTATTTCCTACCCCGTATAGCGAGGCACTCAGACTGTCGGCAAACAATGCCACCTCATCGATATTATATCTTTTTCAAAAATTAAAATGGACTTTTAAAAGGTAGATCAATTCCCCTTGCCTGTGTATCAGGTTGGTAAGGTGTGAGTGAATATGAATTTTTTTGCTGTTTCGGTTCTTTATAAATGGAAATATACGATTCTTGTTTCGCTTTGGAAGGAGGGTTGCGAAAAAATACGCCTGTGGTAAGATGTCACTGCGAAAGTCTTTCCCTATCCTTCGGGAAGGTGAGTCTTTTTTTGGGCGGGTAGCTCAGCTGGATAGAGTGTCGGCCTCCGAAGCCGAAGGTCGGGCGTTCGAATCGCCTCTCGCCTACCAATAATTACAGCCACTTGGATATTAATCTTCCAAGTGGCTTTTTCTATTTGTGCCCCAATTGTGCTCTTTTGGAATTTGCGTGCCGTTTTTGTGTAGCGCATCGCGAGGTTTGGACCCAATTTTGCGTCCAAAGATAAATAAACCGGGTCAGGATGTAAAATCCAGCCCGGTTTTGTCGTTTTTTAATGCTCTTTAAAGACAGCTTGGAATGAGCAATTTGGTGTAGGTTTATAGGAGGTGTCCCTAACAAATCCTGTTTTTTTTCTTTTTATGTTAAATTGTTACCTGATGTTATTTTTGTCTAATCACATCGCATAGGAGCCTTTTTTTGAGTCAATACTGTGGGAAAGATGTGGACTCTTGGTTGATGAGATTTTGTTACCTATACTGGCAAGCAACCTTCCTCAGGATAAGGTCAATTTAAACACTCCATCACGA
>Ga0307440_1001447_pt1 | contig 11537 bp, 6 predicted proteins | sample SalMarWE160410MG_FD_202150 | JGI IMG/M metagenome (GOLD analysis project Ga0307440, IMG submission 202150) | Salt marsh sediment microbial communities from the Plum Island Ecosystem LTER, Massachusetts, United States - WE1604-10 | ecosystem: Environmental > Aquatic > Marine > Intertidal zone >... | reverse complement strand
GTTCCAGGTCGATCGGGGTGAAGTCCTCGTCGAACTGGTAGCGACCGTAGAAATTGATGTGCTGCCAGGCCACCGGGGAGACGCGCTTGAGGATCTCCGCGGAGGCAACGTCGCCACGAAGTTCCAGCTCGGCCAGCGCCTCGGATAGGATCAGAGTGTTGTAGTAGACCACCGCATTGCCGACCAGGCGGGCGCACTCGTTCCAGATCTCCTGTTCATGCTGGGAGTGGGCCCGGAATCGACCACCGTGGGCATAAGCGATGGCGCGGCGCAGCTGATGGTAGGCCTCGCCGCGGTTGAGCGCCTTCTGGACGTTGCGCCGCAGCACCGGCGAATCGATGTAGTCCAACAGGTACAGGGTGCGGATGATTCCATCGAGCTCCCACAACGCTCGCTTCGTGCGGTTCTTGCGGCGGTAGGCGCTGAGCTTGCCCACGATCACGCTCTGGGTCGTAGTCTTCAACGCCAGCGAGAGCAAGATCCGCTCGATGTTGGCCTCTTCCGAGAGGATCAGGCCCTCCCTGACACGGCGGTTCGGTCGGATGGGCCAGTCCTTGTCGTAGTGCGTTGGATGGCGGAACCCACACAGTCCGCTCTTCACCTGGCGTTGGACATTGCGGTAGCGCGGCGCGAAGCGGTAGCCGAACTGATGCAGCAGGGCGAAGTTGACGTGGTTGGTGCCATGGGTGTCGGTGGAGTGCACCGCCGGCAGGATGTCGGTGGCGTTGTTGAACAGGATATCGAAGACGAAGTGGCTCTCGTGCTCGTTGGCGCCGATGATGCGGGCGTTGAGCGGCACGTGGTTGGCCAGCAGCGTGTAGGCCACCACGCCCTTGTTGAGGCCGAAGTACTTCGCCGAGTGGCGGGCGTTGATGGTCGGGATCGCGGCCTCGAACTTCTGCCCGTCGCTGCTGGAGTGCACCGACTCGTCGATGTCGAAGTGGCGGAAGATCGGTAGCCGCCCGGTCGCGTTGGCGAGGCGATCGTTGGCCTCTTTGAGGGTCTCCAGGCGGATGTAGTTGCCGGCAGCCGTGGAGAGTTCCTGATAGCTCAGGTTGCAGATGTCGGCCATGCGGCCGAGCCCAATGTTGGTGGCGTAAGCCATCAGGCTGGCGATGATGGCAGGCTTCGACGGGGTCGATTTCCGATAGCGCCCGAGCACGTGCTCGAAGGCCTCCATGAAGCCGATGTGCCGATCGACGAACAACAGCAGCGTATCGATGTCGAGACGCTCGACCATGTCGAAGAACGGCTCGCCGGGCACAGGCTCTTCCGTGCGAACCGCCCGCTCCCAAAGGGTTTTCCCGTCCTGCACGCGCACGAACCGATTCTCGTCGGTGAGGATGCGGCGATTGACCGACTCGAAGCGTTCTTCAACCAGGTCCCGCAGCTCCTCGAGCTGCTCGCACAGCGGGCGAGCGGCATTCTCCAAGCCGTGGCGGGGAAACAGCTCGGCACGCCGATCGAACGTCTCGTCATCGACCAGATCGTCATCGAAGCTGCGGAATCGTGCGCTGTCGCGGCAGTGCAGGTCCCCGGCCTCAAGCCCATCGCGCAGCTGTCGATAGAGCATGAATTCGTAGCGATCACGGACAATCGCGCCCGAGGGTTCCAGGAGATAGCGCTTCAAGCGTGTTGGGATCAAGCCAGGCGACACCTGAAGCACCGGCAACGGCTCTCCAAGTTCGAAGGCCTCGACCATGGTCTCCAGCGTTTCGAGCAGCCCGGCGTAGGCCGAGGTTCCCTGTAATGACAGAAAACGCAGCAGTGGCCGCAGGTTGCGTTTGACCTTGCCCATGATGGCATCGACCTCGCGCCACTCGAACGCGCCCTCATCGATGGCGCCTTCGCCGGCCAGGTGCAGGCACAACTGGCGCAAGCGCTCCGGGGGCAGCAGGGCGTGGGCCTGCTCGCGCACCTCGGCAAAGCGCGCCTGCCCATCAACATTCGGATCCACGAACAACGCCAGCACCTTCGCGCCCTGTTCGATATCCGCGCCGGTCTGGAGCTTGAACCGGTAGATGGCCTCCTTGGTGGCCGCATCGACCTCCTCGACATAGCGCCGAACCAGGGAACAGAAAGCTCCGAGTAGATTGTCGTTGAGGCGCTGGTAACGATCGTGGACGAAGCACAGCAGGTACAGATGGACCACCTCGCGGTCCATCCGCTTGAGCTTGTAGAGGGTGTAGAACTCGACCAGCGAGGCGTAGTAGCGCACGCTCTCGGCGGAGAGCTCGACCTGAGTGATGGTGCGCTCGGCCAGGGCGAACAGGACTCGAAGCTGTTGACCACGCTCGATTTCCCGCAGCAGCTGCTGGTAGGTGAAGTCCCGCGGCTGGCGCTTGATGGTGGTGATCTGGTGCACGCCTTCGTCATCGGCGAGCAGGCGGTCCAGCGATCTGGCGTCCTCGGCGTCGATCAGCCCCTCGAGCGCACCGGACAGTCGTTCGCGCTCGAAGACCAGCGCGCCGCGCACCATATTCTGAAGGATCGTGTACCCGGGCAGCACGACCCGTTCCCGACGCAACAGGTCCACCAGCTCGCGCAGGACATACACCGGCCGACTGGAAATGCGGGCGGCTTGGCGGGCATGCGCCTCAAGCAGGAGCCTTTCGTCCAGGGCGCACAGACGGTAACGGAACAGCCCGAGGATCGTCTCGACATGACGTTTGCGGGTATGGTCCGAGACTGTGAGATCGGCAACCGCCCTGTTGTCGAAGTAGCGTCGGCGTAGATAGTCGATGTCGTCGCGTACCGCCGGGAGCTCGAAGCGGAAGAAGCGTTGGCGGGCGCGAAAGTAGCCCAAGTGAAGCAGAAAGTGGATCTTGGTGCGAATCGAACGGCGCTGCTCAAGGGCCTCGCGCTCCGGTGCCGTCAGTGTGAAGAATAGGTCCCGATCGCTCTGGGTAAAGCGCGGAAAACCCCACAGCAGATCGTACTCTTCCGGTGAGAGGATCTGCAGGCGATCGCCGCTCTGGGGGACGCTATCCTCGTCAAGATCATCAAGCGCAAAGTCAGACATGCGATTGTCGGTAGCAGCGGAAAAACGCCGAGCATAGCCGACATCCGCACTTCCATACCTGCCGGAACAACCGCAATCGCCTTCGTATGCCCCTGATGCTCCGAGCTTTCTACCGCCCAGCCATCGACCAATCCCTGGTAGACTCTATCTCTGACCCTAGTGCAGATTTTTGACGGTTTGGGCCAAATACCCCTTCTTCGGCAAGTCCGACGGCAGCGAGACCGAGGACGATCTCGTCTTCATCGCCAAGGCCAGGAAGGCCCTGGCCGACGGGCTCACCGTCTTCTACTACGCCTGGTGGTAGGCGCATCCGGGCCGGGGCGGAAAAACCGCCCCGGTCCATCCCCGCATCCCGCAGGGTCTCGCGTTCATCCCGCCCTTTTTCTTTCCTACTGTCCGTGGCTCCGTTCCAGCCGACCGCCTAGCCGCACATCAGAACCGGCCCTTTCGTCAATGACCTTGCCGCCGCTTCACGCGGTCTCCCGAGAAGGTCATGACGCGCGGGGCCGAACCTGTGTGCCGGGCAGCGCTCACCGGCTGGCACGGGGCCAGCGGGACAAGAGAAAGGAGCAAAGGATGGCACAGACAACATGCGACACATGCGGCGGGACGCTGCACTGGGACTGGACGGAGGCGTTCGCCAAGTTCGGCTTTGGCGACGGCGATGGACAGGTCGAGACCTGGCAGGTGGAGGACGTGCTGGACGAGGCCGGATACACGGTCACGGTCGAAGGGTGGGGTATGCACAACACCGTCATCACCTCGATCAAGAAGGACGACGTGGAGCTGATCCCCTACGACAACTCGAACTACACATTCGGGTACGACGATCCGCGCCGCTACTTCCCGGCGGAGCTGGTCGCGTTGCTGGACGAAAAGCTCCCGCCGACCAAGGGCTGGGAGGTTCTCTGGTGAACCAGGCCCTCGTCCGCGCAGCGCTCACGCGGGCGCTGCGCGCCCTTATGGGAGCGGGGATAAAGCCGGGGGAGGGGAGAGAACAGCGCGGAAACGCTTCCCGCCGCCGATAGGCCATGCTTTCAAGGGCGTACAGAGCATTTTTGTTGTCTGTGCTCGAAGGCGATGGTATACGGATATGAGGCATGACCTCCGCCGAACCATGGGTCGCGCGCTCGAAGAGAGCACCAAGAAAGGCAATCCTTTGACCGCTACATTAAAAAGCAAAAATCAACCTCTTAGAACGCCTATCCGCGTTGTTAGAGAGCCCGTAAAGAAGCCTTGTTCTCCTGCCTTCCCTGAAAGAGCGAACGAGTATCCGGAGTTTCGCTACATGGGGTCCAAAAGGAGGCTTTTGCCGTGGATCCACAACATTCTGAGCGCCCTCGATTTTGACACCGCGCTGGATCCTTTCTGCGGTAGCGGTTGTGTGTCCTACCTGCTCAAGAGCATGGGGAAACGGGTTGTCGCCTCCGATTTTCTGAACTTTTCCGCCACGCTTGCCAAGGCCACTATAGAAAACAACCGTCACCGTCTGGACGGTCCCGCGGTTAAGAGGCTTCTGGAACCGAATCCCGGTGCCCCTGATTTTGTGCAGAAGACCTATGGCGGGATTTTCTATACGCCTGACGACCTGTGTTTCCTTGATCAGGTTTCCGCAAACATTCGCGCTCTGGATAACCAATATCACCGGGCGCTTGCCATGTCCGCTTTGCTCCGGTCCTGCCTGAAACGTCAGCCGCGCGGCGTTTTCACGGTATCGGGTGATCTGAGCAAGTATGACGACGGTCGGCGCGACCTTCGGCTGTCCTTAGAGGAACACTTTATCGAGCAGATCGACATCTTTAATCATGTCGTCTTTGATAATGGGCAGCGAAACCGAGCGGATCAGGCTGATATTTTTGATTTGCGCGTCCGCACAATCGATCTGGTTTATCTGGATCCACCCTACGTCCCAAGGGCCGACGATAACTGCTATATCAAACGCTACCACTTCCTTGAAGGGTTGTCTTGCTACTGGAATGGCCTTGATATCGACTACTCGACCAAGGTCCGCAAAATACCCAAGCGCTACACACCGTTCAGCTATCGGCGCACCGCTCTTGATGCGTTCGACCGGATGTTCTCCCGCTTCCACCGCAGCCACATCGTCTTGTCCTACAGCTCGAACGGCTATCCGGATTTGGAACATCTCGAAGCCTTGCTTCGCAAGCATAAGCGTGAAGTTAGGGTGTATGAAAAGCCACACCGCTATCACTTTGGGAATCACAGCGCCGTAAAACGTTCCGAGGCCAGTGAGTATCTTTTGGTGGGGGTCTGATGGAGTTTGTTCAGCAATCTCTTGATGACATCCTACAGTCCCTGAGCCCGCTTCAGGTGGAGTGGAAGGACGACATTGCCGTTCGTGTTATCGAGCGCATCGAGAGACTACCGATCAAGGAAGCGTATAGCGAAGCGGATATCCACGCGCTTCTTTCCGATAACTTCGATGATGGCTGGCTAATATGCCGCTTGTTTCTCGGCTTATCGAAGGATGCACTGACGGCTCTGCTGCATGATGCGCTCGGCAAAGGAGGGCAGGGCGTGACCCGCTACAAGAAGGAGCCTGATGCGTATATCGGCGCTCTGGTCGAGCTTGGGCTTCTAGATACAATGCAGGAGCAGACCAACCGTAAGCCGCAATGGAGCGATGTCCTGGTTGAGCGCTTGCGCAGTGGTCGTGGGAGTGCGATCAGTGGGCAGCGCCGGGGCAGGGGTCTTGAGGACCACGTTGAAAGCATCATCCGCAAAGTCTTTGGAGATGCTTACGAAACGCGGTGCCAGTTCGTTGGTAAGCGCAATGTTGTGGCCAAGTGCGATTTTGCGGTCCCAACCAAAGATACCCCTCGGATTCTTGTTGAAGCCAAAGCCTACGGGGCAACCGGTTCCAAGATGACAGATGTTATTGGTGACATTGATGCCATCATCGAGGCCAAGCGTCACGACACCGCTTTACTGTTCTTCACAGACGGACTGACGTGGCAGCAACGTCAGAGCGACCTGAAAAAACTCATAGAGCGGCAAAACAACGGCGAGGTGGCCCGTATCTACACAACAAGCATGAGCGGGCGGTTCGAGACCGATCTCACGACGCTCAAGGCAGAAAATAAGCTGTAGGAGACAAGCCCAATCGGATGGTGTTCAAAAACTGTGGCGATTAGCGCTGTACCTCAGCTACCCGCATCGCCGGGGTGGTAACGCCAGCAGTTGGTGCTGCCGAGGATCGTTGCACATGCATCTTACGGGTCCCCGCGCCCGTCAACCCACGAAATCGAGGGGTCTGTGGGGTCCAGATTGGTCCAGCTGAGGCACAGCGCTAATCGCCAAAACTGTGTTGCTACGGTCCCGTAACCAACTGAAATACACGTACTCCCTGGGCGCTCAACCACAGTTTTTGAACACCACCGCCCAATCGTAAGTGTAGCGGCTCGCAAACGGGGCCATTTTTGGCTCGCTGTCGCTGACAATAGGGCTAACGAGCGGCGACTATCACGTCCTCGAAACAAAGGATAAGGACAGCGAGCAGAACAGGACCGAGCGCCGGTTCCTGGACGAGTTGGTGGAAGCCGTCAACGAGCATGGAGGCTTCCGCATGTGGCGCTGGGACGTATCTCTGTAGCCAGCTGGCGTCAAGGATACTTTTGTGAAACACTGTTCTACTAGTTTGGCGTAATTTCTTGGGGCCGTGACGGATGGAAGACCTTCAAAGCAATAATGCAAAACACCTGGGGCAAAAGAACAACTCCGAGCGCCTCTTGACGCACCTAGAAGAAGATTCTCTTGCCGCCAGACTTGTGCAGTCTTATTGCAGGCGCGATCCCGCCAAGCCTATAGAATCTATGAAGGCCGTGCTCCAGGAACGCATCCAACAGGTGAGGGATACCATTGATCGCCACAAGGATTAAATCCCTCGCAGTACGTGGTTTTCGCGCTTACGGTGCCGCCGAGCAGACCCTTAACCTGCCATCGGACATCGCGGTTATTTGGGGACCCAATAGTAAGGGCAAGACAAGCTTGGCTGAGGCCTTCGAGTTCTTACTCACGGGCCGAATATCTCGGCGTGAGCTCATGGCGAGTGCTCAGGATGAGTTTGCTGACGCTCTGCGAAACGCCCATCTTCTGGAAGATGCAGAAGTTTACGTCACTGCCAGTATGGTGGCGGTGGATGGCAAGAGCCACGAAGTTCGGCGTGTTCTTACTGGCGACTATGCCAAGAGACAGGATTGTACCTCCCGTCTCGAAATCGACGGCGCAGTGTCTACGCAAACGGACTTAGAGGCGCTTGGTATCGTGCTATCTCAACCACCGCTTGAAGCACCTGTCCTGGCGCAACATACGCTTAGCTATATTTTCTCTGTCAGACCACAGGACCGTGCGACCTATTTCAAAACGTTGCTGGAAGTCACAGACCTGGACGATCTGCGCAACGACATAGCAGCTCTGGAGAGCGATCTGTATCCTCCTGCTGATCCGCTTCTCGGAAAATTCGATGCCTTGCCGCACAAGGTGCAGCTCCGTTTCATGCGTCATACCGTTCCTGATGCAGCAACGCTTGTGGCGAAAATCGACGAGGCAGCGGGTGCTCTGATCACAGAAGCCGGTGAACAGGTGCCTGAAACGCTGGATAAGCGGCTTGCGGAAATTGACAGGATTCTTGTCGTCCGGCGCAGCAAGACGTTTCCGGTGCGCAACTTTGACTTCACACAACTCGTTGGCTGGAATCCACCGGCGGCAGATGTTTGGACCCGGATCGATGCCTATCTAGATGAAAGCAAGAAGGTAGATGAACAGACACGGCAGCTTGTGGCGCTCTTTGATGAAGCCATGAAGCTTCCTGCCATTTCAGAAATCACAGAGCCCGTGGACTGTCCTCTCTGCGCGACACAAAGCGCGATGACGCCGGAGCGGGTTCAGCTCATCCGTCAGCACATCGAACATTCACAAGATTTCAAGACATCAGAAAAGATCGCAAGGTCTGCTCTAGCACAGCTTTTAGCGTCGGCAGACGCTCTGGGCACCGCAGCTGAAGCCGCTCTGCCCAAATACCTCAAAGCCAAACCTGCTGTGCGCCGTGCGAGTGGATTCACAATCGCCCGCATACGGAAACTGCTTGGGGACGGCACCGATGAAATCATCTCGGCCTGGCTGGCTACCGTCAGGCCTCTTTCAAAGGCTGCGATCGCGTTACGCACACGTGCATCGGTAACTCGCGCCCTCGTCGAGAAGCAGACATCCGAACTCACTACGGGTTTGGACACGGAAAAGCTACGATCCGAGTTTGCTGCACTTGCAAAGTGTCGAGCTCAGCTCGCCATCGCCATCGGCACCTATAAAGAACCAGTCACCTCCTTATGCGCAGCGCTCAATGATGTTCTCGATACACAATCCGACACCGTCGGTTGGCAGAACTTCCTAGATATCGCACGACAACCGGAAGAACTGCGCCGAAGCTTGGTTGAAGGCAAGGTGCGGATCACAGTCGCGCAAGAACTAAAAAGTGCGCTGCGGCAAATAGACCTGGCCAAAGAGAAGGTGCTCGACGACAAATTCTCTGATTACAGCGGTCTTATACAGGATTGGTGGGAGCGCTTGCGCCCAGATGAGCCGACATTTTTCTCTACAGTGCAGTTTCGCAAGGGAGCAAAACGCACAATAGACTTCAAGGCGGGTCTCTCTGCAAACGTTGATCGATCAGCACCGAAGGTGCGTGACGTCATCGCCATATTCAGCCAGTCGCAGCTTCACTGTTTAGGTCTCGCAATGTTTCTCGCTCGTGCGCAACATGAAGGCCTCGGTTTCATTGTGCTCGATGACCCGGTATTGTCTAGCGACGAAGACTACCGTGTGCATTTCAATTCGACTGTATTGAGCGAGCTTCTTAAGATTCCTATGCAAGTGATCGTCCTCACTCAGGACCACAATACGTGGAAGGAGCTGGACCTACGTTATCGTCATCTAAGCATTGCGACAGCCCAACTTTTCGTGGATGCGCCTGCCGAAGGCACACTAATCGAGAACACCAGCGACGTGCTACTCGCAAAGATAAACCGTGCGAGGTCTTTGGCGCGCGGCGGGCATCCAGACCTTAGAAAAGAGTGTGGTATTCAGTTGCGTGATGCCGGAGAGCGCTTCTGTAAGGAGATTTTGGTTAAGGAGCGACACGACAAAGGCGATGCAGCAGCGTGTCTTACAGATTACGACGGGAAGACCCTTGAGTGGCTATGCCCGCATGTCGAGCCGTTGCTCGTGCATGATCCTTCGCATCCGGGAAAGCTGGCCGTCTTTAGAAATACGGTAAACAATGCCTGTCATGACAATACGCCGCCGGGAAATGCCGGGATGACACAAGCTTGTGGCGATATCCTCTTTCTGGTGAAGGACTATCTTCGCCCATGAATATCGCGATGCGCGTGACCGCGTGCTGGAGATATGATGTCTATCCCGGTGCTTGAGCAGCGTTAAGGCGTGGGGCGCTCCTTTTGCATCGTCTTCGATGGGTGCCAGTCGTTAAGTTGGAGACAAAGGTTGCGTCCCGCGGCACCTCGGAAATGCGGAGCATCCCCAGAATTGCTGTCCAGCATTGGAGCCGCGCTTGGCGGTGCGCAAAACCATGTGCGCGCCACATTGCGGGCAAGAAGGTGTCGTTTCCATCGCACCCTGTCCCTGACGAGGCGGTATGGAAATATCCTTCGGTCCGGGGGAGGGCGCGGGGCGAAGAGAATTCCGACCTTGTCTGATAACCGCCTTGAGCTTGGCTCCATCCCAGAGCTCGATGTTGCGGCCTTTGGCGAAGTTGTGGGCTTCCTGGCTGAAGGTGCCAGAGGACACGACATATCCGCCAACCGCCCCGCGCGCCGACATGACGCCATAAAGCTCGCGCACGACTTCGACACCAACCTTGCGGGCGCGCCAGCGTTTGCATTGCACGAGATGAAGCTCGCCATCCTTGCGCAGCGCCAGGTCCACGCCGCCATCCGGCCCCGGCGCGGTCTCGGATACGGAAAACCCACGTTCCCGAAAGGCTTCGCCGACGAGGTGCTCGAAATCCTCCCAGGAAAGGTCCATCAGATCGGCGCTACTGGCTGTCCCCACCGCTTCGGCAAGAAGCTTTTTGTTTCTGTAAACCTTCAGGGCGGATGCGCCAGCTCCGAGAAGGAAGACGAACGGCAGGAGATACTGCCCGAACATCGCCCCCGTACGGATCACCTGGGCGGTGAGCGGTCCCGCGATATCCCTGATGCTGGTTGCCTGCGGAACCGACACCTCGGCAAATGGATGGAGCAGGAAATAGCTGAGCACCGCGATGGAGAGCCCAAGCCACCACGGCAGGATGGAGGCGAGATCAATCAGGTCCTCGATGTCGCTTTTGCGGTGTCGTCTTGCCATGGTCAATCGTTCTTCCTTATGAACGCCTGAAGCGACGCATTTTCCTCTTTCCGGGTACTGAGTTAACGGTGGTAGCGCACGAAACCGAGCCTAAATCCCGATCCGCTCGACCTCATCCATGGAGACGGCATCGCTACGCCGGTCGTAGAGGCGCGTGGTCTTCGGGTCCGAGTGCGCGGCCATCTGCTGGGCGTGTTCCAGCTTGGCTTCTGGGTTTTCGAGGTAGGCCGTGATGCCGGTGCCCCGGAAGGTGTGATTGCAAATACCGCTCGTTTCGATCCCGGCCTTCTTCGCACGGCGCTTGACCATCGCCCAGGCCCGCTGCCGGTCGAGACGGGTTGCGCCCAGCCTCTTGGTCTTGCTGTCCACGGTGCGGAAGAGGGGGCCGTCCTTGTACTCGCCGATCCCGGCCGCCTCGATGTACGCGCGCAGCCAGTCCTTCAGATTGTGCTGGCAAGGCATCTCGTGGTGCTTACCGCCTTTCTCGTGCAGCCGGACCCACAGGGTTTCCTGCTTCTGGTAGACATCCTTCACGTTCATGTTCACCGCCGCCGAGACCCGCGCGAAGGTGTAGATCATCAGCCCAATGAGCGCCCGGTCGCGCAGACCGACAAGAGTGTCCGTCGGGATCGCGCGGATCAGCCGCCGGGCCTCGTTGGGCGTGAGGATCGGTGTCTTGCCCTTGGTGTAGGAGAATTTCGGCCCCCGGACGAAGGAGGCGGGGTTGGTGTGCAGGACATGGCCGGTCACCAGCCAGTCGAAGAGATGCCGCAGGGCCGCGAGTTGCTGCTTGACTGTCTGCGGCTCGTAAGAGTTGGTCTTGAGCTCCACCCAGGCCGCGACATGCACCGGCTCGATGTCCAGCAAGCTCCCGATCCCGGCGTCGTCTTCGGCCCAGCCCAGGAAGTCCCGCACGGCGCGCAGGTACGCCTCGCGCGTGTTGCGGTTTCGGATTTGCGCCGCGAAGAACTCCATGAAGCGCTTCTCGGCCCCGGCGCGCACGATCAGGGACGGCATCGCCGACGTGCCGCCAGCGGTGTCCAGAAGTCCTGGTTTTGCCTCGACCAGCTCGCCCGTCATGGTGCCCCCTCTTCCCCGTTCAGTAGTACATAACCTCCTTTATGTACTACTGGTA
>Ga0307440_1001446_pt1 | contig 11541 bp, 3 predicted proteins | sample SalMarWE160410MG_FD_202150 | JGI IMG/M metagenome (GOLD analysis project Ga0307440, IMG submission 202150) | Salt marsh sediment microbial communities from the Plum Island Ecosystem LTER, Massachusetts, United States - WE1604-10 | ecosystem: Environmental > Aquatic > Marine > Intertidal zone >... | reverse complement strand
CAGGTAATTAAAATACTTAACCAATATCCGGATATCAGGATAAGCGTTGATGTTTATACTGATAATACAGGATCTTCTGAAGAAAAACTGATCCTTTCCAAGAAATATGCCCAGATTCTCATAAATTACATGGTAAGCAGAGGTATTGATCCCGACAGACTGGTGGCCAAAGGATATGGTGGCTCAAAGCCTATTGCCTCAAACCGTATTGAAGAGGGTAGGGCACAGAACAGGAGAATCGATTTTGTTATTTTGCATTGACTTCGGCCTGCAAATCTGATGGTTTATTGATAAGGGATAAGAATTATCCAGTAGTAAATTATGCCGAGTGTTTCGCGAATAGTTTTGAAAATCCTGTGTTTGGCTGAATAACGTGAACGAAAGTCAGGTAAAGAAATTATACCGGTTTTATATTTGTTGTCCAGAATTTTATTGTATGTCATCCATGTTCTTCTGGCGTGTGAACCAAGACTGACAATGTTTATTCCACTTATATTGATGTTTGTTTTGTCTGCCCAGTCAAGAAAAGCAAGAGCGCTGGTGAGTGTCCTGTTTAGCCGGACCTTCCTGCAGGGAACTGCAATGATCCTTGATCGGTCAATCCCTGCCAGAATCAACCTGTCCTTAGCCAATTCGGCAAATGATTCAAAATTATTTGAATATCTCTTTTCTCCCGTCATACTTATCACATCAAAAACAGAATTATTCTGAAAAGGTATGGTTATCTTATGATCGATAGTAATTTCATTTACATAAAGACTCTTTTCTCCTGTATCGCTATCCGGAAGGTTGACAACCTTTACGGAAACAGAGTCAATATCTGATAATGAGCCGGACCAGTGGACTTCATAATTTCTTTTAAATATGCCGGCATGAAAGTCTTTAACAACACTGTCATTAACAAGGAGATAAAAATGTGGTGGAGGGTCATTGTTAATTGAACTGAATGCTTTAATACCAATTATGTGCTTTTTATATACAGTGTCTTTTATTTGTTTACGATCAGTATAATAAACTAGTGAACCATTTGAATCCATCTCATAATAGTCAGGTCCTGTTTTTAAGCCTGTGGTAACTATATAATCATATTCCTTATTTTTAAATTCTTTGGCAGCCATCCTGATAGCATACCTTGGCAGCCATCCCTCCACAATGAGGATGTTTGCCTTTACTTCAGATGTTACTGACAGTTCATCGGAGACTGAATAAAATACCGGAACAGCCAACATGCAGGTCAGAACGGCAGAAAGGATTATTATAATAAGCTTTTTCTTTTTACCTGTTTTAAACATATTATCAGTTAATTATTTGATTATACCGGGCTAATATAAAATATTTTATTCTTTGATAGTATTGTATAATAACGAGATTAATAACGAACTGTTCATTTTACTTTTTTATAACTACAGCAGGAAAATCAATATTAATATAAAATTATAACCAATGAAAATAGTCTCAGTTGTAGGAGCGCGTCCTAATTTTATGAAAATAGCACCCTTTATCAAGGCAATAAGGAAATACAATGAATTGAACGGCAATGACATTGAGCATCATCTTGTGCATACAGGACAGCATTATGATGACCGTATGTCACGTTCCTTTTTCGAGCAGCTTGAAATTCCAGATGCTGATATTAACCTTGGAGTAGGCTCTGGAAGTCATGCCGAACAGGTTGGCAGAACAATGATGGAATTTGAGAGGGTAATAAAAGATATTAAGCCCGACTGGGTTGTAATTGTGGGTGATGTGAATGCAATTCTTGCATGTTCTGTTACAGCCAAAAAGGAACATATTAAATGCTGCCATATTGAGGCTGGTCTGCGTTCTGGCGATATGGGTATGCCTGAGGAGATAAACCGTCTGGTTGCAGACCGGATTTCAGACTTACTTCTTACTCCAGACAGGTTGTCTACAGATAATTTGAAAAATGAAGGAGTGCCGGATAAGAAAATAAGGTTTACCGGAAATATTATGATAGATACTCTCGAAAAAAACAGACAGAAAGCAGCGAATCTTGATATCAATGAGATAATTAAGGAAAATTCTGTTAATGAATCATGGAAAGGGATTAATAAACTTGCACAGGAATCATTTGCCGTGATGACACTTCACCGTCCGTCAAATGTGGACACCAGGGAAGTATTGGAACCTATTGTACGTTTTGTCCTTGATGAGGTCTGCAGTGATATGCCTCTGATCTGGACCATCCATCCCAGAACAAGGAAGATGCTGGAGATATTCGGTTTGTTTGGTGAAGTCATGTCACATCCAAATCTTTTACTACTTGAGCCGCTGGGTTATCTTGAGATGCTTAAGCTGAATATGAATGCCAGGATGATCCTTACTGATAGTGGCGGATTGCAGGAGGAATGCACTGTCCTTGGGACACCATGCCTGACTCTTCGATGGAACACCGAAAGACCTATCACATTGATGGAGCATGGAGGTGCCAGTGTTCTCGTCGGTAATAATATTAACAACATAAGAAACGAATACCTGAGAGCTAAAAACAAATCCCGTCAACCGGTAAAACCTGAACTGTGGGACGGACACACTGCTGAGAGATGCCTTGAAGCAATACTTGATTTCAAGGCTGATAACTGATGTCCTCAGGATATAACATTAGACAGATTATCTCGATAATTGGCCCTGATTTTAATATCAATAAATCAGGAATTGTGGCGACAAAATAAAATTTGACCTTAAATAATAGAAATATGCATCTGAAAAAAGTATTATTCTTAGCTCTTCTGTCAGTACCAGTGCAAATATTTGCACAGGTAATCAATCCGGGTAATTTTATTGGACCTGTACCGCCTAAAACAGTTGATTTGGTGGGTCATTCCTTTTCGACCAAGGGTACCGCCTCTGAAAACGTAATTTCAGGAGTTCCGGCGTATATCTGGTTTCGCGGATGCGGACCAACTTCCATAGGAATGATTTTCGGTTATTACGATACTCATGGTTTCCCTGACATGTTACCGGGTGACGGGTCGGTCCAGACTGATGCAATTAATCAGGTTATAGCTTCTGATGAGCATTATAGTGATTATATTCTTCCAGAAGACGATGCGTCTACCGGGATACTTCCTGATAAATCTGAATTACCAGTAGGGGACGAGCATGCCAATAATAGTATAGCGGATTATCTGCGTACATCACAGAGCATAAGAGGTAATCTTTATGCATGGACTCTCCCCGCCGATGTTAAATCTGGCTGGGAAAATTGCATATCTGGACAACTACCTGATTATGAAGGGACATGCAATGCTTATAATATTGACGATTTCCCATTTGATTCCTTGAAGGCAAATATAGATCGTAACAGGCCCATGATGTTTCTCGTTGATTCTGATGCTGACGGGGTATATGATCATTTTGTATGTGTAATTGGTTATGGTTCAGATGCAACAGGAGATTATTATAACTGTCTTGATACCTGGGACACAGATCAGAATCACTGGTATCTTTTCCAAAGCATGGCACCAGGCCGTTCTTTTGGAGTGTTAAATTGCTTTACATTTGAAGTGCATCTCAAACTTCCTGCTGCTGCCGGAACAATTTCAGGTCCTGACAATGTGTGCCCTGGTCAGTCAGGTGTAGAATACAGTGTGCCGGCTATTGCCGGGGCAACATCATATGTCTGGACTCTGCCTTCCGGGGTTACCGGAAGTAGTTCTACAAACAGTATATCAGTTGATTTTGGGGAAAGCGCAGTATCGGGCGATATTACAGTAAAGGGTCATAATGATAATGGAGATGGCGAACCATCATCCCTGGCAGTAGTGATTACAGATCCTTTGCCCGATCCGGGAGCTATCACCGGGCCCACATCTGTTTGTCAGGGAACGCAGGAAACTTATTCCATCGATCCTATTGCCGGAGCATTATCATATTCCTGGACTATTCCATCAGGATGGTCCGGAACTTCAACGTCCAGTTCAATAAATGTTACACCAGGTTCCACTGGTGGCACAATTTCAGTTTATGCAGTCAATGATTGTGGAAACAGTAATTCGGGCAGTATAAATGTCAGTGTATCAACAGTTCCGTCCCGTCCTGGCTCAATAAGCGGTGATGCTACTGTCTGCCAGGCTACTCAACAAGTTTATAGTGTTGCACCCGTATCGGGGGCAACGTCATATACATGGACTTTACCTGCAGGATGGAGCGGCAGCTCAACATCTGAGTCAATCAATGTTACAGTGGGCTCTTCAGGTGGTAATATTCTGGTTACAGCAAATAATTCATGTGGATCAGGTAGTCCAAGGTCGTTAACCGTTTATGTCAGTCAATTGGTAAATCAGCCGGGGCTTATTGCTGGTGCAACAACCACGTGTCAGGGTGTGGAACAATTGTACAGTATCTCTCCTGTATCCGGTGCCACTTCCTATACCTGGACTCTGCCTTCCGGCTGGAGCGGCAGCTCTTCCACTGAAACTATTACTACAACAACCGGATTATCCGGAGGAACAATATCAGTGCTGGCAAGCAATATATGCGGATCAGGTGATCCACGTACTCTTGACGTGTCTGTTGTGGCTCCACCTGTCCGGCCAGGTACTATTTCGGGTCTTACATCAATATGTCAGGGCTCCACCCATACATACAGCATTACTCCTGTGGATGGCGCTGACTCCTATATTTGGAATCTCCCCGATGGCTGGAGCGGAAGTTCAACATCAGAATCAATAACGGCTGTTGCCGGTTCAACAGGTGGCATAATAAGTGTTCAGGCAAGCAACTCCTGTGGCACGAGTTCTTCCCGATCTGTTAGTATCACAGTCAATACTGCACCTGCACAACCAGGTAATATATCAGGTGCAAATTATGTGTGTGAAGAAACTGACGAGCTATACAGCGTTTCTCCTGTTGCAGGTGCTACATCCTATACATGGAATTTGCCGTCAGGATGGAGCGGTAATTCATCCTCCTCATTTATTTCAGTTACTCCTGGCCCTAATGGTGGACAAATATACGTTACAGCCAATAATACATGCGGAACAAGTACACCTCGTAGTATTACAGTCTACTCAACCGCACTTCCGGGACAGGCAGGTTCAATTACAGGACTGACAACAGTTTGTCAGGGACAGACATCAGTAACCTATTCAATACCATCGATCCCGGGAGCAAATTCATATAACTGGACTCTGCCTTCCGGTGTCACGGGGAGCAGCAACTCCAACTCCATAACAGTCGATTTTGGTAGTTCGGCAGCATCAGGAAATATATCGGTTTACGGGATAAATTCATGTGGCAGCGGAAACCAGTCAGATGTCTTTATAAATGTAAATGAAACTCCTCCTACACCTATAATAACCCTGAATGATAATGTTCTACACTCAAGTTCTTTTACCGGGAATCAGTGGTATATGACCAGCGGAGCTATTGCAGGTGCAACTTATCAGGACTATACTCCAATCCTGCAGGATGACTATTATGTAATTGTATCATCAGGTGGTTGTTCTTCAGAAAAATCTAATAGTATTTATATAATACTTACCGGAATGGAACCTGCTTATATTGAAACTCCGGTTAAGATATATCCTAATCCTGTAAAGGATGAGTTAATAATTGAAAAGCCGGGTAATATAACTGACCTGAAGTACGAGATTCTCAATTCACTTGGACAGATTGTCAGGCAGGGAATTCTAGTTAATAAAACAGTTGTGAATACAGAGTCTTTTTCAAAGGGAATTTATATTCTGAAAATTGAAAACGGCAGAACATTTGATTTCATTAAAATTATCAAGGATTAATCTGACTGCTAAATTACCTCACTGAAGAATTTTCTTAAAAACCTTAATTTTTAATTTCAAGATGAAAAGATTTCAAGTATCCAAAATACAGAAGCAATTCTGGATCCTAAATGGAATGAATCCTGATAGTGGTGCCTATAATCTGTTCTCAGTCTTTAAAGTTGGGAAACCACTGGATCATGAAAATCTGGAAGAAGCTGTCAGATATGTGATTGACAGACATGAGCCTTTGAGAACATCTTTTGATTTTGTTGATGATGAACTCTTTCAGGTTATAAGAACATCTTCAGAAACTGAATTTTCAATATGTACCTTTAACATTGATCAGCCATTTGATGATGAAAAAATTCATCCGGCCGTGATCGCTGAAGCCAATAAGCCATTTGATCTTTCAAATGCTCCATTGTGCCGGGTCAGCCTGTTTACTTTTGCCAACAGGGTATCAGTTCTGACGATAGTATTCCATCATATAATTGTAGACGTCAGGTCTGAAGGAGTGTTTGCAAAAGAAATGTCGGCACGATACAATTACCTGGCAGGTAAGAATAAGGATCTGCCGCAAAACGTTCCTTATCAGTATTCGGATTACATAAGCGAAATAAATACATGGTATGAATCCGACGCTTTCAGCAGGAAACTTGAAGATATGGCAGCTGATTATCCCAATCCGGGCAGCAGGATTCATCTGCCTGAGGACAGTATTGAAACAAAAGCGGATGATAGCCATGGTTCAGAGGTTTTCTTCAGCATTGATGAGAAGTTGACGACAAGGGTAAAGGAATTTTCCGAAAGTCACAATATAAATCCTTACAGGTTCTTCCTTTCGGCCTATGCCGTATTTCTTCACAGGTTAAGCAGGCAGGAACAGATTTATATAGGATTGCCCCTGACAAACAGGACCAGACCGGTTAGTAAAACAACTTTTGGTTGTTTCATTAATGCACTTCCTATGCTCGTCGATTTTTCTGACGACAAAGAGCTTATCGAAATAGTGAACTCGGTAAAGGGTGCATTGTCGGATATGCTGGACAGGCAGGAAGTTCCTTTTACGGACCTTGTCGCTTTTACAAGGGAGGATAACACGACAACTGTAAATCCATACTTTCAGACAGGCTATGCATTTAAACCGCCAATGCAACTGGAACTGGATGGCATTGAAACTCAAATCCTTAAAGTAGAAAAGACCGATCACCAGACTGAATTTGATTTTTTGCTGACTTTTTATCCTGAGAAAGATACATTTACCGGGTACGTTACCTACTCAAAACAGCTTTTTAAAAGAGATACAATAAAAAAATGGATAAAGACATTTCGTCAGGTGGTAGTTCAGATAATTGAAAATTCTGGATTGCCGGTTGGAAAGGTCAGTATTTTAACTGAAGAAGACAAAACCAGACTGAAGGAATTCAACAATACTTCTTTCCCGCTTTCCGGCATGCTTATCCATGAATTGATAGAAAAACAGGCAGAACTGACGCCTGGCAAAGTGGCTGTAATCTCAGGTGATTCACAACTGACTTACCGTGAGTTAGACAATCAGTCATCACAAATGGCCAATTATATAATTGAGAAGGGAGCAAAACAGGGGGATTCCGTAGGGATTTGCCTTGAACGATCGGTTGAGATGGTAGTTTCCATCCTGGGTGTGCTTAAAGCCGGTTGCACATATATACCTATGGATCCTTCATTCCCCGATGAGAGGATTAAGTATATGTTCGATGATTCGGGTGCGTCTGTTTTTATTACACAAAGCTCACTTGTTAACAGGTTCAAAGGATTTAAAAAAGCCACACTGGTTCTTACCGATGGCAACTGGTCAGAGATAGTCATAAAAAGTACAGATAAGCCAACAATAACAGCTGATCAGCTCTCAATCGCCTATATGATTTACACATCCGGATCCACAGGTAAGCCGAAAGGGGTGGAAGTCTACCACCGCGGGGTAGTAAACCTGGTTGAGAGTATGTCGAAGGTTCCGGGTATAAGGGAGAATGACATACTCCTGGCTGTGGTAACACTGTCGTTTGATATGTCGGTCTATGAGCTTTATGTTCCTCTTTCAAATGGTGCCACGGTGGTGGTTGCAAGCTCGAATGATACTACTGACGGGCAGGCACTTATTAATCTGATCGAAAAGCATAATATAACTATGCTGCAGGCAACTCCTTCGTTATGGAATATTTTGCTGGGCAGTGGCTGGAAAGGAAAAAAGGATCTAAGGGCCTTTTGCGGTGGCGAAGCACTTACTAAAAATATGGTCCGGCAGGCTTTGCCCAGAGTTTCCGAATTCTGGAACTGTTATGGTCCTACTGAAACAACAGTATATTCCGCCTGTATGCAGGTGACTGACCCTGAAGCACCTATTATGATTGGCAGGCCTATTGGCAATACAAGGATTCATATCCTTGATAACCAAAACTATCATCTTCCGGTGGGGATGACCGGTGAAGTGTGCATAGGCGGACTGGGAGTGACAAAGGGATATTGCCATCTGCCTGAACTTACAAAAGAAAAATTCATTCTTCTTGAAGATGGGGAGTTGGTTTATAAAACCGGTGATCTCGGAAGATTTCTTCCTGATGGTAATATTGAGCTTTTCGGCAGAATTGACAATCAGATTAAACTCAGGGGATTCAGGATTGAACCTGGCGAGATAGAAAGCCTCCTTTCCAGGATCAAAGGTGTGAAGGAAGCAGTTGTTAAAATCCACAAATTTGAGGAGACTGATGAACGTCTAGTGGCTTTTCTTAATGCAGGATCTTCGTTCAGCTTGTCTGATGATGAGATGACCAGCATTCTTTCACAGCACCTCCCTTCTTACATGATACCATCATTTTATCAGGTTTCTGATGGGTTTCCGAGGCTTCCTAACGGAAAGATCAATAAAAATGCCCTTCTCTTTACGATAGACAAGACAAAAAAGAACGAAGTAGTTGAATTTGAAAATCTTACCACTACTCAGAAAAAGCTGTTTGCTATATGGGAAGATATACTGAAAACTGGCAGTATAAATCCTTCTTCCAGCTTTTTTAATATCGGTGGTAATTCGTTGCTTACAATAAGCGTACTTAACAAGGTGAAAGAGGATATGGGATTTGTAATGTCCTTCAAAGACTTTATGTCTCATCCAACAATCATTAAAGCAGGCAATTTTATCGATAGTAAGACAGGACGTGTCGGAGCGAGAGTAGATCTGAAACATATCTCCTCAACCAAAAACCTTCCTCTTACTGTAAACCAGAAACGACTGTGGTTAATATCAAAACTCCAGCCTGATATCCCTACATATATTATTCCATTTACTTATAAACTTACTGGTACCCTTGATACTGAAGTTCTCAGGAGAAGTCTTGTCAGACTTTTCAATAGACATGATATTATTTATTCAGTCATAAAAGAAGCTGATGGTGAGCCATATTGTGATATAGTCCCTTCAGAAGTAAATATATCCTTTTATGATTTTACAACATTGCCTGATATAGAGAAAGCCAACAGGGCAGAAGAGGTATTTTTTAAGGATTCAAAAACTGTATTTGACCTGGAAAATGGACCATTGTACCGGATTTATCTTATAAAAACCCGGGCAGATGAATATTATTTCCGCATTAGCATCCATCATATAATTTTTGATGGCTGGTCCTGGTCAATTCTGGCTAAAGACCTCAATATAATTTATAATAGTCTTCTCATAGGGGAAGAACCCGAACTTGAGACTCTTGTTTATCAACAGTACGACTATGCATTTTGGGAAAAAGAGACTGAAGGTCATATCGATGATGCCAAATCCGTAAAATACTGGAAGAAAAATCTTGCCGAATCATCGCCTGCAATTAATTTCCCATATGATTATAAACGTACGGAAGAATCATCAGGCTCAGGTATGGGACTACCTGTTCTGATTCCCGAAGCACTCACAGAAAAGCTGAGAAATATTAGTCGAAAAGAGGATGTTTCATTGTTTGCAACAATGCTAGCCGCATACGGACTTCATCTTCAGAGATACTCCGGAGAGGAAGATATTAATGTTGGGTTACCTGTTGCATACAGGCCACATTCAGAACTTGAGAAGATATTCGGAATGTTTGTTAATACGGTAGTCTTGCGTTTGAAAGGTGAGAAAGGATTGACTTTCCGTGATATAATACAAAGATCAAATGAAGTAGCACTTAATGCAATTGCACACCAGAATGTTCCATTTGAAAAAGTTGTGGAAATTGTCAAACCTGAAAGATATACAAATGCTAATCCTTTGTTCCAGATTGCTTTTGCCTGGCAGAATAATCTGGATGAACCTATAGATTTTGATGGTACAATAAGTGAGAAAGTAACAGCCAGGGAGAAGACATCTATATTTGACCTTACACTGGCACTCTGGGAAAATGGTCAGAATATTGAAGGTGAAATAGAGTTTAATCTTGATCTGATAAAAGTTGATACAATTGAAAGATTCAGGGATAATCTTGTCGCTTTACTTGAATATCTGGTTGAAAATCCGGATGGAGACATTTCAGAGATATCAGTTATTACAGAGGCTGACAGGAAATTACTTGAAACGATCAATAATACATCAGTTCCGGTACCTGATATTTTTATCCCAGACATATTTGGAAAGTGGGCTGACAAGAACCCTGACAAAACAGCTGTAATTTCAGGTGATAAAAAGCTTACATACAGTGGTCTGGATCAGTTTTCAAATCAGATAGCCCGATATCTGAAAAAGACAGGTGTCAGGGATGGTGCAATTGTTGCTGTCTGTCTTGACAAGTCAGTTGAATTGGTGGCCTCATTTCTGGGAGTATTGAAGTCCGGATGCAGTTATCTTCCGATTGACCCGGTGCTTCCGGATGAAAGGATTCAATACATGTGTGAAGATTCCGATAGTGAAGTAGTTATTACCAAATTATCTCTGAAGGACAAGTTCAATTCAATCTCCGATGATAAATTAATAATTCTAGAAGATTCGATAAATGAAATAAATGCAATAAGCAAGGAAAAGACAAATACCGAAATAGATGGTCAATCGATTGCCTATGTTATATATACATCAGGGTCCACAGGCAAACCTAAAGGAGTAAAATTGCATCATCATGCATCTGCTAACTGGATTCAGAGTCAGATCAAAGCCTGGAGAATAAGTGAAACAGAGAATATACTGGGAGTTGCATCACAATCATTTGATATGTCTGTTGCAGAATTCCTAATATCAATATGCTCAGGAACTACCTTAATATTACCGGGTTTGCATGAGATTAAAGATGGTAATGCAATAATAAATATTATTGAGAAATATGACATAACCGAGATCACTGCTACTCCGTCATTGTGGTCTATGATTATTGACAGCGGATGGAGCGGCAAATCTAATCTTAAAATTGTAACCGGTGGGGAAGCTCTCACAATGAACCTGATGAGAAAATTACTGCCCAGAGTAAAAGAATTGTACAATTATTATGGACCTACAGAGACAACAATGTGTTCAACTGGTACACAAATAACAGGCAATGAAGAAGTGATCACAATCGGTAAACCTATAGAGAATACCAAAATCTATATATTGAATAAGTATGATAAGATTCTTCCTGTTGGTGTGATTGGAGAGTTGGCAATAGGTGGCTTTGGTGTTTCAAAAGGCTATATTAACAGGCCTGAGCTTAATGCAGAGAGGTTTATAAAATTCAGGAATGAAGGGATCTTTTATAAGACAGGTGATACAGTCAGATTGTTGCCTGACGGGAACATTGAATTTTATGGCAGAAAAGATAACCAGATCAAACTGCGT
>Ga0307440_1001445_pt1 | contig 11551 bp, 15 predicted proteins | sample SalMarWE160410MG_FD_202150 | JGI IMG/M metagenome (GOLD analysis project Ga0307440, IMG submission 202150) | Salt marsh sediment microbial communities from the Plum Island Ecosystem LTER, Massachusetts, United States - WE1604-10 | ecosystem: Environmental > Aquatic > Marine > Intertidal zone >... | reverse complement strand
CTTCCTGTGCTCCGATGAAGCCAGCTACATCACGGGCACGACCCTCACTCCGGATGGCGGCTTCACACTGACTGCCTAGCGTCACGGGACACTTCGGAAACCAGGCGCTACGGCTTCCGAGTGAGATCAATACGATACGTGCCGGTCTACAGGAGTCAGCTCCCGCTCCGGTCAGTGGCGGCGTGATGATGCCAGACCTGGATTCGCGCGTGACGATCCACATGGCGGTCAGCCTCGACGGCTTCACCGCCCGCAGGGACGGAAGCGTGGACTGGCTCGAGACTTCGGACGTGTTCGAGGGCGGGGAGACCTTCGACCCGGAGCGCGTAGAGGCGTTCCGCGGGACCACCAACTGCTACGTGATGGGATCCCGGACGTACGAGACGGCGTTGGATTCTAAAGCGAAGGGCTTCTGATGGCCGTACGGGAACAAGCCCACCTTCGTGCTCACGAGCCGCCAGCTGCGGAAGGTCCGGGATTCCGTCAAGTTCTGTTCGGGCGATCTCGCGGAGCTGGTGAGCGCGAGGCTGCGGCTGACCTACCGGAACGTCTGGTTCGTCGGGGGCGGCGCGGTTTCCGGCGAGTGCCTCCGGCTCGGCTCGGCCGACGAGAGTCGCTACGGGGTCCACAAGTAGCATCGCAAAGGCGTCCGAGGCCGAGCGCTCGCTCGGAATCCACGTCCACCACACCGCGGAGCTCACGGCCACCGACGAGTCGGCCGCGCTGTTCCGGCGCTCTTGCCACGGCTTCCTGGCGCTCTCCCTGGACGAGCGCGGCCGCATGCACGCGGCGATGCTGAGCCGGCTCGGCGGCTTCAACCAGGTGGCGCGCCTGCATCGATCATCGACCAGCAGCCGACGCCGGCTTCGCCACCCGCCGGGACCTCGGGAGACATCGCGCGATCAAGGATGACTGTCAGGATGATACTTCGTGGATTGGCCGTCTGGTTCCTGCTCCTGGTGCTCGCGTTCGCCGGCGCCGCGTTCAGAGAAGCGGTTCTCTCGCCCAGGGTCGGGGCCGATGCGGCCCACTTCGTGGGGACGTTCGTGGTGGTCGCGCTGTTTCTGGTGGCCATCGCCGTCTCGATCCGGTGGATCGTGCCGACGCTGGCGCCCGGTGCGCTGCTGGGACTGGGGGTCGGATGGACGGCGGCGACGATCGCGTTCGAATTCGGATTCGGCCACTTCGTGATGGGCCATTCGTGGGGCAAACTCCTGCACGACTACAACGTCTTCGCCGGCCGCGTGTGGATCCTGGTCCTGCTCACCACCCTTCTCGGTCCATGGCTGCTGGGACGCATGCGGATCGGGCCGTAAGGGGCGGGCCGCGGTCCGACGCTGCTCGCCGGGCTGCCGAAGCCCGGGACGCCCGAGAGATGGGGACGCACCATGGCACACTCCGCCGGGCGGCGATCAGCGTGGCCGCCCTCATGGGTGCGACCGTCGTGCCCCTCCACGGGGATTCACACGCCGCAGCGGACGCCGCCCTCGGGCCGACGCGCGACGCCCACCACCCGCCCGAGCCGTTCTACGGCGGCTTCGCCTACAGCGACAGCGGGGGCACCAGGCTGTTGGCCTTCTCCGAGTTGGCGCACCCCGAGGCCGTGAAGAGAGCGATCTGTCCATCGGGTAGGACGGTCGAGGTCCGGTTCGTGGGCGTGCGCGAGCGGTCGGAGCACTCCGATGGTCGCCAGACCGCGCGGAACTTCGATCACGACCACGGTGCTCTCTTCCAGGTAGCAGAGGGGAGAGTCCGACCTGACGAGACATGCTTCCTCATCGGGCCGTCCCTGCTCCCCCTGGGCGCCCTCGAGCTCCCGCGGAGCGTGCGAGAGCCGGACTGCGACCCCGCGGACAGCGCACGGATCGCCAGGGCCAGGGCGCGCCGCGTGGTCTCGTGCCGCCGCCTCGCCATCGTCGGCGGCAGCACGTCCGTACTGTCCGCCCGGTTCGAGCTGCAAGGTGACAGCGCGCTCGCGAGCCTGGTCCTCGCGGATTCCGCCAGGCTCACGTTCGCGGACTTCGCCGCCGAGAACCGTCCAGAGGATGGCACATGGCGCGTGGGAGACGGAGGAGAGTTCCACCCCGAGGACTTCGATCTCCTCTTCGTGATCGACGAGCCGGGCGCGAGAGTGATGGCGCTCACGTGGGCCGGCTCGGAAGGTGAATCATCGATGCTCGAGGTAGCCCTGGGTGACACCGTCGGATTCGAGAAGGTGGTAGGGGGCTATCGCTACCGGGCGGGATCCTGAGGACCAGTCGCGCACGGCCGTCGATGAACGGTCGGCGCCGGCGCGGCCGCGGATCGTCACGGCGTCAGGGCAGGTGGACCTCAAGGCCGAGGTCGAGTTCGGTCGTACCCTGCCGGCCGCCCGTCCCGGCGGAGTCCCGTAGCTGGACGTCCAGCCATTCGTACCGGCCGATCAAGCGAGCCACGAGCCAGCCGACGGCCATGGCGAACATCCTCCGGCGCGGTGCGTTCCCGGACCGGCGGGGCACACGGACTGGCGTATGACAGGACCGGGGGCACCCGGTAGTGTGCAGTGGCGTCGTTGGAGCGCACGAGGTCGTGCGCCCACCGGGAAAGGGACCTCGGCCCGGCCGTGAGAGAGCGTTTGCGACCGCTTCGCGGTGTCCTCGACGTCACGCTCGCCGGGCTCCCGGATCCCATCGAGCTCGGGCGACCGCCGGAATCCAGGTCGCCGCGAACGAACCCGAGAAGCTGGAGGAGGCCCATGGAGCGCGTGCGTGGAGTGGGGGGCGTGTTCTTCAAGGCCCGGGACCCGAAGGCCCTGGCGGAGTGGTACCGCGAGCACCTCGGGATCCCGGTCCCGCAAGACCAGACCTACGCCGCCTTCGAGTCGAGCGCGGCGGGAGAGCCCACGGTCTGGTCGGCGTTTCCGACCGACACGGACTACTTTGGTGCGGGCACCTCCACGTCGATGGTCAATTACCGGGTCGACGACCTCGACGCGATGCTCGCACAGCTCCGGGAGGCCGGCGCCGAGGTCGACGACCGCGTCGAAGAGTACGACTACGGACGCTTCGGCTGGGCCGTCGATCCGGAGGGGAACCGCTTCGAGCTCTGGGAGCCGAAGCCGCAGAAGGACACATGACACGAGCCCGCGTCGGGAGCTTCTCGGTGTCCCTGGATGGCTACGGAGCGGGCCCGAACCAGGACCTCGACCATCCGCTCGGTGTCGGGGGACCGGCGCTGCACGAGTGGTTCTTTCCGACCCGCACCTTCCGACGGGCTCATTCCGGTGCCGAGGATGGCACGACGGGAGTCGACGACGAGTTCGCCGCGCGGGGGTTCGAGAACATCGGCGCATGGATCCTGGGGCGGAATATGTTCGGCCCGATTCGCGGCCCCTGGCCGGACATGGAGTGGAAGGGATGGTGGGGAGAAGAGCCGCCCTACCACGTTCCCGTGTTCGTCCTGACCCACTACCCGCGGCCACCCCTTCCGATGCAGGGCGACACGACGTTCCACTTCGTCACGGGCGGCATTCACGAGGCGCTGGAGCGAGCGCGGGAGGCCGCCGCGGGGAAGGACGTGCGCGTGGGCGGCGGGCCCAACGTCATCCGGCAGTACGTTCGCGCCGGTCTCATCGACGAGCTGCAGCTCGCCGTCGCGCCGGTGCTCCTGGGCGGCGGCGAACCCCTGTTCGAGGGCATCGACCTGCCGGCCCTGGGCTACCGCTGCGTTCGGTTCGCGGCGTCCGACCAGGCGGCCCACGTGGTGCTCCGGCGCGAGGTGTCGGCGTAGAGTCGCTGGCCACGGTCGAGCTCGGCCGGCGAGCGTTGCCCGGGCAGGTGAATCCGTTCACGGCCCGTACTCCACTCGCCGGTTCGGCACCATTGCGCGCCTCGACAGCCCCCCTCCGACCCTCACTCGCGAGGAGATCGACATGGCACAGGAGAGATCCAGACGGCTCATTCCCCTGGCGGCGGTGTTCGGTGCGCTGATCGGCGCGGCCGTGGGCATCATCGTCGACAGCTCTACGGGCAACATCGCCTTCGGCGCTTCACTCGGCCCGGCCCTGGGATTGGGTCTGGGCGTCGTGGTCGGCACGGTCATGAGCCGATCCGACCAGTGATCCCACGCACGCTCACGAGTCCGTCCCGGTCCCCGCTCCCTCCGGCCGAGGTTCGTCGAGTGAGGAGCCGGCTCGGCGCGGGAGTGGAAGTGCGGGCGCGCATCCGACAGGGTCTCCAGATGGACGGGCTTCCCGAAGGGGCCCGCGTCGGGGCGGCCTTCCGGTTGAGCGACGGGAGGATCACCTTCGGTCGCATGCTCACGTGAAGTATCACCACGTCGGGATTCCGACCGACGCGGTGCGCGAGAACGAGACGCACTTGCGGGAGCTGGGCATGCACGTGTCCGGCTACGAGACGAGCGAGTTCGGTATCGAGTGGATGCGGTTCGATGCCGACAGCCCCCTGCCCGAGCTGGTTCGGACCGTCCCCCATGTCGCGTTCGAGGTCCCGGACCTGGAGTCGGCGCTCGCCGGACGCGAGGTCCTCATCCCACCCAACTCGCCCTCGCCGGGCATCCGGGTCGCCTTCATCGTCGAGAATGGCGCCCCGGTGGAGCTCCTGGAGATCGAAGCGCCGTAGGGCGTCCGGCGGCGGTTTCACGAGAGCCGCCCGTGACCGGATCGCAGCGCGGCGGCGCCCGAGACGAAGGGTGTGACGGTGCAGTCGCCGGCGGTGGAGATCTCGGTCGACATCGTCCGGCGAGCGTAGGTCGGCGCCGCCTCCGGCACAGCCCGTGCAGACTCGGGATCGGAACGAGATCTCATTCCGCCCCCCCTTACGGAGCTCCGGAAGCATGATCCGCCGCCTCCTCTACTCCGTGGCCGTGGCCCTGATCGCGTCGGCTCCCCTCGCGGCCCAGCAGCCCGCCTCCGGGTCGGGAGCCGGCTGGATCGTGGAGGTGGAGGGCGGGCCCGTCTGGCAGAGCTACAACAATGTCGAGATCCCCAACGATGGGACCGCCACCCGCTTCTCGCTCCACGACCTGGCCGGCGCGGGGCCGTGGCCGGCGGGCCGGATCTACGTGACCTGGAACCTCAGCGACCGAAGCGGGCTCCGGCTCCTGCTGGCGCCCCTCACCCTCACGGGCACGGGTACGCCGACCCAGCCCCTGAGCTTCGCCGGGGCGACGTACGTGGCCGGCCGGCCCGCCGACGCCACCTACACCTTCAACTCGTACCGGCTCACCTATCGCTACCGGCTTCACCAGGGCGCCAGGACCACGGCCTGGATCGGCTTCACCGCCAAGATCCGGGACGCGGTCATTCGCCTGGAGCAGGCCGGCACCACCAGCCAGAAGACCGACCTGGGGTTCGTCCCACTTCTCCACGTCGCCGGCGAGTGGCGCTTCGCGCCCCGCTGGCGGCTGGGGCTGGACGCGGATGCCCTGGCCGGCGGCCCCGGCCGGGCCGAGGACGTCGCCCTGAAGCTGGGGCGGGACCTGAGCCCCCACTGGTCCGTCCACGCCGGCTACCGGATGGTGGAAGGCGGCGCCGACGTCACCCAGGTTTACACCTTCGCCTGGCTCCACTACGCCGTGGTGTCGGTGGAGTGGCGGCCTTAGGGTCGAGGCCGGCGTCCTGGTCCGAGAGCCCGGTGGCGGTTTCGCGCGACCCATCCACGCTCCATCTCCGACCGCGCCCACGGTGGCGGCCAAGTCATTGCTGGCCTGTCACTTTCATGCACACGCGCGCGCCCCGACCCCGCACCGTGGACCCCGCCACGCTTGCGCCATCCGTGAGGCGTTCGCATGTCGGGTCCGGTCGTCGACGCATCCGGAAACGCATCGAGAGAGAGGCACCTGGCCATGCTCAAGTCACGCTGCGCCGTACTGCTCGCCTGCATTCCCCTGGCCTTCCCGGCCGCGAGCGCGGCGCAGGTCCCGCCGGGCAAGCTCACGAGTGCCCTGAAATGGCGGAGCGTGGGGCCCTACACCGGGGGGCGCGCCACCGCGGTGGCCGGCATCCCGTCCGAGCCCAACGTGTTCTACCAGGGCACGGCGGGCGGGGGCGTGTGGAAGACCGAGGACTATGGCCACACCTGGAGGAGCGTCTCCGACAAGGACTTCAAGACCAGTAACATCGGCGCCATGGCCATCGCGCCCTCCGCCCCGAGCGTCATCTATGTAGGCACCGGTGACTCCGGCCCCCGGAACACGGTTCTGACCGACGAAGGCGGGATGTACAAGTCCGTCGACGGCGGAACGACCTGGACGTTCATCGGACTGGACGACACGCACATCATCAGCCAGATCCTGGTGGATCCCCAGGATCCCGACGTCGTGTACGTGGCGGCGCTGGGCCATCTGTTCGGGCCCAATCCACAGCGCGGGGTGTTCAAGACGACCGACGGCGGGGCGACCTGGAAGAAGATCCTGTTCGTGAACGACAGCACCGGCGCCATCAGCCTGGCGATCGATCCGGCCAATCCGCACGTGCTGTACGCGGCGATGTGGCAGATGTCCCGGAGGCACTGGACGTTCTCGAGCGGCGGGCCGGGCAGCGGCATCTACAAGACGACCGACGGCGGGGCCACCTGGACCAACATCTCGCACCGCCCGGGACTGCCGACCGGCATCTTCGGAAAGGTCGGCCTCGCGGTGGCGCCGAGCCGTCCCTACGTGGTGTACGCGCTGATCCAGGCGAGCTACAAGGGCCAGGCGGGCGGGCTGTTCCGGTCCGAGGATGCCGGCCAGACCTGGAAGATGGTCAACAACAGCATGGACATCACGCAGCGGGCCTTCTACTACAACACCGTGTTCGTGGATCCCAGGGACCCCGACACGATCTACCTGCCCAACGCCGGCCTGTACGTGTCGCACGACGGAGGCCGGACGCTGAGCCCCCTGCGTCCGCCGCATGGCGACAACCACGTGCTGTGGATCAACCCGAACGACCCCCGGACCTTCGTCGAGGGAAACGACGGCGGCGCGACCGTGACCCAGAACGGCGGGAAGGCGTGGAGCCCGGAGGACAACCAGCCCACCGGACAGTTCTACCACGCCAACCTGGACGACCAGTTCCCGTTCCACATCTACGGCGCGCAACAGGATCGCGGCTCCGTAGAGGCGTCGAGCGCCGCGCCTTCGCGGGTGTGGACGAACGTCACGGGCGGGGAGATGAGCTGGGTGGTGCCGACGCCCGGCAAGCCCTGGATCACCTACGGCAGCGGGTACGACAGCAAGGAGTGGAGGGAGAACCGCAGGACGGGGCTCGTCACCAACGTGAGCCCCTGGCCTTCCTACAAGTTCGGCCTCGCGGGAGCCAGGGAGAAGTACCGCTACGGCTGGATCCACCATCCGGTGGTGTTCGCCCCCGGCAACCCCGACGAGCTGCTCCTGGGCGCGAACGTCCTGTTCGAGACGCACGACGAGGGCGTCCACTGGAAGGTCATCAGCCCGGACCTGACGCGACACGACACGACCAAGATGGGTCGGCCGGGCGGCCCGATCAGCGCGGACGTGACGGGCGAGGAGATGTTCGGCACGATCTCCTCGATCGCCTTCTCACCCCTCGCGGACAGCGTGATCTGGGCGGGCTCGGATGACGGCCTGGTGCACGTGACCACCGATGCGGGCGGGCACTGGAGCGAGGTCCGGCCTCCGTCGCTGCCCACGTGGTCCACGATCACCTGCATCGAGCCCTCGCACACCGACCGGGGCACCGCCTACCTGTCGGCGAGCCGGTACGACTGGGATGACTTCCACCCGTACGTGTACAAGACCACCGACTACGGGAAGCACTGGACGCAGATCACGGCCGGGCTGCCGGACGGCCAGTACGTCGAGAGCGTGCGGGAGGACCCGGACCAGTCCAGCCTGCTGTTCGCGGGCACCAGCCGGACGGCGTACTTCAGCCTGGACGGGGGTCAGCACTGGCAGCCGCTGACCCTCGATCTGCCGCCGGTGCGGGTGAGTGACGTGGAGATCCAGCCCCAGCAGCACGCCGTGGTGCTGGCCACCTTCGGGCGCGGCTTCTACGTGCTCGATCAGCTGCAGCTCCTCGAGCAGGTCGGGGCCGCCAGGGTCGCGACCCAGTCGGCCTACCTGTTCAAGCCGCAGCAGGGCTGGCTGACCTCGGGCGGCGGCCGCGGCTTCGGCGGGGGAGGTGGACGGCTGGCTTCCGGCATCGCGGTGTACTTCCACGTGCCCGCCGACTACGACGGCACGACGCCGGTCAAGCTCACCTTCACCACCACGAGCGGCGACACGATCCGCAGCTTCGACCTGCACCCCAAGGCGAAGGGGAAGCCGGCACCACGTTCGGACAACCCGGCCGAGGCGCGGAAGCAGCGCGAGAAGCGAGCGACCGCCATCGAGCCCGGCATGAACCACTTCCAGTGGAACCTGCGCTACCCGGACGCGGTGGACGTGAAGGGCATCTACAACTCGTTCTTCTCGGCCGCCACGCCCGTCGGTCCGGAAGTGGTGCCGGGCACCTACCGGGTGACGCTGACCTACGGCGACAGCACGCAGACGCAGTCTTTCGAGGTCAAGCTGGATCCGAACCTGAACACCACGCAGGCGGAGCTGAAGCAGCGCTTCGACCTGCTCATGCGGATCCACGACGCGGTCAACGAGCTCGACACGACCCTGAACCAGGCCATCGCCGCGCGCGATTCGCTCCAGCAGGCGATCGACGAGAAGAGCCTGTCCGCCGACCAGGCGAAGCCGGCGCTGGACCGCCTGAGCCACGACATCGACGGCCTGGTGGACCTCAAGATCCAGTCGGGCGAGGGCGCCCTGGTCTATCCCGGCCGGCTGCGCTCCTGGCTGACCTCGATCGCGAGCCAGGTGAGCCTGGCCCTGGTGCCTCCCACGCCCGCCATGGTGAAGGTGGCCGACGGCTACATCCAGGACGCGAACGCGGGCGTCTCGCGGCTGAAGTCGGACGTCACGGCCGCCCACGGAGTGCTGAAGAAGGGCTGAGCGGGCCTTCGACAGCGGACCCCGCGCGCCCGGGGGCGTCGTAAGCCCCCGGGGCGACATGCGCGCCGCGCGGATCCTCCTCGTCCTCGGCGTGTGGCACGTCGCCACGGCGGCTCCGATCTCGTGAGCTCGGCGTGGCGTCCGGGGCTTCCTCGTCTTCGCCCTGGGGCAGGTCCTGGTGGTGTCGGGCGCCGCCATGAACCTGGCCTCCAGCACGCCGTCCTTCGGCGCGGGAGCCGGCCTGTGGGCGGCCGGATTGGCGACCGTGAGCGCCAGCCGGATCCTGCCCCCGTGGATCCGGGGCACCGGACTGATCGCGGCGGTCCTGTTCGCGGTGGTGGCGCTGCGGATCTTCTCGGGAAGCCCGACTACGCCGCTCTCCCGACCCCTGCCCTTCTTCGCGTATCCCTTCCTGGTGGCGACCCTCTTCGGGTGGGCGTGGGTGCACTACCGGAATCCAGCCTGAACCATGGCCGGCGCTAGCCGCGCTGCTTGAGCCCGGTGGCCTCCAGGGTGGTCTTCCAGTGCCGGCGATCGGGTGAGACCTCGACCTTCACCTTCACGCGCGTCGGCGACGCGTATACGTACGTGATGCGGTCATAGCTCTTCTCGCCGTGCTCGTCATTCTCGCCCAGCTCGGTCCACGTGTCGCCCTGGATGGTCATCTTCGAGGCGAAGGGCTTCGCGCCGCCGGCGCCCACCGCGTACATCTCGTAGTGCCAGTACGTGCTGTCCTGGCTGTTCCAGGTGTCCACCACCAGCGAGCGGACCGTGCGGCCGGCGTAGTCGTTGTCGAAGCTGCAGGTGAGGAACAGCCGGTTGGCGGACCAGCCGCAGTGCTCGTCCCAGGTGAAGCTGGAGGGCTTGCCGCCCGCCCGGGCCGGCGTGATGGTGCCGTGGTAGACCCAGTGGCCCGACTGCGCGTCCAGCGCCTCGAGCTGGGGCGGACGGGCCGGCGGGCCGGAAGCGAGGACGGGACCGGCGACGAGAAGGGAGCTCAGGATGGCGGCGAGCATGGGCACGCTCCTGCGGGTGCGGAGGGACGGGAGCTGAGAGCGCCACGGCGGCGCTAGCCGCACGGTAGGCCGCGCGCAGAGGAGGAGCAAGCGATGGTCGGACCGGGAGAGCGCGGGACGGCGAAGGGGGTCGCGGCGGAGCTCGCCGTGGTCTTCGTGGGCGTGTTCATCGCGCTCGGCGTCAACTCGTGGTGGGCAGCGCACCAGGATCACGAGCGCCTGCGCGCCGACCTCCAGACGCTGGCCCAGGACATGAACCAGGCCGCCCTCGTGCTCGACACCGCCATTCGGTACGACAGCGCGAACGTGGCGCTGTTCACCGAGGTCCACGATGGGCTCCTGGCTCACGATTCCGCGCGGTACGACCGCCTCGCATCGCTACCTGACGTCGGGATACGGATCGCCCCGGTCCCGCTCGGCACCCTGCGGTATCTGGTGGATGGGGGAGGGGTTCGGCTCATCCCGAATCCCGAGGTGCGCGCGAGGCTCATAGAAGACCTGTCGAACATCGAGCTCTACCAGGGCTGGATGGACGACCTCGCCACCGAGGGCCGGCGCGCCTTCGAAACGGTCAACAGGGCGGTCGATGAGAGCGCGGTCAGAGGTACCCGGTGGCCCGAGACCGCGGTCGGGAACCTGGACGTGATCAGCGCGATGACGTTGGGGGCCTCGAGGATCTCGAACATCGTCATGCTGCAGCGGCGCATTCTCGGCCTCGTCCAGGAGATCGGTTCGGCGGCCGGCGGTGAGGTGAAGAGACCGTAGGTCGGTACCAAACCCAGTCTCGGCTCTGCCCGGGGAGGTGGACGCCCGCACATGCAGCCTCTACCCCTTCCCACCCGGATCGAGACGGCGCGGCTCGTCCTCAGGCCGTGGACGGCCGCGGACGCCGAGCCGCTCCAGGCAGCTCTGGACGAGAGCGTCGAGCACCTCCTGCCCTGGATTCCGTGGGCCACCCCCCGGGCCCCGGGCGCGGAGGAGACGCGGGCGCTGCTGGAAGGCTGGATCGCGCAGCGCGAGTCGGGCGACAACTTCATGTACGCAATCTTCCATAGCGACACCGGGCGGCTCGCCGGCGGCATCGGACTGTACGCGCGGGTAGGCCCCGGCCGCCTGGAGATCGGGTACTGGCTGCGGCGCACGGCCGCCGGCTTCGGCTACGCGACGGAGGCGACGGCCGCGATCACCGCCGCCGGGGACGGGAGCGTCAGGGCGCGAGCGACCGTGGTCTTCGTGCTGGACCGGAAGCCCGGGTGAGCCGCCCACCCTGCGAAGAGCGCGTACGGCTCCGGCCCCGAAGCGGGGATGGCTGCGCGTTCTGCTCGAAGCACGACCGACCATGCCCGTCGGCCCTGAAGGCGGGTGACCGGCGGGACGGCTGAACCACCGATGGGGAGGCGATCATGATCCGAGAGCCCCGCAGACCTCCGTCGAAGTACTCGCTCCTCCGTGCCGCGTGGATGGCCGCCGTCGCGCTTGCCGCGAGCGCCCTCGCCACCCTGATCCCCGACGTGATGGCCGCACAGACGGCTGAAGACTCGGCCGCGGTCGCCGCGCGAATCGACGCGTAC
>Ga0307440_1001444_pt1 | contig 11554 bp, 13 predicted proteins | sample SalMarWE160410MG_FD_202150 | JGI IMG/M metagenome (GOLD analysis project Ga0307440, IMG submission 202150) | Salt marsh sediment microbial communities from the Plum Island Ecosystem LTER, Massachusetts, United States - WE1604-10 | ecosystem: Environmental > Aquatic > Marine > Intertidal zone >... | reverse complement strand
CTTATTGGCCGCTTCATGCCGCCAAGGAGCTTGGCGTGGATGCCAACTGGCCGAACCAGTACCTGCGTGCCAAATAGAAACCAAATCCACCTGCCGCAAAAATCAGGCCTTGGCCCGGCTCATCATGGGGGCGGCTTTCTGCCGCCTGCCCGGTCTTGAAACGACGGTATGATAAGGCGTATGCTTCGATCAAAGCTTACGTAATTCCAAGCCCAGTTGACAAGGGCTACGAGTTTGTTGCGAAAACCTACCAGGGTCATCAGGTGAACGAAGACCCATGTCACCCAGGCGGCAAAACCGCCAAAAGAGAATCTGCCCCATTGGACAATGGCCCGGTTACGACCGATAGTGGCCATAATTCCATGATTTCGATACTGGAACGCGGCAGGCTTCCCCCACCCCCCCTTTACGGCAAGAGCTAAGTTTCTTCCCAGATTCCCGGCTTGCTGTATAGCCACAGGGGCAAGCATCGGGTGCCCCCTGGGTGTGTCATCGGTTATCATGGCGGCAACATCGCCTAAGGCGTATATTCCATCGTAGCCTGCCACTTTATTGAACGCGTCCACCTTCAGCCGCCCGCCGGCAAGGCTTTCCGGCCGGGTGATGCCTTTGGGGATATTGCCGGTCACACCGGCCACCCAGACCAGCAACCTGGAGTTGATGGTATCACCATCCGAGGTAACGGCTGTCCTGCCGTCATAGGCGGTGATGGTGGTATTGAGCCAAAGAGTGACCGAAAATTTCTCAAGTGCCTGCCGGGCAAGTCTGGAAGCTCTTGGCGACATAGCGGACACCACCCGATCGGCCGCCTCGATCATATGGATACGCATACGTCCGAGATCGAGTTCCCTGTAGTCATAGGGAAGGATAAAACGTTTCAACTCGCCGATGGCACCGGCAATCTCGATGCCGGTAGGTCCTGCTCCGACGAGGATGATGTTCATCAAGGCCTCCTGTTCAGCCTTGTCATCGGTCATCAAGGCCCGTTCGAAATTCTTGAAGATACGTTGCCGAATAGCAATAGCCTGGGAGACATCCTTCATGACAAAAGCATGCTCGGCAATGTCTTGCATGCCATAGAAGTTGGTACGGGCTCCGGTCGCAATGACCAGGAAATCATATTCCAGGCTGCCAGCACTGCTGTAGACAACCTTTTTTTCCGGATCGATTCGCTCGACCTCAACCATCCTGAAATGGAAGTTGTCCTGATCCTGGAAAATCCTGCGAAAGGAATTGGCAACCGAGTCCGGCTCGAGCATCGCCGTCGCCACCTGATACAAGAGCGGTTGAAAGGTGTGGAAATTGTTTCTATCCAGCATCACAATCTGAAGAGAAACACCTTTAAGGCTTTTGGCCAGGTGCAGGCCTGCAAACCCTCCGCCGATGATGATCAGACGCGGCTTATCACTTCCGGTAAGGCCCGTGGAAATATCGTAGTCCTGTTCCTGATCCGATCTGCTGTCCAGACTTTCAAGGGGATTTACGGGGTTATACGGCATATTCATGGGGACCTCCTTCGACGGACCTCGATGCGACAACGGTTATTTTCCGGATCGATAGTGTTGATCAATCCCACCGGTCCGCCGGTCTGCTTTTTCCATCGATCCGGGACAACCAGTTCGAGTGGAACATAATAATCATTATCGAATGGATGTGGAGGGTCTGGTCGTTCTTCAGGCTTATGTCGAAGAGACCAGACGGTAATGGAAAGGGATGTTACCTGCCGGAACTACAGTGTTTTTCCGCCTGAAAATTGAGGTATTCAATTTCCGAAATACATTTTCTGGTGGCAAAAATCTTCCCCGCCGGGGTCATTCGATTCTGCGCACCTTTTTTGAGATCTTGCCGGAGTCGGCCGCTTCGAGGAACTGCTCTCCCAGCCTGCGACTCTTGTGGACCGCCTCTTCCCAGAAGGCGATACGCTCGGTGTCACGCCCGGAAAAACGTTCGAAGTCCCTGCGGTCGGGAATCCTTCCGTAGGGAAGATCGGCCACAAAAGAAGGTGACGGCGCCAGCAGCAGCACATCTGCCAGCATAGAGCCATTCGCTGTACGATCAGGGCGTCTCTTGTCAAACCAGCCCAGGGTCACCTGGTCATAAAAGTGGGGATAGAGGACGATCCCCTCACCTTCTGCCAGGAAATCGAAGGCGGGGTGGTAATGGAACATCCCGCCATCCCGGTAGGTGCCCGGTGGCGCCCCGGGAATATCCCGCACTCCGTCCATGACATAAGGGATTGAACCGCTTGCCAGCAATGCCTCGCGGAAATTGGTTTCCGACAACGGCACACTTCCTCCCGGAAACTCGCTTTTGTGGAAAAATGGAGGGGGCGTCCGAGGGTCATAGAAGAGTGTCGGCGGACATAACCTCCGGAAAAAATTCCGGGACATTCGGTTGACTATCCAGGCCAGGACAAGTCCTGTCGTCTGTGTGGCTCGGTTATCCGCTGCCAATAGACCGGGGCAGCGAACCGATGAGAGATGCAGACGACAGAAGGGATGGCCCAGTATCTCCGCTGGCTTTCCCGGCGGTAAAAAGGCCCGGGTAATCCGCTCGACTTCTCGACCAATCTGATCTGCCGTTATTTTGCCTTCATAATGCTGGTGAATATAGGCATGGGCAAGGCTGTCGAACCCTTGTTGCGAATCGCTTTGGGCCGCGGCAGCTGATTTCCAGGAACCGATGGAGGTCCCATACAGATGAAGAGGCTGCCTGCGGCCGGAAAACCAGGTGCCGAAGAGGGCCGACTCGAGCCCATGTAAGACCAGCCATTTGGCTGCACCGGAGGCCCCGACCACCATCTTGACATCATCTGCCGACAATCCGCGGCAGCGGATCCTTTCATAGGCCCTGTGGCCCGCCAGAAATACTATATCTTCCGACATCAGCTACCCCATGCCTATCCACTACCGGTTGCGGCAAAAGATTGTAATGTATCTAAAGCAACAAACGATTTTGCCCATCCCGGCACCAAAGCGTTTACGAAACCAACGCTGCCATGGCGTCAATATCCTCCTGGGGCATAATCTCCATCTTTTCGAACTGATCCTTGGTAAACAAGACGAATTCCCCCTTGGAAGATGCGCAGAGCTCCCCGGCTTCATCCCGAATCTCGGCAACGGCCACCACCCGACGCTGATCTTTTTTCTCTTTTATAAAACCAGTCGAGGTGAGCTGGGCCCCGACCCGTACCGGTTTCTTAAATGCCACATTCATACCCTTGGTCAACATGAATTTCCCGGTCAGATGGATAACCGTCCAGGCCATGGTTTCATCGAGGATGGTGGAAAGGACTCCCCCATGGGCCAGATTGCTCCATCCACGGAAATGTGGCTGAAGTGTTAACCTCGAGCGCACCTCTTTGCCGTTGGATTCGAATTTCATCCGCAACCCATGCGGATTTTCAGACCCACACGCGAAGCAGTCCCTGTCGACCATGCTAAGGCCGGTCCACTCTATATTTTCCCCATTCTCTTTCATGATCATCACCAATTTATTATCCTCGGATGCCACCGGGCACACAGCCGCCCCGCCCTCATTTCAGCCCTCTGGAAGGTGGCGTCGTTACCTGTAAGATCCTCTTTGCGGTAAGCGTCATGTTGCGACAATGTTCATCTAATCGTTCCGGCGGGACATGAAACCTGCAAAAATAATGGGACCCCTCAGAGAGCGATATGAGCGCCTCCACCGCCGCGTCTGAACTGTCGATTCGAACAATTCCCGCCTGTTGGAGAAATTCCAACTGGGTCACCAGATACCTCCGATATTGCCGGTAGAGATTCTTCACCCGCTCCATGACCTCCGGTGCTCTCTGGCTTAAAGCCAGAAAGGAAAAAACAGATGAAAGACCAACAGCGTCATGCCATTGCCGGCTCCAGATGAGATCTAGAAGACGGTCCAGGCGCTCACCGGGTTCACCATCCCGGGGAAGTTGCCGGAACAGGTCGGAATAGGTTTTCAGGACGTCATCGACCAGCTCAACGACCATGGTCTCCTTTGTGCCGAAGTAGTGGATAACCAGGCTCGGATGCACCCCTGCCCTTTTCGCCACCTTTCCGATGGAGGCGTTTTCAAAGCCATCGCTTTCGATTACCTGATAAAACGCCTTGAGAATTGCGGGCTTTCTTTCCCGTGCGTTCTGTCTCTTTCTCTCTGCCATCGCAACCTGCCGTTTTTATGCCGTCATTTCTTATTAACTGAATATTCATTTAATAAGAAATGACGGCATAAATGTCAAGCTCAACCAAGGAGCAAAAGTCCGGAATTTTTAACGACAAGGAATATGCCGGACCGAACCTGTTGGACAAAATTGAAGTCTGATCTCCTCTGAAACTTTGCCTATCGAGATGAAAGGAAGAGATCAGTTAGCTGAACAGCAGTGGTAAGCAGAACTTGAGATGGAATAAAAAGGGTGTTTTCCGCAGGAAGCGTCGGCAACCCACTCCCCTGCAAAACCATACTCCAGCTCAGGTGATTTCACTCAAACCATATCAAGAATAAACACCTCAGTTTCACCGAGTTTGGGCACATTACCCTTCTATTTTGGCGGCCATTTCCTTCCCATAATCCTGGGCCACCTTGATTCCTCCGTCCACTGAGCCTGTCTTCAGCATCAGGGGCGTACTGACCATATCCATTCCATAGATGTTTTTCATGGTCTCGAAAATCCGCTCCGCCGCCTCACCGCTCCAGCCGTAGGATCCGAAAGCGGCTCCCTTTTTCCCTTGCAACGCTCCCTTCTCCGCCAGGAAGAGAAAGGTTTTCATGCTGTTCATCATCTCCCCATGGTAGGTTGAGGAACCAAAGGCATAGGCATCATAGCCCTCTAAGTCCGCTTCGCTCTTTATCTCCCTGACATCCTTCAGGTCAACCTCGATCAACGAGAATCGCAGGCCCTCGGCAATAAGCTCGCCTATGGTCCTGGTTTCTCCTGTCCTAGTGGAATACACAATAAGCGCTTTAGGCATTTACCTCTCTCCTTTTTTATCGATGACTATTATCTCCGACATTTCGGCCGGCATCGGTTTCGGCACCGGCAATGCCCTTTCGTCATGGCTGAAACTCTTTTCGATGTGGGATCGGAAATCGGGAGTGCCACTCCCTCCGTTGACGATAATAGATCATATTATCATTCAATGCCGTCTGCAAGCTTTTTCAAGTCCCTGCAAACCTTAAAACAAGCCTTCTACATCCTAATAAGCCGATAATCGATGTTTCCAAAGTGGAGTTTTTGGGAATAGTCAAGCTGCACCCGGTTGGGAATATCATAGGCCAATTGAGAGATCGACACACCTGCTCGCTCTTCAACGAGATCCAAGGAAGCCGCATCGACTGCCACCGGGTCCCGTGAGACCATAATCCCGATATCCGGGACGATCTTTTTGAAGGTATGTCCCATGCAGTCGCAATCTTTCGAGATACGGGTGAGGATGTTTATAAACAGACTCTTCCCGGCAAACAGTGAACATACGCCAGAGGCATGTTCGACGATCTTTTTCTGGAGATCTTCATAGGTTACCCCCCAATTGTATTTTACTGCTTCAAAACGGCACATGGCCAGGCATTCACCGCAACCGATGCATCGTTCGGAGGCGATGACCGCTAGTTTGTCATCAAGGGTGATTGCCTCTTCCGGGCACCACTTGACACAGGTTCCACAACCTGTACACTTCTTTTTGACGATTTTGGGCTTGGCCGTCGAGTGCTGCTCCATCTTTCCTTTTCGGCTGGCGCATCCCATTCCCAGATTTTTCAAGGCCGCACCGAAACCCGCCGCCAGATGCCCGGTAAAATGAGAGACAACGACCAAGGCGTTGCATTTAGCAAGAAGACCGGCAACGTGTACGGACTGATACATCTTGCCGTTTATCGGAACCGTATATTCCTCATCCCCGAAGAGACCGTCGGCCATGATGATCGGCATTCCGGTTGTGGAGAGATCAAACCCCTGGGCATGGGCATGGGCGATATGTTTGACCGCATTATCCCGATTTCCTTTATAAAGAGTCGAGGTCTCGGTCAAAAATGGAGTACCGCCTTTTTCCTTGATAGCCGCGGCAAGCATTTTAAAATATGGCGGCCGGGGATATCCGAGTTCCGGAGATTCCCCGAAATGGGTCTTTACCGCAGTAATATCTCTATCGGTTATAATTCCCAGCAGATCCTCTGCCAGTAGCACATCCCGTAATTTGTCGCAAAGGACTTCATCTTTTTCGTTGTCTGATGCTTCGATAAAATATACGGCTTCTTGCATGATCTTCGCAATGCCTCCCTTTTCACTATTTGCCGTTCTCTTCAACCTTGTAGTCTTTATACGTACATCACCTTGGAGAATAACCACGTTCCGAACTTCATGAACTGTAAATGGTATCCATCGCTATTTCAAGTCCGAGTGCATATATTGGCGCTATCCCCTCCCTTTTTCCGATCCGCTTTCTTATTGCAGACAACGTGTAGACAATGCTATAAATGATGGTAAATGAGATAGCAGCTTCACTCTTTTCGGCTGCACGGAAAAGATATCCCAGCTAGAAAAAAGGCCGGGAGAAAGAGAGGCGATCATAAAACCCACCGAGGTTCCCGATTGCCAAGGAGGGAGGTATCATGGAAGGTTTACATACCGAAAACGAACAGCAGTATTCGGAACATTTTATCGATCTGGCCTCCCGGACCACTCGTCTCGGTGTCCTTGAAAAACCGGACGGTTACGGGAGGCGAGTTGGTGATTGTGGCGACACCATCGAGCTCTATCTCTCTATACGTGGTGATATGATCCAGATGGTCACCTTCCAGATCCAGGGATGTCTGCACACCAATGCCTGTGCCAACGCTCTGGCCTATCTGGTGGAGGGAAGAGGTGTTTCCGACAGCTGGCGCATAACCCCTGAAAACCTGGTGGATTACCTGGAGACGCTGCCGCCAGATCACACCCACTGCGCCGAGTTGGTGGTCGGCGCATTCTACCACGCTCTAAACGACTACAACGCCACAAAACACGAAAGCTGGAAGCGGCTCTACCAGAAAAAAGAACCTTGATTAGGTTCATCCGAATGAAGCGTACTTTTGGAAAGGTGAAAGTAACAAACCGGCAGAATGCATCGCTTTCGAACGCTACTCTGCGGCCTTATCGCCGGTGCACCACGGCTGGCAGACAGGCCGTCCCTGGTCTGCTGTCAGGTGCGGACGTCCTGTCCGCACCCCTCCGGGCCTTGTGTGGAACACCTTCGAGCCTCCGTGAGGCGTCCTCCAGAGAAGCCCTCCGCCTTCCGCGTTATAGATAAAGTACTCTCAATCCGGAAGAACCCTTAATTCTTCAGTTTTTTATCATTCTCTGTTACCGGAGGTATCTTTGGGCCGAACTGCTCGGCATCGGCACTCTGGTGGTCACGTTTTAGGTGAAAATTGAGCCAGGAGTTGGTCTTGTTGAGTTCCCACATTCTTGGCGGGATGCACTCGGTGGAGAGCTTTTTCCCATGGTACGTCAAACGTTGATGAGCTCGAACCCAGACACATTTTTTTTCGGGATAGACTTCACACATACCGTCCCGGCTGCCTCCGCACTGACCGTTTCGGGTATGCTTGGGACACTGTGAGACAGGGCAAAGAAAGCCCACGTGCTGAATGGCACAGTCACCGCACTGCTGACAGTCCAAAAGCGCCCTCTTGGTCGCATTCTCAAAGCAAGAAGCCACCCGCTCCACTTTTTTATGTTTGTCAACCCACAGGCTTACCCTCTCACAGGTCGGAGCCAGTTTAGAGTCGAACGTGAAGAGTTCATTGTGCACCTTCTTCAGAAAAGAATAATGCAATTTGTCTTTCACAGGCAGATCAATCGGATTTTGTCCAAACATCTCGGTGAGATTGTCGCCATACACATTATTGGGATAGACATAAAACCCATCGTCTTGCGGAAAATCGAATTCGTGATAAAAATCCTGCCAATCCGTTTCGATCTCTATCATTCGATCCAGAATTTTTGCGACATTGGCAAAGCTCTTATGAATGCCGCCTATATGCATGCCCCGATAGCCTAGGCCTTTGAGTACGGCTCCGAGTTTGGCCGCTCGTTCAATGGCCAGATGCTGCCCCTGTTCCGGCGACTCCCATTCTTTTTTGATTATCTCCAACAGCTTATCCGATACGACCACACCAGGAATGATACCTTTGTTCATGATCTTGGCCGCCTTCGGATTCAGAACATAGACGGAGCCCATAACCGGAATTTTCTGCAGCCCCCTTTGCCGCAGAAAGATCATCAACTCGGCAAACTTCCGGACATCATAGCCGAGTTGGGTTATGACGAAATCCGCACCGGCGGCTATTTTTTTACACAATTTGGCGTATTGCGCAGCACATTCGGCCTCGGTTCGTTTAAAGGGGGAGACGGCGCATCCCACGAAAAACCCGTCGGGATCACCCGACTCGATAATCCGCTCGCTAAGCTTTCTAAGGAGCATGATGGCGCTTACCGATTCCAGGTCGAATACCGGTGCTCCCTGTCCGCCAAAGCCCTTCCCCGTATAGTCACCGGTAATGGCGAGAAGATTCTTCATCCCCATCATCGCCAACTGCAGAGCCCGGCTTTCCATGCCGACACGATTCAGGTCACGGCTTGTATAATGGACGATCACGTCCATTCCGACCTGAAAAATATCATGGCCCAAGACATCCGGACTGAGCGAGGGATTCCCTCCGGGATTATCGGTAACCGATACGGCAGCAATCCTGCCGTCTGTAAAGGAATCTTTGGCTATGTTTTTCACCGCATCCACCGATTTCCCGGTGGAATATCGGCCTGGAACAAGTTCGAGCGTTACGATAAAATTTCTCGGATTGAGAATCTCCGTCTGGAAAACAGTGAGCATGGCAACCTCCCGTGGTATTGGCCAACATCAAACGTTAATGCCACTATGTGGTATTGTACAGAAGGGAGTTGAGAAAATCCTCAGAAAATCAAAAAAACAACACAGTCATGTGGCAGGAGCCAGAAGTATTGCAACCTCGGATTTACTGGTGGGGGGGGTATTCTCTGTGTTTTCAACCTTCGGGCCATATCGACCCGTGAATTTTGCGGGCTATTCGTCAGAAGACGGTGGGGCTTTTTTTTGATGTGCTGCGCTGATCTCCTTTTTTATGCGCTGAATGTTACGTCTTCCGACCGGGGCAAAATAGGCTCTTATGGCGCCAACAATATTTCCAAGCGCATTCTGCGGCAGATCAGTGACATAATTCCCCGTCGGCGGAAAGGAGGCTGACGGCAGAACAAAAGCGTCATGCTTTGAAGACGGCAAGGCATTGAGATTTATCTTCTGGATTGTAAATTGTCGACCATCACGCAATTCCACCCCGGCCTTCACGATCAGCAGCCCCAGATAGACCTTATCCGGGCGGTTTGGCGGAATCTGAAGATGGGAACACAGCCTGTTTGAACCAGGCGAGACATTTTCAAAAGTCTCACCCGGTAACTCATGGATGTCATTGAAGCGAAAAAACGAAAGACCGGCAGGATTACGAAAGGCGTTGGCGCAATCGATTGTCAATTTGACGATTTCCTGTCCACAGTTATTATCGATATCAAACCAGATGGGATCACCAGCCTTGGCGTCATGCGAGGCAACAATTTTTACACGCACAGGCGGTTTTGGGGAAAATTTCCGGAAAAGAGTTCCGAAAAACCCTGTGCCCTGTGAAGATGGACTCATATCACCTCCTCATATGAATATTATCTCAAATGATAATCGGGCCGTCGGGAAAAGGCAAAGGAATTTTATATTCCCTAATATTTTTAGTCTTCCTGGTTTTGCCCTCTGCCCAACACCTCATATTACCAGGAAAACGTATTCTTTCTCAATCTTCCAGATTGTGATAGAACAGAGATACTCCAAGGCTATTGAACATCTCTTTGCCGAAAAACCAGGGAGCCAGGGATGCGGAACTCAAGAGAAAGGCCCATACTATCACCCAACCGGTTCAACTCTTCGACCGCAACGATATATTGAAACACAATCTTAAAAAATAGGCCAGGCCATGACTTTTGCTGAAACGCTTTATTCGAGAAAATCCACCCGGTCCTTCTTGAAAAAGGAGGTCGTCAAAGAAAAGATTACAGCCATTCTCCGTGCTGCCTCCCACGCACCGTCCGGGGCCAACGCCCAACCTTGGCAGGTCGCCGTGGTCAGGGGAGAAAAAAGGAAAGTGCTCACCAAGGCCATGGAGGCACGCTATCGGGAGCATGGAATCGGCACTATGGATTATTACTACTACCCCCTGGAATGGCATGAACCCTATAAAAATCGACGAATTACCTGCGGCAGTCAACTCTACGGTGCCTTGCAGATCGGAAGAAAGGATAAAAAAAGACGGATTGAGCAGTGGATTGCCAATTACAGGGCCTTCGACGCTCCCGTCATTCTCTTTTTTTTCCTCGATCAGGCCATGCAGATAGGCTCATTCCTCGACTATGGGATGTTCATCCAGTCGATTATGCTGGCAGCCGTTGAAGAAGGACTTGCCACCTGTCCACAGGCCGCCCTCGGTCAGTACCCCGATCTGGTCAAAAAATCCTTGGGATACAGTCAGGATTCCACCCTTGTTTGCGGAATGGCTCTTGGTTATGAGGACAAAACTGCCCCAATCAACTCCTATCGTACGTCCAGAGAAGAGGTGGAAACCTTTACCCGATTTTTTGAATAAGGGACTTTCCTGTTTGTAAAAACTTTGTACAATATGAGGGATTGCCCCTTAAAACAACAGACTCTCATTCCGCCCCCTTACCACTACCAGGAGAGACAAATGTTCACCTTCACCGATATAGTAAATATTGCCATACAGATAGAAAAAAACGGGGAACAAACCTATCGTAGCGCGGGCATTGCCGCCCGCAATCCGGAAACCGCCACACGCCTGATCTGGATGGCCGACCAGGAAAATCAGCATGCCCAATGGCTCAAATCGATCAGCTCGACCGTAACAATGACCGATGAACAAAAGGAGATGGCAGAGGTGGGCAAAACCCTTCTCCAGGAAATGATCAAAGGAAATGAATTTCTCCTGAGCCGAAACGAGCTTGAGCGTTCTGAGTCGGTCGACGAGATCTTGGCTAAATCAAAAAGCTTTGAACAGGACACCATACTCTTTTACCAATTTCTTCTGGATCTCCTCGAAGACCAAGAGTCGGTGATGCAAATGAGGCGAATCATCGACGAGGAAAAAAATCATATCCACAAATTGGAAGACCTGGAAAAAGCATCAGCCCGAGAGCAAATCCACACCCGCTAACCGACGGGGCAGGTTTTTTGCTCAGATTTTCCGGTTTTAGAAGTGGTAAGCCAAACCAAAGGCTACCACCGGATAATACCGGTATGAGTCCATTTCATCTTCGATATCGGCCCTTTCCTTTTCCATGTCCGCGGAAAAGGTTGAATTAGAGGCCAAGGCTCCGGACGCAGTCAGGCTGCTGACTGAAGGAGAACCCTGAAACATGACACCCAGATCAATGCTTATACTCCAGTCTCCGCTCGCAGTGCCTCCTCCACTCCATCCTATTCCCCCATAC
>Ga0307440_1001443_pt1 | contig 11561 bp, 7 predicted proteins | sample SalMarWE160410MG_FD_202150 | JGI IMG/M metagenome (GOLD analysis project Ga0307440, IMG submission 202150) | Salt marsh sediment microbial communities from the Plum Island Ecosystem LTER, Massachusetts, United States - WE1604-10 | ecosystem: Environmental > Aquatic > Marine > Intertidal zone >... | reverse complement strand
CGCCCGCCTGCCGCCGCTCGGTGTGGGCTTGGGCATTTACCTGCCCACCTCGACCACGCTGATGGTGGTCGTCGGCGCATTGGTCGGCTGGTGGTTCAACCGCCGCGCCGATCGCCGCGAGCCCAAGCCGGAAGCGACCAAGCAGCTCGGCGTGCTGCTCGCCTCGGGTCTGATTGTCGGCGAAAGCCTGCTCGGCGTGATCTTCGCTGCGGTGGTGGCCTTCTCCGGCAAACAGAATCCGATCGCACTGGTCGGCATGCACTTCCAGATGGCCTCGGTCGCAATCGGCAGCGTGGTCTTTGCCATCACCATTGTGGTGCTCTATCGCTGGATCATGCGCATCGCGCGCGACTAGCGGCGGAGGGTTCCGCGGGAACTACTGCGGCAATTATATAGTCGACTTATAATAAGCATCCTAATAATCCCGGATCATGTTCGTCCGGCGTCCTTGGTGACTGGGACGCCGTTTTCGTTCCGGCTACTTATTGGCTGACAATTCCCTGGAGTCTTTCCGCATGATCGACAAGCATCTTGCCCGCCGCCTCATCATCCTGGCCGTGTTCCTCGTAGTGCTTTTCGGAGGCATTTTCGGCTGGCACGCCTTTGTTTCCGGAAAAATCGAACAAGCCATGGCGAAAGCGGGTCATCAACGGACGACGGTATCCGCCCAACCGGTCAAGCAGATCGAATGGCCTGCCGAACTCCAAGCAACAGCCACGCTGAAAGCGATCCAGGGGGCGATGCTCACGCCACAGCTCGCCGGGATGGTCACCGCGATCCACTTCCATTCCGGTTCGGAGGTAAAGAAGGGACAGCTCCTGGTCCAGCTCAATGACGCCAATCAGCGCGCGCAACTGGTTCATGACCAATCGGCTCTGAAGCTCGCCAAGACCGAACTCGCGCAGCAACGCAGCCTGTACAAGCGCCACAACGTCAGCCAGCTGTCTTACCAGCGGGCTCAGACGGCCTATACCCAAGCCCGCGCCGCAGTGAGCGCGGATCGCGCGACGATCGCAAAGCTCCAGGTGCGGGCACCATTCACGGGACACCTCGGTCTGCGCCAGGTCAGCCTCGGCCAGTATGTCAGCACGACTACACCCGTGGTTAATATCCAGCAATGGCACCCGATCCATGCTGTGTTCCAGGTGCCGCAGCAGCAGCTCGCGCGTCTCGCAACCGGCCAGCAGGTGCTCCTGAGTGTCGCCGGCCTCGGCGGGAAGACCTACAAGGGCAAAATCTCGGCCATTGGCGCGCAGGTCGAAAGCGGTACCCGCAACGTGCAGGTCCAGGCCACGCTGCACAATCCCGGCCTGGTACTGCGCCCGGGCATGTACGGACAAGCCACGGTAAAGACCGGCAAGGCCCGGGAGGTCCTCGCGGTGTCGGACTCAGCCATCACTTACAACACCTATGGCTCCTATGTCTACATCATCGAGCAGGGCAAGAACGGACTGGTCGCGAAGGAGCGCAACGTGCAGACCGGGGACTCGCGTAACGGCCTTACCGTCGTGACCCGCGGCCTCGAGGCCGGAGAACAAGTGGTGACGGCCGGACAGGTAAAACTGCACCCGGGCGCACCAGTCTCGCTCGCGCCCTCGGGCAACAGTGCCGCCCAGCCCATGGCCGCCGCAACGGCCGGGAGCGGCTCATGAGCACCCATCGCGGACGCTGGACGGATATTTTCGTCCGCCGGCCGGTGCTCGCCATCGTGCTGGCGCTGCTGGTGGCCATTCTCGGCCTGTTCAGCTTTTTCAGCCTGAAGACGCGTGAGTACCCCAACCTCGTCAACACCGTCATCAAGGTCAGCACCGCTTATCCGGGCGCGAGCCCGCAGACGGTGCAAAGCTTCATCACCCAACCGCTCGGGCGCGTGCTCGGGCAGACGCCGGATCTCGACTACCTCACTTCCTCGAGCTCACAGGGCTCGAGCTCGATCACGCTCTATATGCGTCTCAACAGCGATCAGGCCAAGGCGCTTGCGAACGTGCAGACCGAGATTACCCAGGTCCGTGACCAGTTGCCCACGAACAGTCACCCGCCGATCGTAAACGTCTCCGCAGGTCACCAGACCTCACTGATGTATATCGCGCTCTACAGCCCGGGCCACGAGATGACGCCCTCGCAGATCACCGACTACGTGATCCGCAATGTGCAGCCGCTGTTCCAGACCGTCAACGGTGTGTCCAAGGCGCGCCTGATCCCGGGCGGCAGCGGCGGCAACGGCAACACGCTCGCAATGCGCGTGTGGCTTAACCCGGAGGCGATGACCGCCTATGGCATCACGCCGGCCGACGTGGAGCAGACGCTGCGCCAGCAGAATGTCATCACGGCGCTCGGCACCACGCGCAATCGGCTCATCGCAGTGCCCATCAGCAGCAACCTGAGCGCGAAGGACATCACCACCTTCAAACACCTGGTGGTCAAGACCGTCGACGACACGCCGGTGTACCTGAATCAGGTGGCAAAAGTCGAACTGGGCGCCGAGAACTACACGGCAAACGCGTATTTCAACGGCAACCCGGCCGTGTTGATCGGCATCGATACCACGCCTTCGGCCAACTCCCTCGATGTGGCCCGCGGTATCCAGAAGCAACTGAAAATCGTGCGCAAGGACCTGCCACCGGGGTTGAAACTCGGCGTGCCGTTCAACACGGCGGACTTCATCCACTCGGCCATCAAGGAAGTGATCTCGACCATCGCCATCACGCTCGGAGTGGTGCTGCTCGTGATCTTCATCTTCCTCGGGTCGCTGCGCGCGCTCGTGATTCCGGCAGTGGCGATCCCGCTCTCGATCCTCGGCGCGGGCATCTTCATGGAAGCCTTCGGCTACAGCCTGAACCTGCTGACGTTCCTGGCTTTTGTCCTCGCCATTGGCCTGGTGGTGGACGATGCCATCGTCGTGGTGGAGAACGTGCATCGCCACGTTGACGAGGGCGAGTCCGGCTTCCTGGCCGCCGTGAAATCGGCACGCGAGCTGACGCTGCCGATCATCGTCATGTCCACGACGCTGGTCGCGGTATTCCTGCCCGTCGCCTTCTCCGGCGGGCTCACCAGCATCCTGTTCACCGAGTTCGCCTTCACCATCGTGTTCAGCGTACTCATCTCCATGCTGCTTGCGCTCACCCTCTCGCCGGTGATGAGCGGCTGGCTGCTGCGCGAGACCCCCGATCACGGCCTGATGCATTTCCTCGAGACCAATTACATGCGTCTGCGGGGGTTGTACGAGCGTTCGCTCGCTGGCTTCATGCGCTATCCGGTCGTGGGCCTGGTGTTCACCGCCGCCATCCTGGCCAGCCTGTTCTTCATGTTTTCTACCGTGCGCAACGAACTGTCACCCCCCCAGAACCAAGGGGTGGTCTTTGCGCTCGGCACCGCCAATCCCGATATCAGCCCGGACCTGTTGCGTACATACGGCCACCAAGTGCTCGCGCAGTTCAACAAATTCCCGGAAATGAAGCACACCTTCATGGCGACGGGCTTCAATCCCGCCGGTGGTGGCTCGAACGGCATGTTCGGCGGCATGAACGTGAGCCAGAAAAAAATGACAGCCCATGAGCTGGTGGCGCCCACCCAGCAGGCCCTCAACAAGGTGCCCGGGCTGCACCTCTCGGTAGCCACGCCACCACCGCTGCCCGGCTCCACCAGCCTGCTGCCGATCGATTTCGTGATCAAGGCCGGCAGCGGCAGCTACGACCAACTCGACAACGTCGCCGGCACGGTGCTTTCCAAGGCCATGGCGAGCGGCAAGTTCATCTTCCTGCAGAAGAACCTGAAGATCGATCAACCGCAGTACCGACTGGTGATAGACCGCAAACTGGCGGGCACCCTCGGCATCACCATGGGACAGATCGCATCGGCCCTGCAGCCGCTCCTTTCGGGTGGCTGGGTCAACCACTTCACGATGAAGGGTTACTCTTACCAGGTGATACCCGAGGCGCCCGACGCAGCGCGTGCAACGCTGGGTAGTTTGTCGCAGTATCACGTGCGGACCGCCAACGGAAAACTGATCCCGCTCTCGACACTGGTACATTTCGAGACGCACACCATTCCCGAAGCCCTTCCCCAATTCAACCGCATCAACAGCGCGACATTGACGGGTATCCCCGCACCTGGAGTCTCGCAGGGAGAGGCCCTCGATTACCTGAAGAAACTGACCCGGGATAACGCGCCCAAGACATACAACATCGACTACGCAGGGGATTCGCGGCAATTCGAGAAGCAGGGCCATACCTTCATATTCGCCATCGTACTGGCGTTGATCCTGGTGTACCTGCTGATGTCGGCGCAGTTCAACAGCTTCCGAGATGCGACGATCGTGATGCTGACCATCCCGATGTCGGTAGCCGGTGCGCTCATCTTCATGAGCCTCGGTTTTGCATCGCTCAATATCTACACCGAGATCGCGTTGATCACACTGCTCGGTCTCATCACCAAACAGGGCATCCTGGTGGTGCAATTCGCCAACCAGATTCAGGAGGAAGAAGGCCTCGGCAAACTCGAAGCGGTGCAAAAGGCTGCTGCCGTGCGCTTGCGGCCCATTCTGATGACCACGCTCGCAATGGTGCTCGGCGTGATCCCGCTGATCGCCTCCAGCGGCGCAGGCGCGCCTCCGCGCCACCAGCTCGGCCTGGTAATCGCTACCGGCCTGGGCGTGGGAGGATTCTTCTCACTCTATATCGTGCCGGTCATGTACTACTACATCGCCCGCGATCATGGAAAACATGCCGCAGCGGAAGCCGAGAAGGAAGCGGCGCTCGCGCGTCTGGCGGAAGACCGATGAACGCAATAAGCCATGCGGGAATTGCCACGGATCAGGATCCGATAGCCACCTTCCCGCACGCACTCTCGCGTACTGCCAAGGCCTGGCGGCGACTGATGAACGTCCGCCTGGCCAAGCTCGGTCTCAGCCAGGCGAAATGGATGGCCCTGCTGCTGCTGGACAAACGCGACGATGGCATCATGCAGCGCGAACTCGCTTGCAGCATGGGTATTGAATGCGCGTCGCTGGCCGGTTTACTCGACCGCATGGCCGCTGACGGCTGGATCGAGCGCCGGCCCTGCTCCACCGACCGGCGCGCCAAGCTCGTCTTTCTCACGGCCAAGTCACGGGGAACGCTCGACGAAATACACCGCATTGCCCACGACGTATCCAGGCAGTTACTCGAAGGCGTGCTTCCTGCAAAACTTGCCGCCTGTGAAGAAGTACTCGGTGCCATCGAGGCACGTGCATTGCTCCTGATTGGTAGCGACCACGGAGGGTGTTAACCCAACGCGCTCCGGCTATTCGAAGAACCCCACAATCCCTACTGAGTGCCGCATGAACGAAGCACGTTCCCAACTCACCGCGACGGACACACCCACCGCGCTTGATCGCGCCAAGATCATTGCCGCATTCTCCGTCATGTATCTGGTCTGGGGTTCGACCTATCTGTTCATCCGTATCGGTGTCACCGATATTCCGCCGGCGGTGCTCGCCGGGCTGCGTTTCCTCTTCGCGGGTTCCGCGCTCGCGATTGCGGGGTTCGCGCGGGGTGGGCGTTGGCCTAACCGGCGTGACTGGGTGACGCTGATCGTGCTCGCCATTGGATTAGTCGTGATCGGCAATGGCGTCGTGACCTGGGCGGAGCAATGGGTGCCTTCGGGTGAAGCGGCTTTTATCGTGGCCAGCTCCGCACTGTTCATCGCCCTGTTCGGCACTCTGGGTCCGCGCGGCGAGCGCCTGATGGCTATCACCGTCATCGGGTTGGTCCTCGGTTTTGCCGGCACGGCCCTTATGTTGCTGCCGCGCATACGCGGGGTGCACGGCCCCCTGGCTCCGGCGCTGGCCCTGGTCGGATCGGCTTGCTGCTGGGCGGCGGCTGCCATGTATTCGCGCACCCGCGGGTTCACGGCCTCGCCGCTGGTCTTCTCGGGCCTGCAGATGCTGGTAGGCGGAACCGTGCTCGCCGGCATCGCGCTGGCCACGGGACAGTTCGGGCACATCCACTGGACCCTGCCCGCGACAGGCGCACTCGCTTACCTCACAATATTCGGCTCAGGGCTGGCCTATGCCACCTACAACTGGCTGATCCACCGGGCCAAGCCGGCGCAGCTCGGCACGACCGCTTACGTCAATCCGGCAGTCGCGCTGGTGCTCGGCTGGGCCGTGCTCGGCGAAGAACTCTCGCCCGTGGCCTTCGCAGGTGTGGGCGTGATGTTTGTCGGCGTAATGTCCGTCAATCTACGCCGCCGCCGGACACCCCGTATTCTGACCAAAACAGGTACAGGCGCCTAAGTCCGCCCACTCTGTCATTCGGGCGCAGGCCGGGATCCAGTCAGATCAGCCATCCCGCCAACGGGCGGGATGGCCCTCTAACGGAACCACCACCAGAAACCCGCCCCCGCGCGGGATGCACATATAACCAACACAGTACCCCCATAATTCAGCTAAAACGGTAATTAGACTTGTCCAGTCAAGCTGAATTGGTTAGCATTTCCTGCTTAAAACCCGCAAGGCGCCCTGAGTCGCAACGCGCCTACGCCCGAAATCGGCACACCGTCAGGAGATACATCTTGGCCCAAGACGAACATCGCCCAGCCGCCGCTTCACACAACAATCCGCCACTCCCATCGTCCCAAGCCATGGTTCCATATCCCTATGCCAGCGACGAGATCGATCTCGTCGAAGTCGGGGTGTCACTGTGGCGCCGCTGGAAGCTGATGGCAATCGTATTCGTCATTTGCCTCGGAGTAGGCGTTACGATGGCGATTATCAAGCCTCAGTACTACAACTATACGGCGGTCATCCGCATGGGTTCCTACACCAAACAGGATGGAAGCAACGTTTCCGTGGTGTCAACGAATTCAGCCGTGGCGGCCTTGAACCAAGGGTTCATCAATATTGCCGTGCAGAAGTATGCCTCTGCCCACCGCGTCGATCCACGCAAGATAAAAATCCGTGCCTCGAGCCCACAAGGAGTCCAGGGCTCCGCTAACGACACTGTTACCCTGTCCGGGAAGGCACCACTCCATCTGGGCAACGCCTACGAGGCGATCGAAGCATCCGCGTCCAATCTACTTTCGCAAAGCACGCAAGCTCAGATCAACATCGTCCGCGCCAGATTCTCACAAAAAATGACCGAGGCCAAGCTCAAGCTGGCCCGTATCCAGGATCCCCAGCAGGTGAAGATCGAGAAATCCGCGCTCAAGGAGAATGTGTCGTCGGCCAAGAGCGATCTAGAGGGCCTCAAGGAACAGTACGCCGTCCTCAAGAACAAGAGTGAACGCCTCCAGGACGCGGGAAAACTGTACAAGCGACAGGAGCAGCAGTTCAGCAGATACCTGGACCTGGACAAGGCCCGAACGGCGAACCTGGCCGCAAGCAAGACCACCTCTCCTACCCAGGCAATGACCGCTCTGCTATTGAATAACCAAGTCCAGCAGAATCTGGATCGATTGGATGCAATCGAGCAGAAGCTGACCGTAACGCTGCCGCAGGAAATCGCCAACACTCAGGCGGACATGGCGAACAACAAGCAGCAGCAAACCGTTAAGCAAAATACGCTGGACTATGCCGAAGCCAAACTCGCGAACTATGATGCCCAACACCAGCGGACCATCGATTCCCAGAAAGCCGTTATAGCCAGCCTCAAGGCGCAGATCGACAACATCCAGTCAACCCAGCTCATCGTGCAACCGAGCCGTTCCGTAGAGCCAGTCGGCCTGCGTCGGTCTGTAATTGCGATACTTGCGGCGGTAATTGGTCTAATTTTGGCCTTAATAGCGGCAATGGTTGCAAACTACATGTCGGCTATAAGAACAAGGCTGCAAGGTATGGCGCCTGATTCACGTAGATAACGCGGCACCATAAACGAGCGATTCTTCAGATTAGCGCCGAACGAGAGATCCCCTTCCTAGTGCCCGGGCACCGCCCGGTCCTCGGCCTCGGCGGGGGCGTTCGCGGATCGAAATGGTCTCGCGATCCGGCTCCTCCCGAAGCCCTTGGGGTCATACTGGCGTGAGCGACGCATCCCACGGATCCGCCTAAGGTGCTGGAGCAGTTCCCGCTTCAAGCCCTTGCTTCAGCAGACACTCGAAGTCAATCTGTCTGGCAAGATCACCAGCGCAAAAGCCAAGGTTGCCAGCGTCGAGGCCGAAATTAAAAATCTCCCGTCTTCCCAAATCGTGGCGGGTCCACTAAGATCCGCTTCTCCGACCAGCTTACCGAGAAGCATCATCGCAATACTAGGCGCAGTCACAGGCACCATTCTGTCATTACTTGCCGCCGGTATCACAACAAACTATATATCCGCAGTTAACTCACGGCTGAAGGAATCTGACGCCCCAAGACGCACATGGACGCAGACACCGTCTTGAAAAGGCTCAATATCCACATTGTAGCCAGCAATCTAATAACGCTACAATATCAAAGTAATAAAATTGGAAAGCCTGAACTTCTGGCATAGCTGAATAGGATTTGCATTCAGGTTGGCTGCTAACAGGCAAAACCGAATTTTGGAAAATTCAGAAATAACGGGCAAGTGAATTACACGATACTAGACAAGAAGGTGGAATTACTTCGGACACTGCTTCACAAGGCTGTGATCGACTGCAACCCTGTATCTTTGGCATGCGGATTTGGGCCTGAGAGCCTGATATTGCTAGATACCATTGCACACAATGGACTTTCTATAGAACCATTCTGCCTCGATACGCTGAGACTACCTAAAGAGACCTACAAACTCGCACGAGATCTCGAGAATAGATACGAAATCAGCATTAACATGCTAAGACCTAGTTTGACAGAAGTCGATTCCTGGGTAGCTAAACACGGTTTAAACGGTTTTTATCGAAGCGTAAAACTGCGGCAGGAATGCTGCGAAATGCGCAAAGTACTACCACTCAAGCGTTACCTCAGAAGCAAGAACGCATGGGTAACTGGATTGCGGAGAACGCAGTCTCCATTGCGACGGAACCTGGAACTGAGGGAGTGGGATACCGAGAACGGCCTGTATAAGTACAATCCACTTGCTGAATGGACTGATGACGAAGTTTGGGGCTATATTTCCCGGCACCAAATACCTTACAATCCTCTTCACGACCGCGGATATGCCAGCATCGGTTGCGAACCTTGCACCCGCGCCCTCCGACCCGGCGAAAACAAACGAGCTGGGCGATGGTGGTGGGAAAAGAGCGGTCAAAAGGAATGCGGCATTCATGCTGATCTGGCAGGCCGCAGCACAACAGAGCTTGAATGGCCTGAGAGGCAGCGACAGCGAACTAGACGCATAGCACACAGAAGCAACAGCGGGAGATTTGATATGCGGATTCTTATTTTGGGTGGCGACGGATTCTGTGGTTGGCCGACTGCACTGCATCTTTCAGAGCAGGGACACGACATTACCATCGTAGACAACCTTTCCCGCCGGAAAATCGACGTGGAACTGGAATGTGAGTCGCTGACTCCGATCCGTCCGATGGGCGAACGCCTATCCACCTGGAAGGAAGTCTCTGGAAAGGAGATCGCATTTTACAACTTTGACGTATCTCGTAATTATCAACGCTTACTCGATCTTCTAATTGACCGGCAGCCCGAAGCCATTGTTCACTTCGCAGAACAACGTGCCGCCCCTTATTCAATGAAATCGAGCTGGCACAAGCGTTATACGGTTAACAATAATCTCAATGCGACCAACAATTTGTTGGCAGCCGTTGTCGAAAGCGGGTTAGATATCCATTTGGTGCATCTTGGCACAATGGGCGTGTACGGCTATGGCACGGCAGGCATGAAAATACCGGAAGGTTATCTTCAAATCAAAGTTGAGACAGATGACGGTCGGTTGATAGAAAACGAGATTCTTTATCCTGCGAACCCAGGCAGCATCTATCACATGACCAAGACGCAGGATCAATTGATGTTCTACTACTACAACAAAAACGATCATGTACGCGTCACTGATCTCCACCAAGGCATTGTCTGGGGCACGCAAACACGTGAAACCAAACTGGATAAACGGCTGATTAACCGATTTGACTACGATGGCGATTATGGCACTGTATTGAACCGCTTTCTCATGCAGGCAGCGGTAGGCCACCCCCTGACAGTTCACGGAACCGGCGGGCAAACTCGCGCCTTCATACACATACAAGACACCGTCAAATGCATCCAGCTCGCACTTGAGAATCCCCCGGAACGCGGAGCACGGGTGAGAATCATGAACCAAATGACGGAATGTCATCGCGTTAGAGAACTCGCAAGTATGATTTCCGAGCGAACCGGCGCCGAAATCATGAATCTTACCAACCCCCGAAATGAAGCCGACGAGAATGAGCTACATGTGCGCAACGATACGTTCATAGGCATGGGACTGGAACCAATCACATTGTCGGACGGCCTCATGGAAGAAGTTACGGATATTGCACATAAGTATGTGGATCGCTGTAACAGGAATAAAATCAAGTGCGTATCAGCATGGAATGTCTCGCGTCAACGCGAACTGTCTGTAACCGAGAGACCTCCCACTAAAAAGGACAAAGTAACCAATGCATGAGATACTCATGATTGGAGCACATGAACTTGCAAACCCGGGCAAAGCATAAATTTATAAAATACAGTGCGTTCAATTATGCCTTACCGAATGCCGTTGTGGGCCTCAAGTGATCTAAGCTCATGAAACACCTGCCAGCTTGGACCGGTTGGCCGGGCACCGGCCCCGCTCCGGGGCATGAGTGGCTTCCACGCTCGTTTCTGCGCTCTGTCACACTTTTTCTGGCATATGCGTTTCTGGCGCTATCGTTGACCGTTAACTACGCCGCAAGTACTACGTTCTTCCTACTTGCCATCATCGGCATGTACGTCGGATTTCGCCGCGGATTTGTTAACGGCCTAACGAGGACAGAAAAGTTCGTTATGATCATTTTCGCCGCATATCCGGCTGTAGCCATAATCAGCTATGTATTCGGCACCCAGACCAACGCCGGGTTTCGCTTCCTTGGGCGGGATCTACGGTTCCTTTTATTCATTCCCATTTATATCGGGATTCGCTGGTCTCGTCCGCGCTCCCACCACGTCGGCTGGGCGTTGGCCGGCGGCGCGCTGGGCGCCTGTATCATGGCCATGATTCAATATCAGCCTTGGCCCGCCCCCACTCCGCGCGGCGTCACGGGCACACACATCACCTTCGGCGATCTTTCAATTCTTTCAGGATTTCTCTCTGCCGCTTTGCTCTGGCCCTGGGCAACGAAGGAAGACAGCACGCACACGTCAACTTGGACCCGGCGCGTAGGCGCGGGCGTGGGGCTGCTCGCCGGCATACTCACGGGAATACTGGCGAGTGCCCGCGGTGGCTGGCTTGCCATTCCCATACTGCTGCTACTTTTTCTGTGGTTGTCGCCTATCGGTGCTCGTTTTCTATGCATACACCGCCTAACCCTTTCACTCTTTAGTGTCGCGCTGCTGGTAGCCGTCACCTGGTTGGTTCCTTCCATTCATCACCAGATCAGTCGAACGCGCAAAAACCTCATGGCATATCTCACTGTGGCCAATTCCAAAACCATCAATGCTCCCTGCGTGGATAGCAAGG
>Ga0307440_1001438_pt1 | contig 11580 bp, 8 predicted proteins | sample SalMarWE160410MG_FD_202150 | JGI IMG/M metagenome (GOLD analysis project Ga0307440, IMG submission 202150) | Salt marsh sediment microbial communities from the Plum Island Ecosystem LTER, Massachusetts, United States - WE1604-10 | ecosystem: Environmental > Aquatic > Marine > Intertidal zone >... | reverse complement strand
TCAGGGTCGAGTCCCGCGCCCGCGACGGCCTTGCGGAAGGCGTCGCTGATCTCCTCGGTGTCGAGCGAGCCGGCCTCCTGGCCGCGCGCGATCAGCTTCGCGATGGCATCGGTCTGCAGCCACGCGGCCTGGCCGGCAGCGGGCTGGGACGGGGCGGATCCGGCAGCGGCGGACCCGGCAGCAGCGGACCCAGCAGGAGCGGACCCGGCAGGAGCGTCGCTCTTCGTTGCCTCGGCCGCACCACGTTTCGCCTTAGCGGCACCCGCCTTGCCAGCGCCCGCCTTGCCGCCGCCAACGGCCTTGCCGTCGTTCGGGGCCGATCCCTTCGTCGCCTTCGACGTCTTCGCGCGCGAGGCTCCGGCCTTGGGCGTCGGAGCGGTACCGGTCGCGGCGGCCCTGGCCGCCGTAGTGTCGTCCTTGGTCTGTTCCTTCACGCCGTCCTTCGCTGCGCCCTTGCTCTTGGCGCCGTCCTTGCCCACGGTGGCCCCGACAGGGGCCTTCGCAATCGCCTTGGTTGCCGGTTTCGCCTTCGGAGCCGCCTTCCCGGTGTTCCCCGCTCCCCTCACCGTCGCCCCCTCGGCAGGCGCGCCCTTGGTCGCGATCCCGGCGGCGTGCCCCCGCGCCCGTCCGCCCTTCGAGGCGGTCACGGACACGACGGCCGGTTCCGTCTTCTTCGCCTTGGCCATCGTCCCTCCCCGTTTGACCCTGGTAGGTGGTGTCCTGGTTCGTGGTGACCTGGTACGCACGTGTCCTGGTGTACGTGTCCTGGTGGGTGTCCTGGGACCGGTCATCCGGAACGCCGGCCGCGCCCCCGTGCCCGGCATGGCGCGCGACCTGCAAGGAGCTAGTGTAGCACGCCCCCGCCGCACGCCTTCCTACGCCGGACGACGCGCCCCACACGGGGCGCGGGCCTCACGCCTGGTAGCTCCCGGAGGTGGCGATGCCGTGCCCGGTCCAGTCGAAGTGAGTGTACTCGCCGCGGGGCCGGTCGACCCGCTCGAAGGTGTGCGCCCCGAAGTAATCGCGCTGCGCCTGGATCAGGTTGGCGGGCAACCGGCCGCGTCGGTAGCCGTCGTAGAACGCGAGCGCTGCCGAGAACGCCGGCATCGCGATGCCCAGCGCAACGCCCTGTGCCACCACGCGCCTCCAGGCGTCCTGCGCCCCGACCACGGCGTCGCGGAAGTAGGGAGCGAGCAGCAGGTTGGAGAGCGCCGGGTCGTCGGCGTAGGCGTCGCGGATGTCGCGCAGGAAGCGGGAGCGGATGATGCAGCCGCCTCGCCACAGCATCGCGACCTTGCCCAGATCGAGCGTCCAGCCGTGCTCCGCCGCCGCGGCCGAGAGCAGCATGAAGCCCTGCGCGTAGCTGGCGATCTTGGCTGCGTAGAGCGCGCGGCCCACGTCCTCCACGAACGCCTCGCGATCCCCCTCGAAGCGCGCGTCCGGCCCGCTCAGGTGCTCGGACGCCGCCACCCGCTCCTCCTTCAGGGCCGACAGCGAGCGCGCGAACACCGCTTCCGTGACCAGCGTCACCGGGATCCCCTGGTGCAGGGCGGTCACCGCCGTCCAGCGGCCGGTGCCCTTCTGCCCTGCCGCGTCGAGGATGACGTCGAGAACGAGTCTCCCGTCGTCATCGTGCGTCCCCAGGATGTCGCGGGTGATCTCGATGAGGTAGGAGTCGAGGTCACCCTCGTTCCAGCCCGCGAACACGCGCTGGAGCTCCGCAGGCGTCAGACCGACGCCGTGCCGGAGCAGGTCGTACGCCTCGGCGATGAGCTGCATGTCGCCGTACTCGATACCGTTGTGCACCATCTTCACGAAGTGGCCGGCGCCGTCCTCGCCCAGCCAGTCGCAGCAGGGCTCGCCGTCGACCTGGGCGGCGATGGCCTGCAGGATGGGCCGCACCGGCTCCCACGCCGCGGCAGGGCCGCCCGGCATGATCGAGGGGCCGTGCCGGGCGCCCTCCTCGCCGCCGGAGACGCCGGCGCCGAGGTAGTGCAGCCCACGCTCGCGCAGCGCCCGCTCTCGACGGATGGTGTCCTCGAAGAAGGAGTTGCCGCCGTCGATGACGATGTCGCCCTCCTCCAGCAAGGGGACCAGCTCGTCGAGCACGGCGTCCACCGCACGGCCCGCCTGGACCATCAACATGACGCGGCGCGGCCGCTCGAGGGCGCCCACCAGCTCTTCCAGGGTGCTCGCGCCGCGGATACCGCGACCCCGGGCGGGGCCCGCCAGGAAGGCGTCGGTCTTCTGTTGCGTGCGGTTGTACACGGCCACGCGGAACCCGTGCTCCTCCATGTTGAGGACGAGGTTCTGCCCCATCACGGCGAGGCCGATGAGGCCGATATCGGCAGCTTGGTCGGTCATGGTACGCCTGCCTTTCGCGGAGCGCCGCCCGACGGCGCCCGCGTCCCATCCTACCGAGTGCGCGTGACCGGATCCGGTTCGGCCTCAATCGAGCAGCAACAGCGGGGTGGCGTCCTGCGCGTCGGGGACCGGCATGCGGTCATGCTCCTTGCGTTCGAGGAGGCGCTCGGCGCGCTGACGCGTCAGGGGCTTGGCGAAGTGGAAGCCCTGGGCGTAGTCCACCCCGAGCTTCTGCAGGAAGCGGCGTTGGGCGTCGGTCTCGACCCCCTCCGCGACGATCTTCTTGCGCAGCTTGTGGGCCATCGCCACGATCGCCTCGACGATCGGGACGGCGCTGACGTGATCGATACCGGGACCGTTGTGCAACGCCATGACGAACGACTGGTCGATCTTCAGGCTGGCGATGGGCAGGTGCTGAAGGTACGCCAGCGACGAGTACCCGGTGCCGAAGTCGTCGAGCGCCGTGCGCACCCCCATGCGCCCGAGCCGCGTGACGGTGTTCATGGCCAGTTCGTACTCCTTGGCGAGCACGCTCTCGGTGATCTCGATCTCGAGGAGCGACGGGTCGATGCCGCTGTCGGCCAGGGCGCCCTGGATGGTGGCGAGGAAGCCGAACTGGCGGAATTGCAGCGTGGACACGTTCACCGCCATGCGCACCGGCCTCAGGCCCGCCTTCTGCCAGGCACGCGACTGGAAGCAGGCCTCGCGCAGGATCCAGTGACCGAGCTTGCCGATATAGCCCGCCTCTTCCGCGACCGGGATGAACTCGCCGGGCGAGACCCGGCCGAGTTTCGGATTGGTCCAGCGCAAGAGCGCCTCGAACGCCACCAGCCGACCCGATTCCAGCTCGACCTGCGGCTGGTAGACCAGCTCGAACTCCTGGTTGGCGATGGCATCGCGCAGCTCGCGCTCCAGCTCGAGCCTGCGGCTGACGCGCGTACGCATCTCCATCGAGGAGAAGTGGAAGGAGTTCTTGCCGCCGTCCTTGACCTCGTACATGGCCGTGTCGGCGCTTCGGGTCAGCGCCTCGACGGTGTCGCCGTCGCGCGGGAAGAGGCTGACGCCGACGCTGGCGGAGATGCGCAGCTCGCGGTCGTCGATCGACAACGGCGCGCTCAGCACGCGCACCAGGTTGCGCGCCACCAGGCTGGCGTCCTTGGCGTCGTGGAGGTGGAGCAGCGCAACGGTGAACTCGTCCCCACCGAGCCGCCCCACCAGATCCACCTCGCGCACGTTGTCACGGAGCGCCCGGCCGACCTCCTTGAGCAGCGCGTCGCCGACCTCGTGGCCGTAGGTGTCGTTGACGAACTTGAAGCGGTCGAGGTCGACGAACAGGAAGGCCACCAGGGTGCCTTCCTCGCGGGCCTCGTCCAGCACCTCGGTGAGCTTCTCCTGGAAGCCCGCCCGGTTGAGCAGGCCGGTCAGCGGGTCGAGCTGAGCCAGCTCGAAGGCGGTGCGATGGTGCGCCATCTGGTCGCGCGCGCTGCGCAGGAAGCCGAAGCCCAGGCCCGCCCCGCCGAACGCGAGCGCCTTGAACAGGTCGTCGTTGCCTGTGATCGAGGGCAGGTTGAAGGCGCCGCCGTGCATCACCGACACCAGGCCTTCACTCAGCACCAACCCGATCAGGCCGTTGATGAGTCCGCCGCGGACCCCCCACAGCCAGGCGGTGACCCCGACCATCACCAGCCCCACCAGGCGTGTGTGGTCACCGAAGTGGCCGTAGAGGAACGGGAAATCCACCACGTAGGCACACCAGAAGACCGGAGGAGCGACCAGGAAGAGCAGGCGTCGCATCGTGCCCGGAGTGTAAGGAGCCGGCGTGCACGAAACTCTTACACCCTGGAAGCACGCCGGGACATGCGACACTGGCCTCGAGCATGACCCTACCCACCGACCGCGACGCCCGCCTGCTGTTCATCGGCGATATCGTCGGTGACGCCGGCCTCGATCTGCTGGCCGAGATTCTGCCCGATCTGCAACGCCGCCTGCACCCCGACTTCGTGGTCGCCAACGCCGAGAACGCCTCGCTCACGGGGGAGAACCCGGTGGCGGGCGCAGGCATGACGCGGCACGACGTGGAGCGCCTGCGCGCCCTCGGCGTCGACGCCATCACCGGCGGCAACCACTCCTGGGACAGCGCCGAGACGGTGGCCGCCCTGACCGAGCCCGAGGTGGCGCGGCCGCTCAACGTCGTCGGCGAGGCGCCCGGGCGGGGCGCGGTGGTCGTTCAACGTGCGGGGATCCGGCTCGGCGTGGTCAGCCTGCTCAGTGCGACCGCCATGCCCGGGGTCGGGCCCCCCTTCGAGGCGCTCATGCGGCTGCTCGAGCGCTGGAAGGAGGACCCGGTCGACCTGGTGCTGGTCGACTTCCACGGCGAGTCGGTCAGCGAGAAGCAGATCTTCGCCTGGTCGGTGGCCGGCCGCGTCGCCGCCGTGCTGGGCACGCACACGCACGTGGCCACGCGTGATGAGCGGGTGCTGCCGGGCGGCACCGCCTTCGTCAGCGACGTCGGCATGACGGGGCCGAGCGGCGGCATGCAGGGCTACGCTCCGGAGGTCTTCGTGGACGCCCTTCGGCACCGGCATCCGGTGCGCGGGCCCGGCGGCTTCGCGCAGGGACCGGCGGAGCTCGGCGCGGTGCTGGTGCGGGTGCGCGGCGGGCGCGCCCTGGAGATCGAGCGGCTGGGACCGACCTCGTGAGAGCGCCTGCCCCGTGCGGAGCTTCCCTGCGGTGCGCTATGCTCTGGCGCGGACGCGCCGCAACGGCTCGCGGATGATCCGCGTCGGCCGTGGCCGAGCCGCGGCCCTAGGAGACGGAACCGTGTGGATGTGGACGCTGGACGCCAAGCTCATCAACCTCGCACTGGTGGAGAGCATCGAGTTGCTGGAGGTCTTCCCCGAAGGCACCGATCTCGACGGCGTCGAGGACGACGCGCTCGAGCCCGACTACCTCGAGCTGGTCGCCGTCCTGCCGTCAGGCCGCGAGGCCGTGCTGTTCGACAGCGAGAGCGCCGAGGAAGCGCAGCAGGCGTACGAGAAGGTGGCCGCCTTCGTCGCCCGTGACGGCCTCATCGACGGGCTCCGGCCGCGCGAGCCGGTGTCGGTGGCGATGCTGCTCGAGCGCGCCCACCCCTCCAAGAACTGACCCACCCGCCCGACCGAGCGCCCTCCGAACCGATGCGACATCTGCCTCGCCGTGCTGCACGGGCCGGTGCTAGGGTGTCGCCATCCACATCGGAGGGGGGTGGGAAGGATACGGGTGTATCTGTTCGGCCCGCTCAGGGTCGCTGTCGACAACCGGCCCCTCCCGCTCTCCGCTCCCCCACGCACCGGTCCGTTGCTGGCCTACCTGGCGCTGCACCCGACGCCGCAGGACCGGCGCACGGTCGCGGAGGCGCTGTGGCCCGACAGCGACCCCGACGAAGCGCGGACCAACCTCCGACGGCACCTCCACTACCTCAAGCAGGCGCTGCCCGATCCTGAAGCCGGGACGTGGGTGCTCACCGACGGCTCCCGCGTCGGACTCGACCGCGACGCCGACCTGTGGGTCGACGCATGCGCGTTCGAGGAGGCGGCCGCCCGCGGAGACGTCGAGCGCGCCGCCGCCCTCTACACCGGACATCTCATGGTGGGCCACGACGACGAGTGGCTGCTCGTCGAACGCGAACGTCTGCGCGCCGTGTTGCTCGGCGTGCTGCTGGAACTGGCCGAACGCCACCTCGGGGCCGGCCGCGGTCCGGAAGCGCTGGCGGTGCTCGACCGGCTGCTCCGGGAGGATCCCCTGCGCGAGGACGCCGTGCGGCTGGCGATGCGCGTCCGTTACGGGGCCGGCGACCGGGCCGGGGCGCTGGCCGTCTACGAACGGTTCTCCGAGCTGCTGGCCAACGAGCTCCGCGTGGAGCCCATGGAACAGACGCGCGCGCTGTTCGAGGCGCTGGTGCGCGAGCTGGACCCGCCGAGCGAGGCGCCACCCGCGCGCACCGGCGCTCCGCCGCAACTGCCCTTCGCAGGACGCGTGCGCGAGCTCGCCGCGCTGGGCGAGCGCTGGGACCGCACCCGTGCCGGCAGCGGCGGCCTGGTGCTGCTGGCAGGGCCCGCCGGGATCGGCAAGAGCCGGCTGCTACGGCGGCTCGCGCAGCGGGCGGAGGCGGACGAAGGCCGGGTCCTGGTAGGGGGCACTTCCGAGCCGGAGGCGAGCCCGTACCAGGCGGTGGCCGAGGCGCTGCGTCCCGTCTTCGACCTGTTGGTCGCCGCCGGCGACAGGGGCGCTCCGTGGCGACGGGTGCTCGCCTGGGCGCTGCCGGCAGCGGCACCGACGTTGCCTGACGGACCACCGCTCCCGGAGCTGCCGCCCGAGCGGGAGCGCGCTCGCCTCTTCCATGCCGTCAGCCGTGCGCTGCTCGACCTGGCGGGCACACGTCCCCTGCTGCTGGTGCTGGAGGATCTGCACGGTGCGGGCGAAGCGAGCACGGCCCTGCTCGAGCACCTCGGGCGGCGCGCCGGTGGCGCCCCGCTGTTGATCGTCGCGACCTACCGCGACGATCACCTCGGACCGGACCATCCGCTGCGCGCCCTGCGACGCCGTTTGGAGGAGGCCGGATCCCTCGATGCGATCGCGCTCGCCGGGCTCGACACGGCGGTCATCGCGACACTCCTGGCGCGGCTCGAGCCGGCGCCGGTCGCGCCCGAGGTGGTGGCGGCGCTGGAAGCAGCCAGCGCCGGCAATCCGCTGCTGATCTCGGAGCTGCTCCACGAGACGGCCACCGACACCGGCGGAGACGACCCCACCACCGCGCCCGACGCCCCGACGCTGCCGCGCACCGGACCGGACTGGTCGGAAGTGGTCCCAGACGGCGTTCGCCGCCGGGTCACCGCACGCCTGGAGCGCCTCGCCCACGAAGCGCGCACCTTCGCGGGGGCAGCGGCGGTGGTGGGCGAGAGCTTCCGCCTCGAGACGGTGCGCGACGTACTCGCCTGGAACGAGCGCGAGGCCCTGGACGCCCTCGACCTCTTGCTCGACGCCCGCCTGGTGCGCGAACGGCGCGCCGGCACGTTCACCTTCGGCCATCAGCTCATGCACGAGGCCATCTACCGGAGCGTCGACCCCTCGGCCCGCGCGCGCTACCACCGCCGCGCAGCGCAGGCGTTGGAGCGTGCCGGCACGTCGGACGCGAGCGCCGCCACGCTGGCCAGGCACTTCGACCGTGGGGGCGAGCCCGATCGGGCCGCCCGGCACGGACTACGGGCGGCCCGCGAGGCTCTGGACAGCGGCGCCGGCGAGGAGGCGTGCAGCCTTGCCTCCTGGTCGTTGTCGCTGGCGCACGATCCGCGGCTGCGCATCGAGCTGCACCGGCTGGCCGAGGACGCCGCACGCCGGCGCGGGGATCGCGAGCAGCAGCGCCTCCAGCTCGACGCCATGAGCGCCCTGGCGGAAGCGCTCGGCGACGAACAGGCGTCGTTCGATGCCGACGACCGGCGGGTAGGGCTGCTGCACGCGCTGGGCCAGCGTGCCGCCGAAGCCGAGCTCCTGGAGCGCCTGGCGGACCGCGCAACCGCCGACGGCCGTCCGACGTGGCTGGTGCGTTCGGCGCTGCTGCGAGCCCGTTACGAGCTGGCGCTGGGGAACCCATCGGCCGCCGAGGAGCGCCTGAGCGACGCCATGGCGCTCGCCGAGCGGATCCGTGACCGGCGTCTGAGCCTCACCGCAGCCTGTCTCGGGGTCCACGTAGCGCTCGCGGCCGGCAGACCGGAGCAGGTCCACCAACGCCTCGACGCGGCCCAGCAGGCGGGCGCAACCGACGAGCCCGAGCTGGTGGCGGAGGCGCTGCGCGCCGCCCTGCAGGCCGCCGTCGGCGAGGAAGCCTACGAGGACGCTTTCGGCCTCGCCGCCCGCCTGCTCCGCCTCGCCCTCGACACAGGCGACCGCAGCCTGGAGGCCGACGCTCACCAGTTCCGCGCGGTGAGCGCCGCCCGCCTGACGCACCTGGCGGAGGCGAAGGCGCACTACCGCGTCGCCGAGAGGCTCTACCGGGAACTCGAGAGGCCCCAGGGCCTGGCCGCGGTCTCGCTCAACCGCGGCGTGCTCGACCTGCGGGTGGGCGATCACGCCGCCGCGGCCGAGCGACTGGAGCGCGCCGAGCACTTGTTCGCGCGGCTCGGCGACCGCCGAGGCGAGACGCTGTGCCTGCTGAACGGCTCATCGGCGCTGCTGTACGGACGCCGCCACGAGGACGCGCGCCGCGCGGCGCTGCGCGCGCTGGCGCTGGCCCGGGAGTCCGGCAACGAGCTGCTGGCGGCCTCCGCCCTCAGCAATCTCGGCGACGCCGAGCGCCACCTGGGGGCACGCGCCGACGCCATCGAGCACCTGTGCCAGGCGCTGGCCATCGAGCGGCGCCTGGGACGTGACGCGAGCTCCGCCAACGTGCTGTGCGAGCTGGCGCTGGCCTTCCTCGGAGAGGGTCGCCTGGAGCAGGCGGCCGCCGCCGCCGATGAGCTCCTGGAGCTGCTGGAGAAGCGCGACGACGAACTGCTCCACCCACAACAGGTCGCGTGGGTCGCGGCGCGCGTCCGTCACGCCCAGGGCGAGGAGGCGGCCGCGCGGGCGCTGGCACGACGTGCCGCCGAGCGCCTGCGCACGATGGCCGACGCGATCGACGACGGACCCGCGCGCGCGGCGTTCCTGGCCATGGAGTTCAACCGTGAGATCGCAGCGGAAGTGGACGGCGCGCCCTGGCCGTGACGACTGCCGGGCGCGCCGGGTACGGTACTAGACGCTGCCTAGACGCCGCCTCGCCATACTGGGCGCGGGAGTCGAACGCTGGGAGGGCGGACGTGGACGATGCCGGCAGACGCAAGCAGTGGGTCTTCGTCGTGCGGGTGTGGCTCGAGCCCGTATCGTCCGGCCCGCCTTCCCTGCGCGGCTCGGTGCGCGACGTCGCCAGCGGTGCCGCCGCGCACTTCACGTCCCCCAAGGATCTGGCCGACTTCATCGCCCTGCGCGGCATCGTCACCGACGATAGGGGCGAGCCGTGAGCGTGCGCCCGGTCACACCACCTCGAGCGGGCGCGCGCCGCGCGCCGTCACCTCACCCATCACCTGCGCCGCAGGGAACCGCTCGCCCACGACCGCCAGCAGTTCCGCAGCGCGCTCCGGGGCAACGCTGAGCAACAGGCCCCCGCTCGTCTGCGGGTCCACGGCCGCCAGCCAGCGCGTCGGATCCACACGCTCGCGACCGGTCACCCGCTCCTGCACGTAGCGGCCGTTGGTGGTATGCGCCTTGGTGAGGATCCCGCGGCGCAGCGTGTCCTCGGCGCCGGGCAGCAGCGGCAGGGCGCCGGTGTCGATGCGCAACGTCACGTCCGAGCCTTCGGCCAGGTGCAGCGCGTGCCCCAGCACCCCGAAGCCGGTCACGTCGGTGGCGGCGTGGACGGCGCGGTGGAGACCGTCGTCCAGGTCGAGACGGTTGACCTGTCGCATCGAGGCGATGGCCGGCGCCATGGCCTCGGGTGCGATCTCGTCGTTCTTGAGCGCGCCCGCGAGCGTACCGGTGCCGACGGCCTTGGTGAGGATCAGCATGTCACCCGGTCGCGCGCCGGCGTTGCTCCACAACCGGTCCGGACGGACGAGTCCGGTCACGCTGAAGCCCAGCTTGAGGGTGTCGTCCTCGATGGAGTGGCCGCCCACCAGGAAGGCGCCGGCGTCGTTGATGACGGCCGTCGCCCCGGCCATCAGGCTGCCCAGCACCTCATCGGGCAGGATGCCGAGGGGATAGGCCAGGATCGTGAGGGCGGTGATCGGCGTGCCCCCCATGGCGAACACGTCGGAGAGCGCGTTGGCCGCCGCCACCGCACCGAAGTCGGTGGGGTCGTCGAGGATCGGGGTGAAGAAGTCCAGCGTCTGGATCATCGCCACGTCGTCCGAGACGCGCCACACCGCGGCGTCGTCGAGCATGTCGTTGCCCACCAGCAGGTCCGGGTGGCTCTGGCGCGGCAGCGAGCGCAACAGGTCGCTCAGGGTCCCCGCTGCGATCTTGGCGGCACAACCGCCCTTCTTCACCGTGTGCGTCAGGCGGATCGGCGCGATGGCCGGTTCTGGGTCCATGGCTCACTCCTCATGAGGCTCGCGGACGGCCGTCGTGGACGACCGCACGTTCATGCCGCGTTCCGGCGCGCGCTCGAAGCCCGGACGCGGAGGCAGGGCGGCGGGTGACTCCCGCGCTCCGGCTCTTCCATGCTACGGGTCCCAGCGCGCGGACGTGTGCCGGCGTCCACGGCCGCGGCGCGGTCCTCGCGCGCCGGCGGATCCGGTCACCGGCGCGCGTGGCGCACGCCCGAGCCTCCTCGTCCCGACGGCATAGACTTGCGCTAGACGCCAGTGCCGACGGCTCGGCGTCACCAGGGAGGCACCGTGAACACAGCCCCCATAGGCCGCTTGGGACCGGCCGCCGACCCGCCCTTCGCGCGTCGACCGGTCGCCTTCGTGATCCTGTTGACGCTGGCCACCTTCGTGGCCTACGTAGCGGCAGGCGCCCTCACGCGACAGCTTGGCCTCGATCCCCGGCTCTTCATCGTGCTCGCCGACGTGCCGCTGCTGCTGGTCGGCGCGGCGGTGCTGGCGCGCCGCGGCGGCCTGCGCGGCGCCGGCATACGGCCGCAACCCTGGGGCCGCGCCTTCGGGCTCACCGCCCTGCTGTTCCTGCCCGCGGTCGTGACCCTGGCGCTGGCGCTGCGCTTCGGCGGAAGCTGGGCGCCGGCCGAGATCCTGACCTTCGCCCTGCTGGCGCTGCTGGTGGGCCTGACCGAGGAGGTGCTCTTCCGGGGCCTGGCCTACAGTGCCCTGCGCCGGCTCGGCGTGACGCGTGCGGCGCTGGGCTCGGCCCTGATCTTCGGGCTCCTCCATCTGCTCAACGTGGCGCAGGGGGCAGGCTTCGTCGTCACCGTCCTGCAGGTCGTGTACGCCTTCGCGCTGGGGAGCGCCTTCGCCGCGGGGCTGGAAGCCGGCGGGCGGCTCACGCCTCTGGTCGCGGCACATGCCGCCACGGACCTGTTCGCCTACATCGCCGGCGGCGGAACGGTGAACGGCTCCGGACATGAGGGCCTGATCGCCGTCATCACGGCCGGCTCCATCGTGGTGTTCGGGGTCTACACCGTGTGGCTGCTGCGGAGCGCGGCCGCCGCCCCCTACGCCCGGCCGCTTCGCAGGTAGCCGGTAACCTCCT
>Ga0307440_1001437_pt1 | contig 11584 bp, 9 predicted proteins | sample SalMarWE160410MG_FD_202150 | JGI IMG/M metagenome (GOLD analysis project Ga0307440, IMG submission 202150) | Salt marsh sediment microbial communities from the Plum Island Ecosystem LTER, Massachusetts, United States - WE1604-10 | ecosystem: Environmental > Aquatic > Marine > Intertidal zone >... | reverse complement strand
CCGAGCGGTTTCATGATAAGGGCTTTGTTCTTTGAAGGACAGACGTCGGCACAGTTACCGCATCCTGTACAGTCGAGAACACTTACCTGTATCCTGAATTTATAAGCCTTGAGGGCACCTGGTATACCCTGGATAGTTGTAGTCCCTTCAGGTGCTTTTGCTGCTTCTTCATCTGTAAGAAGGAAAGGGCGAATAACTGCATGAGGACATACATATGAACACTGGTTACACTGTATACATTCATCAGGCTGCCATTCAGGTACATTAACGGCGATACCGCGTTTTTCATATGCCGATGTTCCTGACGGGAATGATCCGTCTTCCCTGCCGGAGAAAGCGCTTACCGGGAGATCATCTCCTTTAAGGCTGTTTACCGGTTCCATCACTTCACGGATGAATTCAGGTATATCACGTTCATCTTTCTTTTTTGTAACCGTTAACCCAGCCCATTCTGACGGTATTTTCACTTTTTCAACATTGCTTCCCTGGTCAACAGCATCGTAGTTCATCTTCACAACATCTTCGCCTTTTTTGCCATAGCTCTTATAAATAGCCTTTTTCATCTCAGATTCGGCTTTTCCATAAGGTATCACATTGGCTACTTTAAAGAAGGCTGCCTGCATAATAGTATTGGTACGTGTTCCCAGTCCAATATCCTCGGCAATCTGTGTAGCGTTGATGATATAAAAGTTAATATTATTCTCGGCAAGATATTTCTTCATATGGTCAGGAATACGTTCCCTGGTCTCTTCTGCGTCCCATATAGAGTTAAGAAGAAATGTGCCATTCTTTTTAAGGCCCTTTAGCATATCATACTTATCGAGATATGACGGTACATGACATGCAACAAAGTCAGGTGTATTCACCAGGTATGTAGAACGTATCGGCTTGTCTCCGAAACGAAGGTGAGATGTTGTAATACCGCCTGATTTTTTTGAGTCGTAGGCAAAATAAGCCTGGCAATATTTGTCTGTGGTATCACCTATAATCTTTATGGAGTTCTTGTTCGCACCAACCGTTCCGTCTGAACCAAGACCATAGAATTTTGCAGAATAAGTACCTGCTTCATCCACAGGTATATCCGGGAGGATCGGAAGTGATTTGAATGTAACATCATCAATTATACCAACAGTAAAATTGTTTTTGGGTTCTTTGAGTTTCATATTTTCAAATACTGAAAGAACCATTGATGGTGTGGTATCTTTTGAACTTAACCCGTAACGGCCTCCAAGGATAACAGGTCTTATCTCATTGTCATAGAACATTTCCTTAATATCAAGGTAAAGAGGTTCCCCGTTTGCACCGGGTTCTTTTGTCCTGTCGAGTGCTGAGATAACCTTGACGGTTTTCGGTAAAACATTCATGAAGTATTTTTCTGAGAAAGGACGGTAAAGATGTACACTGATAAGACCAACTTTCTCACCCTTAGCCATCAGGTAATCTATTGTTTCCTTTGTTGTCTCAGTTATTGATCCCATTGCAACAATGATATTCTCTGCATCGGGAGCACCATAGTAAGTAAAAGGTTTGTATTCCCTTCCTGTTATTTTGGCAATCTCGGCCATATATTCGTTTACGATATCCGCCACCGGATCATAAAATTTATTTATTGATTCCTTAGCCTGGAAATATATATCGGGATTCTGTGCAGTACCCCTTGTAACAGGATGTTCAGGGTTAAGAGCATTATCGCGGAATTTCTGAAGGGCATCATAATCGATCAGTCCTTTGACGTCATCCATCTGTATGGCTTCAATCTTCTGGACCTCGGCGGATGATCTGAATCCATCGAAAAAATGAAGGAATGGTAATCTTGCCTTGATGGCTGAAAGATGAGCCACGCCTGCAAGATCCATAATTTCCTGCACACTTCCACTGGCCAGCATGGCAAATCCTGTCGGACGTGTTGCATAAACATCACTGTGGTCACCAAAGATCGAAAGAGCGTGAGCAGCCACTGAACGGGCGCTTACATGAAATACTCCCGGCAGCAATTCACCGGCTATCTTGAACATGTTTGGTATCATGAGAAGAAGACCCTGTGATGCAGTGAATGTTGAGCACAGTGCACCTGACTGGAGAGTGCCGTGTACAGCACCTGATGCTCCTGCTTCAGATTGCATCTCAACTACCTGTACCTGTTCGCCAAAAATGTTCTTAAGTCCGTTGGCAGCCCATTCATCGATGTATTCTGCCATTGTTGAAGATGGTGTGATAGGATATATGCAAGCTACTTCGCTAAACATATATGCTACATGCGCCGCGGCCTGGTTGCCGTCGCACGTTATGAATTTTTTTGTTCCCATTGTAATATGATATAATAGATTTAAAAGAATATTTGAAAGAAAGTGCAAAAGTACAAAAAAATCCGGTTCGTTAGCCGCCGTTCATTGAAATCAGGAATTCTTCATTTGATTTCGTCTGGAGCAGCCTGTCGCGCAGGAATTCCATGGCTTCCACCGAGTTCATATCGGTAAGGAAATTGCGCAGGACCCAGATCTTCTGAAGTATGTTTTTATTAAGCAACAGGTCTTCTCTCCTGGTACTTGAAGCCGGGATATCGATAGACGGGAATATTCTCCTGTTGGAAAGTTTACGGTCAAGCTGCAGTTCCATATTACCTGTCCCTTTAAATTCCTCGAATATTACATCATCCATTTTGGAACCGGTATCGGTAAGGGCAGTTGCCAGTATTGTAAGGGATCCGCCGTTCTCTATATTACGGGCTGCACCGAAGAATCTTTTCGGTTTGTGCAGTGCATTCGAATCAACACCTCCGGAAAGCACTTTACCGGAAGCAGGGGCTGTGGTGTTAAAGGCACGGGCAAGCCTTGTAATGGAGTCAAGGAGAATTACCACATCATGTCCGCATTCAACAAGCCTTTTTGCCTTTTCAAGAACGATATTGGCAACACGGCAGTGGCGTTCAGCAGGTTCATCGAATGTTGATGCAATAACTTCTGCTTTAACATTCCTGGCCATGTCGGTAACCTCTTCAGGTCGTTCATCGATAAGAAGTATCATAAGGTATACTTCAGGATGATGCCTGGCTATGGCATTTGCAACCTCCTGGAGAAGGATGGTCTTTCCTGTTTTGGGTTGTGCCACGATCAGTCCACGCTGACCTTTTCCGATAGGTGTGAACATATCGATAATCCTGACCGAAAGTGATCCTTCATTAGCCTGGCAGAGAGTGAACTTCTCATCCGGGAAGAGCGGGGTCAGGAAATCAAACGGTACCCTGTCCCTGATATAATCAGGACTGCGGCCGTTTATCTCGTCCACTTTGATAAGCGGGAAATATTTTTCCCCTTCTTTCGGAGGACGTATGGAACCTTTGATGGTATCCCCGGTCTTAAGACCAAATAACTTTATCTGCGATTGCGATACATATATATCATCGGGAGAATTAAGATAATTATAATCAGGAGATCTCAGGAAACCGTAACCGTCGGGCATTATCTCGAGCACACCTGTATTATATATTATCCCTTCAAAGTCATAATGTTTTTCTTTCTTTTCTTCATTCTCTTTTTGGGCAACTGTCGCTGTCTCCTTTTCCCTGGCAGGTGGTTCAACACTTATATCACCGGGGCCTGTTGCTGATTCCGTATTTATCCCTGTATCCGTCGTGTCACCATTTAACAGGGGCGCTGTATGATCAACGACCTTCTCATGGGCAGGCTCTGATTTTCTCTTATCATATCTGTCGGACTGCGGCCTGTCGAACCTCTCATTCCTGCTCCTGCCTTCCTGTTTCCTGTCATTTTTCCATCTTGGAGCTTTCTCTGTGGCCCTTGGCTCAGGTTTTTCAGCAGTTTCGGTTTTCTCAGCCGGTTTTTCAACGATTTCAGGCAGTTCTGGTTTATCAGCCTGCCTCTCTTCATGCCTCTTCAGGTCATCAGGAGTAACTGACATCACAGATTCAATATTTCCTCTTTGTACGGGTTTTACCGTCCTCGGACGTTTCCCTCTTCGTCCATATCCTTCATGTTCACCTGTAGCCTTTTCGGGCGCTGGCCTGGTTTTTACCTTATCAGGAACTGAACCTGGTTTACTTTCAATTGATTCAATTGCCTGCTGATCAAGGATTTTATAAATTAAATCCTGTTTCTTCAAAGATTCTGCTTTTTTAATTTTAAGCTCTTTGGCTATATCCCTTAGTTCAGGAAGCAGCTTCTTACTTAACTCAAGAATGTCGTACATATTTTAATGATAAATGGAATATAAAATATCTTTATGATATTAATGGAAGCACTGATCAAGATATGCTGATTAACCCGAAAGAATATGTGAAAATTAAACTCACGTATCCCCAAAAACGATGCAATATTAAAAAAAATTGCTTATAAAAATCCTGCAAAATATCTTTAAAAACGCAACGGGGTTAAATCAAATTAATTAATAACCTGATTTTCAAGTAGAAAAATCTGTTGGCAAGATACTAAAAAAGTCCTATAATTCAAAAAAAAATTGAATAATGTGTTGTATAATAGGTTTTTTTTACTAAAATTGTACCATTGCCGATATCCTTTTGACGAACTAAACCTGACCTGTAAATGCGCCAACTAAAGATAACAAAACAGGTTACTAACCGGGATACCCCATCACTTGACAAATACCTTCAGGAGATAGGGAGGGTTGACCTTATTACTCCGGAAGAAGAAGTTATCCTGGCCAGGAGGATCAGGGCCGGTGAAACAGAGGCTCTCAAGAAGCTTGTTAAAGCTAATCTCCGATTTGTTGTTTCAGTAGCCAAGCAGTACCAGAACCAGGGAATGAGTCTTCCTGATCTCATTAACGAAGGGAACCTGGGTCTTATGAAAGCCGCCCAGCGTTTTGACGAGACGCGTGGATTTAAATTTATCTCCTACGCTGTATGGTGGATACGACAGGCTATCCTGCAGGCTCTTGCCGAACAGGCCAGGATAGTAAGACTACCGGTAAATAAGATCGGATCCATTAACAGGATAAACAGGGCCTTCGCCAGGCTTGAACAGGAATTTGAAAGGGAACCTACCTCGCAGGAAATTGCGGAGATTCTTGAAATGGTACCTGAAGATGTCAAGGAAGCCCTGAAGACCAACGGACGTACAGTAAGTATGGATGCCCCGATAAGCTCAGAGGAGGATAATAATATGTATGATCTTCTTCAGAGTCCGGATACTCCCAGCCCCGACAAGAATCTTATAAACGAATCACTGGCATACGAAATAGAACGCGCCCTTAGTACACTCTCTCCCCGTGAATCAAAAGTCCTTAAGCTGTATTTTGGACTCGGTATGAAACATCCCTACACCCTTGAGGAAATAGGGGAGGAACTGAGCCTGACACGCGAAAGGGTAAGACAGATCAAGGAAAAGGCAATCAAGAGGATCCAGTTCACAACACGCTGCCGGATATTGAAATCTTACCTTGGATAAAAGTACCTATCTTTGTCAAAACAACTATTGATGAATCATCTTGTATCTCCTTCAATCCTGGCTGCTGATTTCAGTAACCTTGGTAAAGCCGTTTCACTGGTCAATACAAGTATGGCCGACTGGGTACACCTGGATATTATGGACGGTGTCTTTGTTCCAAACCTGTCCTTTGGATTCCCGGTTATAAAGGCTGTCAGGAACCTGACTGAAAAACCTCTTGATGTGCACCTGATGATAGTGGATCCCGACCGTTACCTCGAACGTTTCCGAGATGCAGGTGCTGATAATATTACTGTTCAGTATGAAGCATGTACCCACCTTAACCGGACAGTGAACGAGATACGCAGCTTCGGGTTGAAAGCCGGTGTGGCATTAAATCCGCATACCCCTGTTGTACTTCTTAAAAATATACTTCCCTTTGTCGATCTGGTGCTCATTATGACTGTTAATCCGGGTTTCGGCGGACAGTCTTTCATTATGGACAGCTATGGAAAAATAAAAGAGCTCAGGAAAATGATTGATGAAGGCGGGTATAATATCCTTATTGAAGTAGATGGCGGGATAGACACATCAAATGCCTCTGAGCTGACAGGGTCGGGTGTGGATGTTCTTGTAGCGGGAACTTCGGTGTTCCACTCTGACGACCCGGTCAAGACAATAGAGCGGCTTAAAACCCTTAAATAGTCTATTGATACTCTTCCGTTTGCTTCGTTATGAAACGGAGGATTTCGCCTGTACTGCCGGGTGTGAACCACTCTATCTCTTTATCCCTGCTCCACCATGTAACCTGTCTCTTGGCATATCGACGGCTGTTACGCTTAATCAGCTCAATTGCCTTTTCGCGGGTTACCAGGCCGTCAAAGTATTCGAATAATTCCTTGTAGCCAACGGTGTTGAGTGCATTAAGATGACGATACATGTACAGTCCTGATGCCTCCTCCTCAAGACCGGAGTTTAACATGTCGTCTACCCTGTCATTAATCCTCTGATATAGTTCGGTTCTTTCCCTTTTAATGCCTGTTTTGATTATCCCGAAGTCTCTTTCTGCCTTTTTGTTCCCGAGATACGAAGAATATGGCCTGCCTGTTGTCTCACATATTTCGAGTGCCCTGATAATTCTTTTGTGATTTTTCAGATCAACCCTGGCATAGTGTTCCGGGTCGACAATTTTAAGGGCGGCCCTCAGACCTTCAACCCCTTCATTCCGGTACATTTCGATATATTTCTCCCGTATTACAGGATCAACATCAGGAATATCATCCATCCCGTGGCATACGGCATCGATGTAAAGAGCTGATCCTCCACTAAGAAGAGCATAACTGTTGTTTCGGAATAATTCCGGCAGTATGGCAAGCACGTCCCGTTCATAGCGGCTTGTACTGTAATAATCGTGTATTGAAAGGAAACGGACAAAATGATGTTTTACCCTGATAAGTTGTTCATCAGAAGGTACAGCTGTCCCTATTTTCATCTCCCTGAAGAACTGCCTTGAGTCTGCAGAGATGATCTCACAGTTCAGCTTTTCGGCTAAATCAACAGACAGATCAGTTTTGCCAACTCCGGTAGGTCCCAGAAGAACTATGAGAAAATTATTCATCAGAATTCAGTCCTGAAGAGGACTAGTCTTCGTCCTCATCCAGACTATCAATATTATCGAAATCAGGCATGTTGTCATCATCCTCCGCCCCCAGGAACAGTTCGTCTACATCAGGTTCTTCATCGTCATCATCATCGGAAACAACTATTGTATTATACATTTTGTGGCTTGAGCCTCCGAAAATGACCTGCTTTGGTGGTACACCCTTTGAATTGGTGCATACAGGATATTCACGTCCTTCCACTTCCTGAGCCTCCCCGGTATACTCAATGAATAAGCCTCTTTCGTTGAAAAAATCAAAAATATAAAGTAATTTCTGATTTTTCCGGAAAATAATATCATCCAGCATAGCAACCTCCATAGTAGAAGAACCTGTTCCCATGTCGAAAAGAGTGAATTCTTCTTCTTTCTCCCAGTTATCTGTTGCCATAAAAAATGAAGCCATTTGCGATTTGTCAAACTCCAATTCATCCTGAATCAGATTATGAAAATCCTCTAATGTGTGGGTGTCCAGAAATTCAAATTCCCTGACAAATGACTCATCTTCATCCGATAAAACTACAAATTTATAAACCATAATGCGTATTAATTCAACTGGTGCAATATAATATTTTTTAGATTACAATATTCGGGGGACGATTTTTTTTAAAATAAAATCTATTGTATCAATCCCGTCGGCATAATCCCACAATTGCGGCATCTGTGCAGCACCAAAAGGAACATCATTTTTACCCACCGTGCACTGTATCCTTTGCCAGGGCAGGACTGTCCTTTGTTTTAAAGATTCGCATGAATCGTAAAATTCATAGTATAGTACCGATACCGGTGATGAAATCCTGTTGTCTTCTTTGAGTAAAAGGTAACCGAAATCTGTAAAAGGTTCCCGGTTCACAAGGAAAACGGCCTTGTTATAGTCGTAATTGTTTGCAAATTTCGGATGCATGATCAGCTCAGAATACCTATTCCATCGTTCTTCAAGACTGTTTATATTATATCCTGAAGGTATAAAGATCTTGGATACGTTCCTGCATCCCAGACCGAAATATGAAAAGATATCAGTTCCAAGTTTTTCAAGATCTGACTCTGATTCACTGCCATCGAGTATTGCGATACTGTTCCTGTTCTTCCTTATTATATGCGGATACCTGCCAAAATAGTACTCAAAATATCGTGAACTGTTGTTGCTTCCCGTCGCTATAACAGCATCAAAGTCTGTCAGTGTCCCGTCAGTGAAACTGATTAGGTTGCTGAAGGATGGTTCGATAGAGCATATTATATCACTGATGAATCTTATGAGTTCAGAATCCCTTGAACTGGTCCTGGCGATAAGACTGTTGCCTGTAAGCAGGACCGAGAGGAAATCGTGAAAACCTACAAGAGGGATATTCCCCGCCATAATAATTCCTATAGTTATCCCTGCCTCTTTTTCCCTTAGCAGTGGATAGGAGCCGGTCCATTTTACAAGGTTTTCTTCTGTCATCTGATATGCAATTGCTTCAACTGCCATTCTTACATTGGACGGCGTAAACCATTGATTGTTGACATGTTGTTTACTGATGAGCTCTGTTAATACAGAAGAATATGCTGTATTCTCACCGGAAAGTGAGGCACGCAATATATAACCCAGTTCAGCAAATGTTTCAATCCTTTTTTCCAGTCTCATGACAGGTAATTCAAAATAATAATTGAGCAAATTTATTCATTTTGAATAATAAAAAAGGCTGTCTTAAAACATCTTTTAAGACAGCCCCGGAAAACGTGTTACCTGCCAACAGGAGTTACCCTGCCTGTTTACTCTTTACCGTCCAGTTTAAATTTTATAGGCAGCATATAGCTTACAGCAACATTTTCACCATCCTTGATGCCCGCTCTTTCAAATTTAGGGAGCGCATTAATAACACGCAATGCCTCCGAATCCAGCAGTGAATCAACTCCCTGTAAAACTTTGGCCTTATCAACCGACCCGTCTTTCTCCACAACAAAACTTACCAGAACTGTACCTTCTATTTTATTTTTTTTAGCTTCTTCCGGGTACTTTATCTTATTGGAAATATATTTTATCAGGGCTTCCTTACCTCCCGGATACTCAGGCATAACATCTACTGAATCATATACCGTTTCATTCATGGATGATGATGCTGCAGGTGGTGGCGGTGGAGGAGGAGAGGAGGCCTTGTTACTCTTATTAGCACACGATGCCATTATGACTGATAGGACAATGACCATGATAGCTGTCATTATGATCTTTACAGATCCTGGTTTTTCCTGTTTTTCACCTTTTTTCATATCATCTGTGTTTTCTGGTTATGTAATATTTAAATATGTGGCAATAAAATGCCTGTTTATTGTTTCAGTATTTTCAAAATTAGTGTTTTTCCCGGTTATGTGTCCTGTTGAGTCATAGTTGTTTTTCCAAAAGTACAACTAAATAATTAGTAATACAACTAAAATATTAATTTAAATATAGTGATATTTTCACAGTTACAGTGAGTATATAACTATGCAGTTGTTATTTAAGCGTGAATGTAATAGGGACCATATACCACACAGGAACCGGTTTACCGCCCTGGCGACCCGGTTCAAAGTCAGGCAGTGTTTTAACTACCCGTATTGCTTCCTTGTCAAGTTCAGGGGAGACTCCTTTAATTATGCTTACCTGGTTTACAGTACCCTTTGCGGTAATGCAGAATCGCACAATGACTCTTCCCTGTATATTATGATTTTTCGCATTATCCGGGTAAGTGGTGTTTTGAGCAATATATTGCAGGAGGGCGCCATCGCCTCCGGGGTACTGTGGCATTTCTTCAACCACCACAAAAGGGGTTTCCTTGATATCATTGTTTTCATTCATTGGAAGCAGGGAAACTGATTTGCCTGCAGATTCTGTCTTTGACCGTGGTGGCGGTTGCGGAGGAGGAGGTGGCACTATCCGGGTGTCTTTCTCTTCATGGTTGGCAGTTTCAGTCTTATTGACCGGCTGTATCTTCATTTCAGTTTTAACCGGCTTATTGCCGATATCTTCAGGTTCCGGCAGGTTTTCCTGTTGTGGCATCAGACTCACATAGTCTGTTTCCTTTTCCGGGGTCGGGATTTCCCTGTATGCTGATATTGCCATCGATACCACCATGGCAGCGGGGATAACGGATACAAGCTTAAGGTTTGCAACGGCCGAGGTTCTCTTCTTGGTCATCATAACCATCCGCTTTTTTATAAGAGAAGGATTGGAGAAACTGTTTGTGAGGTTGATGACCCTGGTCCTGAAAACCTGTCTCAGAAGAAGATTCTGATATGACACCACATTTATTCCGGAACTAAGGCATTCCTTGTCAGCCTGGAATTCGTGGACTGCGCGCAGCGACCTGTTAAACAGGTAGATAACAGGATTAAACCACTGCAGGGCAATAATCATCTCCATGAAGACAATATCGGGAAAATGACTCTGGCTTATATGATTCTGTTCATGCCTTATTATCTCCTTCGATTCTTCGGGTGTGAGCCTGGCATTTATAAAAATATACCCCAGAGCTGAAAAACCTGATGTATTGAAACCGTTAAAGAAAATGATGTTGCTTCCGCTGCTCCTTTTCCTGAGTATCAGAAATCCGATGTTTATCAGATCTGCCATGATCTTGAGGAGAACCAGGCAAATACCTGCAACATATACAAAAAAAGTGAGATACAGTGTCTTTTCAGCTATCGATAATGGCATTATGGAACCTGACGAACCGGAGTCAGCGACAATGAAAACTTCGGAAAGCAGTTTTCCGAAAAACTGGATATTATGAGGTTTTACAGTATAGAAAGAAATTAATGGAAGGATTACTGATGCTATCAACGATCCGTTTATAAATACCCTGTTACGGCCATAGGCTGTGTCCCTGCTCAACAATATAGAGTAGACAGTGTAAAATGCCGTAAGGTATAAAGCGACCTTTAGTGTATAGATCAGTAGTGTGCTCATCATTCAGAACGCTGCTTTTTAACTTCTCCTTCCATAATTTTCATTATCTCTTCCATTTCCTTAACGGAGATACTTTTTTCCCTGGCAAAAAAGCTTACCATTTTTTCAAACGAGTTTGAAAAATAATCATTAACGAAATTATCAAGATGGTTCTTTGAATACTCATTCTTGGAAACCACCGGGAAATACTCATGTGTCCTGCCATATGCCTTATGGCTTACAAAACCCTTGTCCTGTAGTATTCTTACTATCGTACTTATAGTATTATATGCAGGCTTCGGTTCGTTAAAATGTTCCAGGATATCTTTTACAAATCCCTTTTTTATTTTCCACAGAACCTGCATAACCTGTTCTTCCGCCCTTGTTAGCTCTCTCATAACCTGATATTTTGAGTGTATGTTTTCTATAATAATTCTTATTATCAAATATAAAACGAATAATTTAGTTATGCAACTAAGTTCATAATATTTTTGTCAAAATACTGAAAAAAGCATGTGGTCATTATCTTAGGAATGTCTTGATTATTCAAATTGACAGGTTACTGCTTTCCCGGGAAAATCAAATACTATTTCACCGGGTATTGGCAACACCCGGGAAATTGGT
>Ga0307440_1001436_pt1 | contig 11593 bp, 8 predicted proteins | sample SalMarWE160410MG_FD_202150 | JGI IMG/M metagenome (GOLD analysis project Ga0307440, IMG submission 202150) | Salt marsh sediment microbial communities from the Plum Island Ecosystem LTER, Massachusetts, United States - WE1604-10 | ecosystem: Environmental > Aquatic > Marine > Intertidal zone >... | reverse complement strand
GCAAAGGCATAATAAGAGCTTTGTTAATAATAGCTATATTATTGCCGGCATTCATTTCTATTAAAATGAACAGCAGGCTTACTGCAAAATACAATACTGATAGGATCCGGGTCTTCATTCAGATATGCAGATCAAAATTTCTAAAGCAAATTAAAGATATCAAAAAAACTACAATGACATAAGACCGGGATATTTATGGATTTGTAGCAGGTGACAGATCATCAAGCTGAAAAGACGGGTAACCACGGGCCCCGGAACTATTGTAATATCCGGTGAATTTAAGCTTATAATACTCACCTTTCTGGTCCCTGATAATGTAGAATAGATCCGGCCTGATGGTGTAGGTGTCATTAGCATATACCTTCCAGTCATATCCGATGGCATCCTGTTTGCCGGAGAGACTGTAACCGGCAATATTGCTATAGGTTATATCGTAATATGAATTTATCGAGTCAGCAGCCGCATACGTGCCCGCCGGGTTAAGATAAACACCCCTTACAAGATAGGGAGTTGCAACACCATTATCATCATAGAGGATGCTGGAATACTGGGTGAAGCAGATATCCCAGTCTTTATCCTCAGGCTGGATGGGAGCTGTATATCCCCCGTCATTGAATGAGAACAATGTAAATTTTCTTCCTTTTTCGGTTACCAGTTTATACTGGTGTTCGTCAGTACCGTCAAGGTTACTGTAATGGATAGTATAAGTACTGTCTGAGTAATCTTCGAACACGATTTTTTTAAGTCCAAAAGGGTTTCCGTTGTTATCAGCCCCAAGATCGATTATGTATACATCTCCGGTGAATACGGGGTTTGCAGGATCTGAGAAATCCGCCCAGTCACCGATAGCTGTTTTGTTAAGATCTCCATCGGATGAATCAAATATCATGGTATCGCAGATATTGCTTGTGATGCCGGAGAAATCAGTTGAGCCTGTATTACCGGCATGCATGAATTTTGAACTGTTAAGTATGATATGATGACCTGAACTGTCCGATTGAAAGCCAAGGTCCCAGTCAAGATATGAGTTGTAAGATACTATTGACTTATTGCTAAGGCTGAACCATACCTGGTTTTCATATATTGAATAGGGGATCTCCACAATATCTATATTTCGGGGAGTAACCATCTTGTCTTTTGGGAAACATCCCGCTAACAGAAGAACTGATATGACAGGTATGAGGTATTTCATTTAAGCAATGTGTAGGATAATTTAAGAAATACCAGGCGGCCATAGCCTACTGGGCTTTCTCCTCCGGCGGTGGTATGTGCTCCTGTCGATACATTGCCGGCAATATTAATATTTGTATTATTCAGAATATTCTTTACGCCGGTTGAGACAATCAGCCTGTTTAACAGGAACCTTCTCATAACAGTAAAATCAAGATTCTGATATGGGCTCATCTTGCCTATTTCCACGTTGTTGTTTTCGTCGATACCGAACAGCCAGGTCCTGCCAGAATATTTGTAAAATGCCGAAAGTCTCAGCTTGACAGACGGTATATACCATCCTATTGTAGTATTCAGTTCGCCGGAGAACCTGTAGTTGCTCAGGGTAGCTTTTTCGGATTCAAATGAAAAGTAAGTACCGGTATGACCAAATCCGAGTGCAACATCAAGGTAAGGATAGAAATTATAAGTAAAAGACGTCTCATATCCCAGAGTATTATAATTGAGAACATTTATGTACTGGTATTCACCGGTTGAACCAAAGTCATTCCGCATGGCAAGCTGGATAATGTTGTGCATGTTATTGTAAAAAACGCCAAAATCAATTTCAGAGTAATGAACCTTGTTGGTCTTTTCGGTATTGAATGACATTGACAGGTCAAAATTATGCCCGTATTCCGGTTTAAGATCGTTATTTGGCTGTATGTTGTGGTTTACATCAACAAAATAGATATATAGTTCTTTAAGTGTGGGTGCCCTGTATCCCCTTGCGTAAGAAGCCCTGATATTAAACCTGTCTGAAGGTTCCCACCTGAGGTTGACTGAAGGAACAGGCGGGACATTAAATCCTGTGTTATAGGCCAGCCTTAAACCGGGCTGGAAACTAAAACTTTTTACCGGACTGTATTTCAGACTGGCAAAGATTGCATAATCACCTATCTGCTGTTTGTTGCCTTCTATCCTTTTGCCTGTGCCTATCTCGTGGTTTAGATCTATACCAACAGAATAATTGAATGTTTTATCGGGATTTTCATTACCTGCCACAAGCCTGTAAAGCAGCGCATTGAAGTTGGTGGTGTCCTGGTCCAAAGCATTGGGAGACAGAGTCTGTGTCAGGTTTGAAAGGTCCTTGAGATAGGTTATTTTTTCTCTCTGGTAAAGTGAGTATGACGCCAGCATTTTAATGGCCAGCCCGTTATCGAGAGTACGTGTATAATCGAGCTGGTTTGTGAACCTTTTAGAATAGAACCAGCTGTCGAAAGCAGTATAAAACCGTGGTTCAATGAGGTTCCCCTTGTCCCACAGCTTTTCTCTCATATACGAGACCCGGTATTTTATTTTGGCCTTGTCGTGGGTGTACATATAGTACATATCGCCATTATACTGTTCCTTTGGCATCCATGTCTGTGAGCGGAGAGTATCGGTAGAAAAACCTCCGAAGAAATTCCTGCCTCCGGAAAGAGAAAAACTGTGTCTTTTTTTCCTGAAATTGACACCGGCATCAAAGTTATATGTACCTGCTGTCTCATAGTAAGAGTTGGCTGTCATTCCAAAGTTGGAACTTTTATTCTCTTTTGTGATGATGTTTATCGCACCTGCAAGTGCATCACTTCCATATATTACTGACATGGGACCTTCAACCATTTCTATATGATCTACATTATAAAGACTCAGCTGGCTGAGATCAATATTACCACCCATTCTGCCTATCAATGGAACGCCATCAACAAGTATTTTTACATTGTTGCCGGAGAGTCCCTTTATCTTGAGACTACTTCCAAGGGCAGGGTCCTGACTTATGGAAAGGTTGACCTGGTTCTGAAGTATATCTTTAAGATTGTTAGCGGCTTTTTCTTCAATTTTCCTGTTATCAAGAACAGTTATATTATAAATGGATTTATCTGCCTTTTGTGGCTGGAAAGAACCTGTTACCACCACCTCATTCAGGGAAAACACTGTGGGTGTCATAGTAAAATCATATGATCTGCCCGGATTGACTGTGTCGGTAAGAGCCGTATAACCAATACATGTTATTTTTACCAGGCTCCTGCTTTTTACAGGATTTACAAGAATACCTTTATCGTCCGATATCTTGAAATATTCTGTCTTGCTCTTAAGGTCGGAAAAAAGAACTGTAGCAAAAGCTACAGGTTCCTTGGTTTTTGAATCGGTAAGCTTAATTCTGGCCGTCTGGCTAAAAGCACCAGACGTCCAGAATATAAACAGAAGAAGTGCGAATGTACTTCTCTTTTCCCGAAACCCCAACATTACAACCTGATTACTTAATTGTTGAAATATCGAATGAAAGATTACCTGTTGATGATCCTTCAAATGTCTTGAACTGTATCCTGTAAATGTTATTGTCCCTGTCTTTTACATAATATACCTTACTGTCATCAATGCTGTACTGATAAGTGGTCATGTCAATTGTCTTCCAGTCTGAACCAATGGTTGACATATCTGTAAGATAACCAGTTTCAGGCATATGATCCGGTGACATATCGGCTGCAGCACCTTCCTGTGCCGTTATATCAATGTTTTGAAGAACACCTGTTACAGGGTAATTGATGCTGTTATCTATATATTTTGTAAAAACAATATCCCATGTTGAAGCATCAGGTTCCCTGTCAACCTCCTCATTGGTATCAATGGAATAATAATCGAAATTATTTGTCCGGCCTGAAAGGTCGAGAGTAACATCATGTTCATCGGTTCCGTCCAGATTGGCATACCTGAATTCATATGTCTGCTCAACAGATAACTTTTTCTCGATCCATATTTTTTTCATCGATCCTGCTCTTGTTGTTATGATATAAAGAAAAACACCGTTTACATTATGTGTTACCATATCATAATTACCCCAGCCGTAATTGGGAAAATCTGTTGCATTCATATTGAAAGCACCTTCTGTCCATGTTGTATCAGAATTGTTAAGCAATGCCCATGTTGAATAACCGGTAGTGTCTATTGCAGCGTCCCACGACCAGCCCGACACCGGGTATGCTTTAAGTGTAACTCCTGCAGCGCCGTTTATCAGGACTGCAGCTTCACGGGCAGACACAATGAAAGCTATGTCCCAGTCTGTACGCGGGACAGAAGTTGTGAGGCCGTCACTTAACCTGTAATAAATATCATTTGCATATCCTGCACCCATCGATAACGATTCAGTTGTTGTGACCAGTGATGTCCCGGTTGAGTCTTTATTACAGGAACTGAGTCCGGTTGCTGCTAATGTACCAACGATTAAAAGTAAATATGAAATTCTTTTCATCTGTATAAAATTGTTTTAACGGTTATCAGGAACAGGCAGTAGTTCTGACAGGATTTTAATGTGCCAGGTACCATGCAATTAAATACCTGTCCCGTTTAACGGATTTTTTCGTTAGCGAAAATAGGAACAAACAAACAGACAAAAATGGTAAATTTCAGAGGTTCTGTGGTAATAATTTTATATGGAGGGAGCGGAATTTGCTTGGAGTGAGTCCGGTTTTGCTCTTAAAGACTTTTGTAAAATAGGAGTTGTCTTCAAAATTAAGCTTATAAGCTATTTCCGAAACACTATAATCTGTCGACAGCAATAATTTCCGGGCTTCCTGCATAAGCCTGTTCTGAAGGATACTCTTCAAACCACAGCTGAAATATTTATTACAGATATCGTTTAGCTGCCTTTCGGAAATATTCATGGTGGATGAATAGAACCCAAGATGATGTTGCTGTATGAAATTGGTATCTATCAGATGAACAAGCGAATGGAAAAGGATACTGTCAGAAACGGGCGATTTATCCACTTTTTTTTCAAAAAGGTCGGAAAGCTTAAGCAAAAGTATATTCAGCAGCGACCTTATTATTGTGGCAGAATTATTGCCGGAAGTATAAGATTCATATTCGTGCTTAACAGATATCAAAGTGGATGAAAATGTACCATACTCATTTTCTGATAATGGCAAAACAGGCATACAGCAATCCTTTTCAACCCTGGCGGTGTAAGAAAAGACATTGAGCAGCCTGGTAAAACTGAATTCCTCCACGTAAAAATCCTGGCAGAAGAAAAAGACCGTAGCTTCAGTACTCTTAAGCCCTTCCAGTGAATGTTCCTGGTCGGGAGCTATAAGACAAATTGTCCTGGGACGAACATGGTACTGTTCATTATTGATCTGTATCTTGCCTGATCCGCCGGTAACCAGGACAAGTGAATAGAAATCGTGAGAATGTGGTTTCTCAATAAACGGATAGTTGTTCAGGTATATGCCAAGAGTATTATAATATACCCCGTGCACTTTTATATCGTGCAGAAAACTAAAGTGATAATGCGATCTGTCAATATTTACTTCCGGGTACAAGACAATAAAATTATTAAGCAGTGCAAACTTACAAAAAAGTCTTGTTAAAATGTTAACAGATAAGTGCTATTTATCATTATTGAAATGAATTGAGGGGGCTTTGCGCTTAAATAGAACTTCTGGGACACCTTCTTATCAATTATCAGATTATTTGAACAGTGGGCGGATTAAAATATTAATATTGTAGTACTTTTATGCTATAAGAACAGCATTGACTCAAAAATTAAACACATACACAATGAAGAGATCATTATTTATTCCGGGTATTCTCTTGATTCTACTGGGCTGCAGCCAGGGAAAGAAGGGTACTGTATCTTCAACAGCATCACAAAGCCCTTTCAGTGTCTCAGGCAAGAAAGTTCTGGTTTACACCACAGCCGAGGGTACTGACCTCAGGCTTACCCCAACAGACACCGCTGGCTTCAGGGAGCTTCTGCAGCCAAAAGAGACACAGATATGTGTCTTTACCGACCCTGACAAGCAGTTTCAGACGTTTCTGGGAATAGGAGGTGCCCTGACAGATGCTTCAGCGGAGACATTTGCAAAAATGCCCGAAGATCTGCAGCACGAGTTTCTCCGGGATTACTATGATCCTGATAAGGGAATAGGCTATACGCTGGCAAGAACGAATATCAACAGCTGTGATTTTTCAAGCGACAGTTACACTTATGTTGACGAAGGTGACAAAGATCTTAAAACCTTCAATATAGGTCACGATCTGGAGTATAAGGTACCATTCATTAAAAAAGCCATTCAGGCAGCAGGTGGTACACTTACCCTTTTTGCCAGCCCATGGAGTCCTCCTGCCTTCATGAAGACCAACAAGGATATGCTTCACGGCGGTAAGCTGGAACCGGAATATGACCAGGCATGGGCAGAATATTATACCAAATTCATTAAGGCCTATGAGAAAGAAGACATTCCTGTATGGGGTATAACCATACAGAATGAACCAATGGCCACACAGATATGGGAATCATGTATATACACAGCGGATGAAGAGCGGGATTTTCTTAAGAACTATCTTGGACCGGAGATGGAAAAGGCCGGATTAGGTGATAAAAAGATAATAGTATGGGATCATAACCGTGACCTTATGTACCAGAGAGCCAGGGTTATCTTTGATGACCCGGATGCAGCGAAATATGCATGGGGCTTAGGATTTCACTGGTATGAAGACTGGAGTGGTGGTAAGAAAATGTTCGAAAATGTTGGACTGGTGCATGATGCCTATCCAGATAAGAACCTGTTATTCACAGAAGGTTGTGCCGAAAGTTTTGATTCGACAAGATATAACTTCTGGGGCCTGGGTGAGAAATATGCCATTTCCATGATCCATGATTTCAATAACGGAGCTGTAGGCTGGACGGACTGGAACGTGCTGCTTGATGAGCAGGGAGGACCTAATCATGTTGGCAACTTCTGTTTTGCCCCTGTGCATTATGATACCAGGACAGGTAAAATGATCTTTACCAATTCTTACTATTATATAGGACATTTCTCCAAATTTATCCGTCCGGGAGCCAAAAGAGTGATCAGCTCAGCCAGCCGCAGTCAGTTGCTTACAACAGCTTTTCTCAATAAAGACGGAAAACTTGCGGTTATAGTGATGAACCAGAGCGATAAGGATATCACATACAATTTCTGCATAGGTCCGGAGGCTGCAGAAATAAATATCAAGCCTCATTCTATTCAGACATTACTCCTTTAGCTTCTTTATACCCATATTATACAGAGTAAAACTGAAAATATCGGCATATTGCTCAATTGTTTTACTTATCGGAGTGCCGGCCCCATGGCCGGCTTTCGTTTCTATTCTTATAAGAACAGGATTGTCTCCTGCCTGTTTTGATTGCAGTTCGGCAGCGAATTTGAATGAATGAGCCGGGACAACCCTGTCATCATGGTCGGCAGTTGTTATCAGTGTTGCCGGGTATTTCACACCAGCCCTTACATTCTGATCAGGAGAATATTTATACAGGTATTCAAACATCTCCTTACTATCTTCCGCAGTACCGTAATCAGACGCCCACCCCGCACCGGCGGTGAACTTGTTATACCTGAGCATATCGAGTACCCCTACTGCAGGCAGGGCAACCTTCATCAGGTCCGGTCTCTGGGTCATAACGGCGCCAACAAGAAGTCCACCGTTTGAACCACCTCTTATAGCGAGATAATCAGAAGAAGTATACTTATTATTAATCAGGTATTCGCCAGCAGCTATAAAATCATCAAACACATTTTGTTTATGCATTTTAGTCCCTGCCAGATGCCATTTCTCACCATATTCACCACCACCACGGATATTGGGTACGGCATATATGCCACCCATCTGGAGCCATAAGGCAGTGGGTATGCTGAAGGCAGGTGTAATACTTATATCAAAACCGCCGTAACCGTAAAGCATGGTGGGATTTTTACCATTCATCTCGGTTCCTTTACGATAAGTAATTATCATAGGTACACGCGTTCCGTCCTTTGAGTTATAGAATATTTCCTTTGATTCATAATCATCACCGTTGAAAGCAACATTCGGCTTTTTGTAGACATCTGTTTCCCCTGTTTTCGGATCAAGTTTGTATATGGCAGGAGGTGTAATATAATTAGTGAATGTAAAATAGACATCCTTGTCTTTCTTTTTTGCACCGAAGCCTGAAGCAGTACCAACACCAGGAAGTTTTATTTCTCTTACAAGGTTGCCATTCATGTCGTATTGTTTGACCCTTGATATAGCATCAATCATATAATGGGCAAAGAAAAAGCCTGCACCAGTCGCGGGATCAAGAACATTTTCAGTCTCAGGAATAAAATCGACCCAGTGATCCGGTGTTGGTGCTGAGGCATCGACAGTAACCACCTTTCTGTTGGGTGCATTCAGATTTGTCACAATGAAAAGCTTTGAACCTTCATTGTCTATTACATAGTTGTCACTGTTAAAATTGTCAACTATGGTTATAAATTTGCTCCCCGGTTTCTTAAGATCTTTAATGTAAAGCTCGTTCCCGGTTGTTGACTCAGCTGCTGTAACAACAAGATATCTCCCGTCTTCCGTCACGTTGCCGCCAACATATCTTCTTACTATGTTGGCACCGAATACGACCTTGTCTTCCGACTGACCTGTACCTAATTTATGAAAATACAGCTTGTGATGATCAGTCATAGCCGACAATTGACTTCCTTTAGGTTTGTCGTAACTCGAATAATAGAAGCCTTCATCACCCTGCCATGAAAGCCCGCTGAATTTAACATCTTTGATAGTATCACCCACAATCTTTTTGTCCAGGGCATTCATTACAATAACCTTTCTCCAGTCAGATCCTCCTTCTGAGATTGAATAGGCTACCAATGAACCATCGTGGGAAAATTCAATTTCCCCGAGTGATGTTGTACCATCTTTTGAAAATGTGTTTGGATCGAGAAAGACTTCCGGTTCCTCATCTCCTTTTTGTCTGTAAATAACATACTGGTTCTGCAACCCGTCATTTTTGGAATAATAAGTATAGTCCCCTTCTTTAACGGGAATCGTGTATCTCTCATAATTCCACATCTTTTCGAGCCGCTGTTTTATCTCATCGCGGTAGGGGATATGACCGAGATATTCAAAAGTGACCGCATTTTCAGCCTTCACCCAGTCGGCAGTCTCCTGCGATTTGTCGTTTTCCAGCCACCTGTACGGATCAGGTACTTTTACACCGTAATATTCATCAACCACGCTGTCTTTTTTTGTAACCGGATACTTGATATTATTTTTCATTGGTCCGTTGCAGGAAATTGCTACTGCCATAATAATAGTTGTGATAATAAATTTTTTCATGATAGATGGGAATAAGTTACTCAGACAAATTCGTTTTGAGGTGTTTAAAGTTCAAATGTAAAGAAATATAGATTTTTTTCAAAGAAATATCAAATATCCGATTCATTGCTTTTATTTTAGAGTTGAAATCTGATTTTCCGTGATCACTGTACCCGGGTATAATAAAACAACATCTTTTTAGTTTATTGGTTTAGTTAAGGCCATGAAAAATTTATTAACTGCAATAATATGAAAAGAATAATTGTAATATTTTTTCTAACCATCTGCCTGACTTCACTTACGGATGCTCAGGATTATATTACGGGAGTTGGCTTAAGGGGGGGATTCGCGAGCGGGATCTCTGTAAAACACTTTGTTAACAGAAATGCTGCTCTGGAAGGACTTCTCACCTCAAGATGGCTTGGTTTTGAGATAACAGGCTTATATGAAGTACATAATAATGCATTTGATGTTGACCGGCTTAACTGGTATTATGGTGGTGGGGCTCATATCGGATCTTTCAATGCGAGTAATGTTCCCTGGGAAACATCCGGTGTAGTGGTCGGTATCGATGGGGTGATAGGTATTGAATACAACTTTACAGAGGCCCCGATAAATGTTGGTATTGACTGGAAACCTTCAATAAATATACTTGGATATTCTGAATTCAGAGGCGATGAAGCAGCATTGTCTGTCAGGTATATCTTCTAATGAGATAAATAATGCTCTGGTAAAGACTTTATTCTGACGGTTTTTCTTAATTTTAGAATGATTTGCCATTCTAACTTTTTACTTATGAAAAAACCGTCAGTTCTTATCATTATCCTTTTGTCTGTTCCTTTTATCATTTCAGCACAGGCAAAGTTCAATGGTCTTGAAATGAATATGGGTAACCTTTACAGGTTATCTGATGCCAAAACACGTTCCATAAGTCCTGAGAATTTCACTGGAGAAAAGGGCAAAGGTGGTATGGCTGACCCTGCTGACAGGGATATAACCAACACTGCCAATGCTGCCAATGCCGCTCGTGACCTGGGGCAGGGTTGGAAAGTTAATCCTTTTGTAAGGATAAAACCCGGAGAAACATTCACGATGGCTGAGATAAATGGCCCTGGGGCTATACAGCATATCTGGATGACCCCTACCGGCAACTGGAGGTTCTCCATCCTTCGTATATACTGGGATGACGAGACTGAACCTTCTGTTGAATGTCCTGTAGGAGATTTCTTCGGCATGGGATGGAATGCATATTCTCCGCTTGTGTCCCTTGCAGTATGTGTAAACCCGGGAAGCGCATTCAACTGCTACTGGGTGATGCCATTCAGGAAGAAATGCAGGATCACGATGCAGAATATCAATGATGAGGATGCAATGACTCTTTATTACCAGGTAGATTATACTCTTACTGATGTGCCGGCCGATGCAGGATATTTCCATGCCCAGTTCAGGCGAACAAATCCTGATGAGAATTCATTATATACAATCATCGACGGATTAAAAGGGAAAGGTCAGTATGTCGGAGTTTACCTGGCCTGGGGTGTAAATAATAACGGATGGTGGGGCGAAGGAGAGATAAAATTCTATATTGATGGTGATACCAGGTTTCCTACTATCTGTGGTACAGGTACGGAAGATTATTTCTGCGGATCATACAACTTCGACAGGGATGGGAAATATACAGAATTCTGCACTCCCTACAGCGGTCTTGTGCAGGTCATTAAACCCGACGGCGCATACAGGTCGCAGCAACGGTTCGGGTTATACCGTTGGCACATAATGGATCCGGTGCGTTTTGATTCGGATCTCAGGATAACGATACAGGATCTTGGATGGAGACACGGCGGCAGATATCTTAAACAGCATTCGGATATTGCTTCAACCTGCTTCTGGTACCAGACAGAACCCCATGCGAAATTTCCTCCTTTGCCGGGATGGAGGGATCTTGAGGTAAATTGAACAATGGGGTACAAAGTTGAAAACGCAGGATTAGGCAAATAAAATCCGGAATATGGAAATGAATGGGAGGATACTTATACTTGGCCTGGGCAATGTGCTGATGGGAGATGAAGGCATAGGAGTAAGAGCCATCGATTACCTGAAGAAATATAGATTCCCTGAAAACATAACTCTCCTCGATGGTGGAACCGGAGGTTTTCATCTTCTATCTCTTTTCGATGAATACCAGTCTTTTATCCTCATTGATGCCACAATAAGCAACGGAAAGGAGGGAGAAGTCTCCATCCTGAAACCAAAATTCGCAAGTGATTTTCCCAGGACACTTACTTCGCAC
>Ga0307440_1001435_pt1 | contig 11599 bp, 9 predicted proteins | sample SalMarWE160410MG_FD_202150 | JGI IMG/M metagenome (GOLD analysis project Ga0307440, IMG submission 202150) | Salt marsh sediment microbial communities from the Plum Island Ecosystem LTER, Massachusetts, United States - WE1604-10 | ecosystem: Environmental > Aquatic > Marine > Intertidal zone >... | reverse complement strand
GGGATGGCGCCGCAGGCGGACGCCGGCACCCCTGACCGTTCTTTTCGCCCGGTTTCAGGACATCTTGAAACTCAACAACCAGATCCTGGAACTCATGGCGGACATAAACGATAAGTCCGGTGGCGCCTACGTGTTCGACCGTCAGTACATCCTAAGCACCTGTGAGCGCATGACGGATTTGGTTCATACCCTCATTGATAATTTTAACATTCTTGTTCAGGAATCCTACCGGGAGATCGCGGAACCCTTTGAACGGATATCCCGCGACATCCAAATGGAGCTCGAAGGACGGGTCAATGTATCTCACATGCCCCTGACCATTCCCTACCGGGACATCACCGTCGCCTCGGCCGAGGTGGTGGGGGGGAAAAATGCCAACCTCGCCGAATTGAAAAACAGATTGGCCATGCCCATTCCAGATGGGTTTGCCATCACCGTGGCGGCTTTCCAGCGGTTCCTGGATGCCAACGGCCTGACCCAGAAGATCCCCGCCATTCTGGCGCAGTGGACATCGGGTGGGATTCCCACTGCGGAAGCCTCACGGCAGATTAAATCCATGATTCTGGCCGGCGAGGTACCATCCGATATCCGCCAGGCGGTTCGAAGCGCCCTGTCGGAAGCCCAAAAGGGGCCTGAGGCCCTCCGGCCCAGTTGGTCCATCCGAAGCAGCGCCCTGGGTGAGGACAGCGAGCATAGCTTTGCTGGCCAGTTCGCAACCCTGCTCAACATTTCACCGGACCATCTCATGGAGGCGTACCGGCAGGTTCTGGCATCGACCTATGCGGCATCCGCCATGAATTACCGGCTGGAAAAGGGTATTTACGACAATGAGGTGGCCATGGCCGTGGCCTGCCAGCGGACCATCGAAGGGGCCAAGAGCGGGGTGCTCCTGACCCTCGATCCCGTGGCGCCCGATTCTGAAAGGATGACGCTTTCGGCTGCCTGGGGATTGGGAGCGCCCGTCGTGGCCGGAAAGGTGGTGGCTGACCAGTACCAGATCACCCGAAGCAGCCCGCAGCGGATCATGCGAATGGAGGTGGTCCCCAAGCCCCTGCGCTGGAGCCTGCAGGCCGGGGGTGGATGTGCTTTCGAACCGGTTCCCCTAGAGGAGCAGGACCGGCCCTGCCTGACGGAGGCGGAGATCCTGCGCATTGCTTCACTGGGGCTCGGCATCGAACAATACTTTCGCAAACCCCAGGAGGTGGAATGGACCTTCGACGCCCAGGGCGACCTCCACATCCTCCAGTCCCGCCCCCTGAACATCCGGGCCCGGATCAGCCAAGTGGTCTGCGATATTTCGGAAGTTATCAGCGATCACCCGATCATCTTTTCCGGAAAGGGCGTTGTGGCCCAGAACGGCGTTGCCAGCGGTCCGGTCTGGGTGGTCCGCACGGATGAGGATCTCGAGCGGTTCCCGAGCGGCGCCATCCTGGTGGCCAAGCAGTCCTCGCCAAAGTTTGCCGCTGTGGCGGGCAGGGCGCGGGGCATGATCACGGACATCGGATCGGCCACGGGGCATATGGCCACCATCGTCCGGGAATTTCGCATCCCCGCCATTGTCAATACGGATGTGGCCACCAAGCTCCTGGATTCCGGACGGGAAATTACCATGGACGCGGAGCAGAATATCATCTACGATGGGATCGTCGATAAGCTCTGTCTCTATGAATTCGTGGCCCATCCCTTTGAGGAGACGTACGAATACCGCCTGCTGCGGCGGATACTGAAAAGGATCGCCCCGCTGAATCTGGTGGATCCAAAGGACAAGAATTTTACACCTCGAAATTGCCAGACCTATCATGATATCACGCGGTTCATCCATGAAAAGGCGGTTGCCGAATTGTCGCATCTGAACGCGAGTCGTGTTTTGGGCTGGTCCAAGGGGCAGGAGATGCGTCTCAAGCTGGACATCCCACTGCACCTGACCCTCATCGATATCGGTGGGGGCGTCTCGGACGGGGAAGACGCGTCCCTCGTCGAGCCCTCCCAGGTGCGATCCCGGCCCATGCGGGCCTTTTTAGCGGGACTTCAGGCCGCGGACCTGTGGAGCACCGATCCGGTGGTCGTGGATTTCAAGAGCCTCATGTCCAGCATAACGCGTACCTTTTCCACACACCAGGCCAGCCCGAAAGAGATCGGACGGAACCTGGCGGTGGTGTCCAGGCAGTACACCAACATTCACCTGCGGGTGGGGTATCACTTCAATATCATTGACGCCTATATCAGCGAGAACGTGAACGACAATTACGCCTATTTTCGCTTCCTCGGGGGGGTGACGGATCAGACCCGGCGAAACCGGCGCGCCAAACTGATCGCCATGATCCTCGAGCAAAACGATTTTGTGGTGCAACTCCGGCAGGATCTGGTCGTGGCGAGAGTCAAGAAACGGGCACCCGGCGTCATGGTGTCCCAAATGTCTCTTCTGGGCCGGCTGGTCGCCTTTACCCGCCAGCTCGATGTCAAGATGAACAGCGACGGTCAAATCGAGCGTTATCTGACCCTGTTTCAAGAAATGACCGCCAGGGAGGCCGCCCCGTCCCCGTGAGGGGCCGGGCAATGGGGCTCTTCCATACGGCGTCCCGGGGATCCAACGCTTTCGCACAACCCAATAGACTGGGGGGAAAGAAAATGGCAAACCATGGCAAAACATCCATACTCATTCTGGACGACGAACAGATCGTTTTAAACCGGTTGCGTCCCGTGCTGGAAAAGTGCGGTTACGAAGTCGAAACCTATTTGCGCAGCCAGGACGCCTTCGCCCGGGTCCTCAAGAAGGAATTTGATATCGTCATCACTGACCTGAAGATGGAGGGCATGGACGGCATGGCATTTCTGGGTGTCGTCAAGGAACGTTCCCCCCGCACGGTGGTGATCGTGATCACCGGGTTCGCCACCATGGAAACGGCAAAGACCTCCTACCAGAAGGGAGTCTTCGATTTTCTGGCCAAGCCGTTCAAGATGGGAGAGATCCTGGAAGCAGTCAAGCGCGCTGAAGAAGAGCTAATGAAACCGCAAAATACCTGAGGCGTACGCTTCGGGTTGCTCAAGGATAGAAGATACAACCGAATTGGGAGGAGTCTATGTTAAAATCCATCGTGTACTTGAACGCGGACCTGGCGGCTACCATCGCGCTGCGGTATGCCTGTCAACTGGCAACGCTCACCGGCATGGAAATCAACATCTTACACGTGGAGCCGCCCGACACCGAGGACCATCCGCCGGGGAGCGGCTGGGTTCGCCGAACATGGGAGAAGGGGCTGATCAGCCAGGCTACGGAGCAAATCGGCCAGGTTATCGCCATGGAGAAGGATCGATGCCCTACGCTGGCGCCGCCGAAGATCCTGCTGGGACAGCCACAAACCGGGATCCTTCGCGAGTTGAGGGAGTCCGATTATGATCTTTTCATCACAGGCCTGCTGCACTCGTTCTCTTCCCAGCATTTTTACAAGGAACTGCATTCCAAATTCTATCAGCAGATTCCATGCCCCATCCTCATGGTGAAAAATCCGGTGGAACTCAAGCGGGCAGTGATCCTGATGGATCCGGACGAGACCGGCACGGCCCAGGCGCGTACCTTCACCCGGCTCTTCAAAGCTACCGGCGTGGCGGTGGATCTGATAACCTGCGAGTTTGGCAGGGCGGGGAAGGCCGGTCCGGAACACGTGGATGAAACGGCCCTTTCCGTTGGGGCGATGGCGCCGGAAGAGCCGGTGGCCCAAACCCATGCCATCCTGAAGGAGGGCGGATGCCTGCCCGAGACCGTCATGCATCTGGCGGGGCTGCCCAAGGTCGTCGGCGACCGGCTGGCGGGGTATCAGCTGGTACTGGTGTCCCTGCCCCATCACATCGGCCAGAGTTCCCCGCTGCTGGACTGCCTCAGCCGCGTCCCCTCGGCACTGCTCTTTTGCAGGCGGTCATGATAAACTCCCGCAGTGTCGTCGTCGGTTACCCATCCCGAGAACCGGGAAGGAGGAGGGTTCCATGAAAATATTGCTTGCCCTGGATGACAATCCATACAGCGCCACCGCTGTGAACGAGGTTCGCGCCCTGGCGGTCAATACGTGGGCCAATGTCACCTTCTTGGGACTGGAGGCGAAGCCTGGCGATTCAGCCTCCGGACCAGCTGGTGGTCCTTCGCTTCGGACCGCTTTGAACGGTTACGTGGAGCAATTTATGAGCGCCTTTCCGACCGGTGACAGCCCCTATGGGGATACCGGGGAATTTCAGGACGGCACGGGTTCAGACAATGGCCGGTGTTCTTGCCGGGGCGCGGAAGATGGCAGAAAGCAGCTCATCAAACATCTTCGCTCCGGTGACCCTGCCAAGGCCGTTTTGACGGAGGTCCTGGAGGATCCGAGCGATCTTATCGTAATCGGATGTGATCCGCCGTCCCAGGGGCAGGGGTGGCCGGGGCATCCCACGGCACCCCAGCGGATCGTCAACGAGGCCCCCTGTTCCGTCATGGTGGTCAAACGGGCAGCGAGAATTGACCGGATTGTTTGCTGTCTGGATGGGGACGCGGTGACCCAGGCCTCCCTGGAACTGATCAATCAATTATTGACCATTCACGGCGCCGGCCTGACCCTGGTGGGCTTCACCGGCAGCAGCGGTGCGTTAAAGGCCGATGTGGAAAACCGGCTGGTCAATATCCTTAACTACTACCGTGCGTTGGGCATTGAACCACTGGTGGAAAGTGTGGATATCGCCTCCCTGGATTCGTTCACCTCCCAGGACCGCCCAGGGGAGATGCTGGCCCTTTGGATGGGGCCGCAGACCTTGTTGGGAAAATGGTTGCCCAAAAGGAAGGTGAACAGGCTCGTCACGGAGAGCCAGGCCACGGTGCTGATCCTCAGGTGAGCCGAAGGCGGGCTGTCCCATTGCCCGAAACGGGGGTCAGGACTTTTTGCCTTTTTTCAGCAGGAGTGTTTTGGCGATGGCCGCTGCCGCCTCCTGCTTTCCATTGGGAACCGGAACATGAACCGCCGCGCGTTGCCTGCCAAAGTGCAGCGAGCGTCCTGCCGTCACGATAAAGGAGTATGTGATGGAGAGCAGGGGAAAGGGCGAAACCACATATTCCGCAGATTCCACCCGGGAACCGGGGGTCGCCCAGGAAAAGACGGACCCGTTGAGGTAGACACATGAAGGGCCGATGAAGACCTCTCCCGGACCCCGGCTGTCCCGTCGATAGGCAAGCCAGCGGTGAATAAAGACGAAGAGCCATGAAAGGGTGACAATGCTGGATAGCGCCAGGAACACGCCGCCGGCGGTTTCATCCTGCATCAACAGCCAGAATCCGCCGCCCAGGCACAGAATCACGGTGGACAGGATCCGCAGCAGCACCCGCTTGTGAATCTTTTCCAGTGCATGCGCCCACACCGCAAACCGGTGCCACTCCCCCGGTGAATAGTTCCAGTGTGCCAGGAGGTTTTTTCCCCGAAGCATGTTGCACACCATAACGGCCTGCCTGCCGTACAGGGCGAATCCAAAGAGCCCACCGGCCATGATGAAGCTTCCGAGGTACACCCACAGCAGCGCATCCCCCTTGCATCGATACAGAAAGGGAAGGATGATGAGCGTCGCACCGCTGCTCAAGATGACCGTGAATACCTTGCAGCCCCTTCCGGCGGTGCAATTCGATAGACGGCGATCCGTTCCAGACGGCAGCCCGATGGTCACTGCCAGCATCAAGGTGAATGCAAGGATCAGGCCTGCGGCGCCGCGATAGGGATAGTGTAGCCTGGAAGGAATTCCTTTTCCTGTCAACTCGGCCGTGCCCAACCACCGATAGCTCAAGAAATCGATCCGGTCCCGGCCGCGGACCTCGATATATCCCCAAGGTGCCGATAGGGGGGCAGCCAGGGGGGCACTGGGGAGGAGAAATCCAATTGGCGTTTCACCACGAGCCCTTTCGAAACCATGGCGGGTCAGCCACGGGCCCCAGGTGTTGGTGCCGACGCGGCTGAGCCGGCCCTTGGTTTGCTGCTGGATAAATTCGGTCAGCGTCAGGTGCGTTGGCGAGGATTGGGTTGTGTCCCCTGTCGTTGAAAGGGTATCCGACAGATGCTTGCCGGGCGTATGGGCCGCTTCATAGGCAAGGGCCCAGTCCATGGCTTCGACCGAAATCAGAGCCGGTGCCGGCCGCCACCAGTACAACAGGGCCGCTAACACGCCTACGCTCAGCCCAAATGTGCCCATCAAGAACCGCATGTATCCGATTTCCTTCCCGTAATACTTCCCGGCGGCCAGGTTTAATTTCCAGCGGCCGGCCCTCTATGGTTGCAATGGCTCCTCTTGCCAGGTTCGTCCATTGTTTTTCGATACCCACAGCCCTTGACCGGTTCCAGCATAGACCGTGTCATCGATACCCACTGCCAAGGCCAGAACGTTCGCGTGCGCCGGCAACCCTGTCATCCGTTGCCAGGTCCTGCCCCTATCACGGGATACCACAGCCCCCTGATGGATGGATCCGATAAATATCGACCCCTTTCGTCCGAAGGCCATGCACTGAATGGCCGCCTCCTTGAGCCCCGTGGCCACATTGGACCAGGCCTGACGCTCCCCGGACCAAACATTCAACCCGCTGCCATAGGTGCCCGCAAACACGATTCCGTTCGGACTGGTGCCCATGGTGAGAACATTTTTGTCGGAAAGTCCGGTGTTAATCTCCTGCCAGTATCGTCCCCCGGTTTCGGATACGTAGACCCCCCTGCCGAAAAAGCCGGCGAAAATACTCTGGGGAACGCGGAATGTCACACATTGAACCGGAGCTGAAGGCAGCGCCGTTATCTGCTTCATGGCGGATTCTTGGAGGTTGATATGCCGTGCCCCGCCGATAAAAAGCCCTTTTCCCCAGAGTTTGGCCAAAAAGACCGATTGGTGGGGGCTGAATACAAGGAAGGCCACATGGGATCCGGCCAGATACTGCCAGGTGGCACCGTTATCGATGGACTTATAGGCACCGGCTGCGGTGGTCAGAAACAGATCTCCCGCCGCGTCGGCTGTGGTCGAGTAAAGGCAGGTATCCGGCACGTTGGCCCCCCGCCGCCAGGTTGCCCCCGGATGCGATGAGAAAAAAAGGCCCCCACTGGCCTCCGTCAGCACCACGACAGCCCCCCGGGGAGAGCTGCAGATCTGAATGATGTGGGGCGGGGATATCCGCTGGGCAGGTTCGGCATAGGCTATAAACCGGGCATCGATCAGCATCGCCCCCACAAGGCCCAACAGGAGAGCCCACCTTTTCTGACCTTGAATCTTCATTAAATCAACACCTTTCTCGTTGGCGGAGTGGCAGCGATCTGATTTTTATACAGAAAGATGGTGGCGAGGGCAATGGCGAAAATAGGTTTATGAGGGGAAAAGGTGGAATGGGCCGGTTCTGGAAATGGCGGTGGTGCTTCTTGACTTTTCCAGATACGGATTCATCTTTAAGATAAGTTGACAGCCTATAATGAGTTCGTCCCAAGGGTAACCCAAGATAATTCACCCTTTCCCGCGAAGCGGTATGAGGAGGTTTAAGATATGGCCTATACATGTAAAACCTGTGGTGCTGTCTCGGATAGCCCGGGGCATCTGTGTAATCCCTGCGATGACAAGCAGGTCTGCAGTTTCTGCGGTACTCCCGACACGGACGTCACCCATATGTGTAAGAGCAAACTCGAGAAAATGAAATATGTATGCGACGGATGCGGCCGGCTGGCGATGGACGAGAAACACCTCTGCCGGCCTTCCCGGGTGGAATAGGCGAAAGGCGCCGATGCCGAGCTGCCCTGGAATGCCCCCCACCGGGGGGGGGTAGCTTTGATGTCGGCCGCCGCCCCGCCGCTCTATTTGACCACCCGCAGCTTGTGGGTGTGCCGGAGTTTTCTCCACAGTTCCAGCAGGACTGCCTTCTGCGCATCGTTTCGACGATAGGCCTTCCCCGTCAATTGGGAGCAGGCATCCCGAAAATCCCGGGCGAGGGCCCAGGTGGCAAGCTTTTTAGCGATGTAGCGGCCAAGGGGAATATCCAGCAGGAGCACCTCCCGTTCCGTCATGTTGGCCACGGTAGCGCGGTCCCTGAGGGACATTTCGGAGATGATGAGTTCTACTGCCGCAGCGACGGTGTCCGGCCGCGGCGGTGGTGGCCCCGTGTTGGAAGGGGCCTTGTGCGATAGGGGGTTGGGCATATGGGCCTTGGTCAGGCACAGGTAGTAAATACTTTCGACGATTTTCTTGACCTCCGAGTAGATGGTTGGGTCCTTGCTGGCGCGGGGTCCTGCAACATTCAGTACGTTGATATTACGTTCAATGATCCAGTCAACGGCCTTGGTGACCGCCAGAAAGGGAGTATCCACCGCCACATCGATATGCAGACAGGGCCTGCCGAGATCCCGGGCCGCCTTCAGGGTAAGGGCGGAACCGCCGGTGAGTTCGCCCCTGGAAATGATCAGGGTGCCGTCCGAATCGATCACGTTCTGTAGGGTGCGTTCCCGGTATTCGGCTGAGGGCATTTCCTTCAGGGCATAGGTTTCGGGCAGAGGACCGGCTTCTGTTTTTCTGCCCTTCGGCAGCCAGCCACCGTGGGTGATTCCCAGGGCGATCGCTGCATCCAGGGCCGCCCGGTCCGCACCCGTTTGGCCGCCTGATATGATTTTCTCGATCACTGGAACCTCTGTGAATTATTTTTATTCCATTTGATAAATGATACAGAAGCATACTCTTGGGCTTATGGCAGTTCACCCGCACCAGGAGGTCCACCTTCTTCTATACTATAAATGTCCCGTTACAGGAAGGCATGAGTGCGCATCCAGGAGAGGCGAAGATTCCCTTTGAGCTATAAGGCAGGGGTGTGCTATGGTGACAGGATCAAGCATCCGAGCAACGGATTTTCAACTTATTGGAGACATGATCGGGAAGCCCGTTTGGGGAAATCGTGAATGAGGGATCCAGACAGGTTCCCAGAAGAGAGGGAGCGCGCACATGAATTGGTTTCTGTATGCAATTGGGTTGATCGGCATCGCCAGCGGTACCAGCGTTATTCTTTACACAGATGAGGCAAAGAAGGTGTTGGCCAATGTGATGGCCGGAAACAAGCGGATGTTTCTCGCGGTTGTCGCCGGAGCGGTTGGGGTCCTTCTGATCATGGCATCGTCCCACACCCAGCATCGGGGCTTCGTGATTTTTTTGGGGATCCTTGCCATCGCCAAGGGGGGCTTCATCGTTCTTAATCCAAAACAGCTCTATGACAAGGTGGCTGACTGGTATCTGTCCATGGCCTCGGATCAAACCTATCGACTCCATGGCATCATCCTGCTGGTGCTTTGCACCATTTTTCTGTCCTGGGTTTCCTAACCTCGCCTTGACGCCGGGAACGAGGGGCCTCTCCCCTCCGGCAATTCCCGGTGAGAGGCATTGAAAATTTGCACGGTGCAACCGAATCGGCGGGGGGCCCTGCGGATATCTTCCGGCCGAGATTCGCCAAGTCCTGTCTACGGGGCCCGGGAAGCCCGGGCCCCCTGCACTTCATGATGCCGCAGACCGCTCCCCTGTGGTTGCCTGCGCGGCAAGGGGCGTTCGATCCAGCGCTCCGGAGGCTATAGCCAGCGTTATATCGACGAAATAGGCATAAGTACCAATTGCGTATTTTTAATCAAGTCGCTATGCTCATAGGGACTTCAAGGGGCGAAGCGCCCTCAGAGTGCCCAAGACCTGCCCTTCACACGCAAAAACGCAAACCGGCTATTGATGCATCTTACAGCGTCCTGAACCCCATGGGCCCCGTTTTGACGGCGGTTAACCATGGGAAAAAGGCGCAAAGGGGCAGGCAACGCAACTTTCACCCTCTATAAATAAGGAGATTGATGCATATGCTGGAAATAAGGGATTCAGTAGCGGTCATTACCGGCGGGGCGGGCGGTATCGGAACGGCGCTGGCGAAATTTTGGATCAAGAACGCCGGGAAGGTCATTCTGTCGGATGTCAAGGAAGACATGCTGACAGCGGCGCTTTCCGAGATCGACGCGCCAACGGGGATGCTGAAGACATTCCCCTGCAATGTGACGAGTGAGAAGGACTGTGCGGCGTTGGCGGATTTTGCCATCGACACCTTTGGAAAAATCAATCTGCTGGCCCCCTTTGCCGGCATTGTGAGGGATGGGTACATGCTGTACCTCGACAAACTCACCGGCAAGGTCAAGGACAAGATGAGCCTTGAACAATTCCAATCGGTCATGGATATCAACCTGACCGGGGTTTTTCTCACCGTTCGAGAATGCGCCGAGAGGATGATCAACCATCGATGTACCGGACTTATCTGCCTGGTATCCTCCACCGGATCCTATGGAACGGCAGGCCAGATCAACTACTCCTCCTCGAAGGCGGCCATGTCAGTGATTCCAAAAGTGCTTACGGCCGCCTTTTTCAGGCAGGGGGTTTCAAACTGGCTGCGTTGCGTGGCCATCGCACCAGGATATGTGAACACCCCCATGGTGAGAAACATGCCTGAAAGAGCGCTGAACCGAGTTCTTGAGCAGGTTCCCATTCAGCGGCTCATCGAGCCGGATGAAATTGCCTCCCTGGTGGGTGAGCTGTACCGGAACGAGGCCATTGCCGGTGACGTTTTCTTCATCCATGGGGGGCTTCGGCTGGGATCCAAGGGCTGATGATTCTCCGATTCGGGAAGACGGTATTGAAAAACGCTGGGGCGCCTAACCGCCCCAGCCGAGCTGACTGCAACCTTATTTGCGATGATGACATTTTTTCCTTGCAAAGTCCGGATCGATGGTATAAAAGGCACTGTTAAATGAAAAGTTTGTTGCCCATCAGCAGCAAGCTATCCTCCGCATAAAGCGATCAACGCCACTTGGTATAAAATCCCTTTTGCGTTTCTTTTCATGAAATTCAGTCCCCGCGAGAGGATGGGGAATGCCTCGCATGTTTTAGAAGAGCCCGAGGTTCCACTTGCGACCCATAACGGCAAATGGAAGCAGCGGAGGGTGCCCTAAAGGACTAATTAAACTTTAAGAATTGTGTAATGGACCAAGAAAAAATCAAGGAAATTGAAGCAAAACTGCATCAGCTGCTTTCGCAGGACGACCAGAACAGAGACAAAAAACCGACCGTGAAAAGCATCATCAGCGGCGTGAGAGTCATCCGCCGGCGCAAGGGGAAACCGGATCTTCACATTGCCTGAAAAGGCTCCAGTATCCCCTATACCGCCTTAATTTTTTGGGGAATCCGCATGGCACGGCTGCCCACAGGGCTGCCGTCTTCCCCCAGATCCGCCCACAGAGGCGATATGTCCAGGAATTGCCTTGTCAGAGCTGCCGCCACTCATATTCGCCTCGCCCGAACCAGACATTCGGCCTTGCTCCCACATCCCGGAAGCGACAATTCCCCTATTCCCTCTTTCCCAATATCAGCCCCCATCCCGGTGTGTGATACGTTTTTTTGGGAATGACCATAGGGCAACACTGTAGCTGGGGTAGCCGTGGCCGATGCATGCGCCCATTTTGTAGGGTATTACCTGCATAAGTGGGGACCATGAAATGAATACCTTTACGAAAACCCGCAGGCAGGCGGGTTTTTGTGAATGGATTTTCATACAGTTCGCATGTCAGAA
>Ga0307440_1001433_pt1 | contig 11611 bp, 7 predicted proteins | sample SalMarWE160410MG_FD_202150 | JGI IMG/M metagenome (GOLD analysis project Ga0307440, IMG submission 202150) | Salt marsh sediment microbial communities from the Plum Island Ecosystem LTER, Massachusetts, United States - WE1604-10 | ecosystem: Environmental > Aquatic > Marine > Intertidal zone >... | reverse complement strand
TTGGCGTACTCACTGTTCTGGACCGACTCGCAGCTGCCGATCGGCCCGCACATGGGAGCGACGTTCTCGACAGACGTATAGGCCGTATAGGCGGAGATGCCGAGTCCGACCACCATCACGGCCGGCAGGAGCCAAGCGGGTGCACGGCTGGGCAAGCCTTCTTCCCGCGCGACGCGCACCAGGGAGTGCACCAGGGCGAGGCCCATGCCCACCAGCACGGCAATGGCCAGCCCGTTGGCAAGGCGATCCCGGTCAGATGCCTTGGCACGTGTCCCGGCACCGGGGACCGGCATCCCCGCCGGCAGGACGGCCTCGCGGGCGACCCGTGCGTCCAGCTGGGCCACGGCAGCGGGCAGCAAGGGCTCCAAGCCGGGAAGGGCCGGCCAGGTCGCCGCGCTCGGGACGCGTGCGACCTCGTCGAACCCGTCCCCCAATGCCTGTGAAATGGCGACCAGGCCGACCATGGGCTTGTCCGCCGCTACCATCGTTGGCACACCGCCCCATTTCGGCGGCAGTTGGTAACGGCTGGCCGCCTCGCGGTAGAGCGCCCTGCCGTCGGCGGTCCCGACATCGATCGCCGCGATCTGCAAGCGATCGCCATACTGCTCGAAGAGTCCCGGCAGAAAGTAGCTGAACAGCTCGCCGCACTGGGCGCACTCCCCGCCGTAGAACAAGACGGCGCGCACCGCCGGGGCCTTGCCCGCCGCAAAGGCTGGACCCCCAACGGAGGTGAGGGCAAGAAGAACAGCGCACAGGTACTTGATCGCGACCAATGTCGAACGCGTAGGTGATTTGCTGTGATTTCGTTCGTTAGCCAGTGAAACCGGTGCCCCGAAGCTCAGAAGGTTAGTACTCATTTCCGCCGACTTGTGGACAATGGTGCAATGTTATCCGGCGCCGCGTCCGGGCGCACCCCGCGTTGCGGATCTGTGGGAGGAGGATTCGACGACAGTCGCAGCCCCATCCGACCGGACGAAAGGAACGGGTCACTCCTGAGCGAAAGCCCCACAGGCATCCTTTTCGGTTGTCATACAAAGCGCACATCGGTTTTTCGGTGCGCCTTGACGGGGTCGGGGGCGCCCTGGCGGGGGTGTCGGCAGCCCGGACGGCTGCCGCCAAGCCTACACGGATGTATTCACGGCGTCCCTCGCCAGGGCGCCCCCGACCGCCGAAGAACCGAAAGCCCAGATGAGAAAGGCATAGAAGGTCACTGAACGACACAACCAGCCAGCAAAGACCATGCGTGCCACCTTGCCGCTCCTAGAAGAGACCGATTTCCCGCCGATAACCCGGACGGACTTGGTCACGCTTCAGGTCAATCTGGGTTACCGGTGTAACCAGAGCTGTCAGCACTGCCACGTGAACGCCGGCCCGAACCGGAAGGAGGAGATGTCGGCGGAGAACCTGGCGGCCGTCTTGGCCTTCCTGGCCGCCAATCCGGAGGTGAGGATTCTGGACCTCACCGGTGGGGCACCGGAGCTCCACCCCGGCTTCCGTCACCTGGTCGCCGCCGCCCGCGCACGCGGGCTCCGGGTGATCGACCGCTGCAACCTGACCATTCTGGACGAGCCGGGACAGGAAGGGCTGGCGGCCTTTCTTGCCGAGCACGGCGTCGAGATCGTCGCCTCACTGCCCTGCTACCTGGAGGACAACGTGGACCGTCAGCGCGGCACGGGGGTCTTCCAGGGGAGTATCCTGGGGCTCCGGCGGCTGAACGCCCACGGCTACGGCGAGCCGGAGACAGGTCTCGTTCTGGACCTCGTCTACAACCCCCTGGGGCCAAGCCTGCCGCCGCCCCAGCAAGTGCTGGAGGCTAACTACCGCACTCACCTTGGCGAACGCTACGGCATACGCTTTAATGGGCTTTTCACCATCGCCAATATGCCCATCCAGCGCTTCGGAAGCATGCTGATCTCGAAGGGGCAGTTCGCCGACTATATGCGCCTCCTGCGGGAGGCCCATTGCGACGACAACCTGGACCAGGTGATGTGCCGCAGCCTGGTCAGCGTCGATTGGCAGGGCTACCTCTACGATTGTGACTTCAACCAGCAGCTGGGGCTCCCGATCCCCCGCCGGGGACGGCCGCTTACCCACCTCTCGGAGGTGACGGCGGCCTCCCTGCGGGACCAGCCGGTCCGGGTAGCTGACCATTGTTACGGCTGCACGGCCGGACAGGGATCGAGCTGCGGGGGTGCACTCAGCGTGGGAGGTTCCCAGACTCGAGGACAGGGCACTGACGACGGCAGGTGAAAAGGTCCAACCGGGATAACTCACGGTGTCGAAAAGCCGCCTTCTTCTCGCCCTGTTGCTGGTCCTGCTGGTTGCAGCATTCTTCATTTTCGATGCCGAGCGTTTCCTGAGTCTCGACTTCTACAAGTCCCAACAGGCGGCGATCGAGGCCTATCGAGCGGCCAATCCGCTGCCCGCGGCCGGCATCTTCTTTCTCATCTATGTTGCTGTGACTGCCCTTTCGGTGCCTGGGGCGGCGGTCTTGACCCTCGTGGGCGGCGCCATCTTCGGCCTGGCCTGGGGCACCCTCATCATCTCCTTCGCCTCCACCATCGGCGCGACCTTGGCATTTCTCGTCGCGCGCTTCCTGCTGCGTGGCTGGGTCCAGGGCCGATTCAGCCGCCGCCTGAAGGCAATTAACGCGGGTATCGAGAGGGACGGCCCCTTCTACCTCTTTACCCTCCGTCTGGTGCCCATCTTCCCGTTCTTCGTCATCAATCTGGTCATGGGGCTAACCCCCATCCGCACCCGGACCTTCTACTGGGTGAGCCAGATAGGGATGCTGGCGGGAACCCTGGTGTACGTGAACGCGGGCACCCAGCTTGGCCGGATCGAGTCCGTCCGGGGGATCCTTTCACCGGAGGTCCTCGGCTCATTCGCCCTCCTGGGGATCTTTCCCCTCGTCGCACGCAAGCTGGTGCAGGCTGCAAAACGGCGCCGGCTGTACAGACGGTGGCGCAAGCCCCGGCGCTTCGAGTGCAATCTGGTGGTTATCGGCGCCGGCTCCGCAGGCCTCGTGGCCGCCTACATCGCCGCGGCAGTCAAGGCGAAGGTGACGCTGATCGAGAAGGGGCGCATGGGGGGCGACTGCCTCAACACCGGGTGCGTGCCATCGAAGGCGCTCATTCGCTCGGCGCGACTGCTTGCCCATATCCGTCGCGCCGAGGAGTTTGGGATCGCCAAGGCGACCGCGAGCATGCACTTCGCGGACGTGATGCAGCGGGTCCAGCGGATCATCCAGGCCGTCGCGCCCCACGACTCGGCGGAGCGGTATCAGAATCTGGGGGTTGAGGTGATCCAGGGCACGGCCCGTATCGCCTCTCCCTGGACCGTGGAGGTCGCAGGCCCCGACGTCCAACGCACCATCACCACCCGCAGCATCGTCATCGCCGCAGGCGCCAAGCCGTCGGTGCCGCCTATACCCGGCATCCAGTCGGTGAGCTACCTCACCTCCGATTTCGTCTGGGAGCTGCGGGATCTACCGCGGAGGCTGGTGGTTTTGGGTGGCGGCCCCGTCGGCAGCGAGCTGACCCAGGGCTTTGCCCGCCTGGGGTCCCAGGTTACCCAGGTGGAGATGCTGCCGCGCCTCCTGAGCCGGGAGGACCCGGAAGTGTCGGAGCTCGTCGCCCGTCGCTTCCAGGCGGAGGGGATTCGCGTCCTCGCAGGTCACACCGCCAAGGCCTTCCTAGTCGAGGACGGTGATAAGGTACTGGTGGCGGAGCACGCGGGCGGCGAGGTCCGTATCCCCTTCGATGCCGTCCTGGTGGCCGTGGGACGCAGCGCCAACCTGCAAGGCTATGGGCTGGAGGAGCTCGGCATACCCACCGCGCGCGCGATCGAGACCAACGAGTTTCTTCAGACTATCTTCCCGAACATCTACGCCGCGGGTGATGTGGCGGGGCCTTATCAATTTACCCACACCGCGGCACATCAGGCCTGGTACGCCGCGGTCAATGCCCTCTTCAGCCCTTACCGGAGGTTCCGGGCCGACTACTCGGTCATCCCCTGGGCGACCTTTGTCGACCCCGAGGTAGCGCGGGTCGGGCTGAACGAGCTCGAGGCCCGGGAGCGGGGTGTCCCCTACGAGGTCAGCCGGTACGAGATGGGCGAGCTCGACCGTGCCATCGCCGAGGGGGAGACGCTGGGATTCGTCAAGGTGCTCACGGTCCCCGGGAAGGACAAGATCCTGGGGGTCACCATCGTCGGAGAGCACGCAGGCGAGCTGATCGCCGAGTACGTGCTGGCCATGCGGCACGGCATCGGGCTCAACCAGATCCTCGGCACCATCCATGTCTACCCGACCATGGCGGAGGCCAACAAGTACGCGGCAGGTCAGTGGAAGAAGACCCACGCGCCGGAGCAGCTGCTCCGCTGGGTAGAGCGCTTCCATCGGTGGCGGCGCTAACGGTATAAGATCTTCCGGCAATCGCCTAACCGATGAGCCGCCGCCTCTCCGTCGTCGTGCCGGTTCTGAACGAGGCCGGCGAGGTCGCCGAGCGGCTCGGTAACCTAACCGGCCTTCGCGCCCGGGGCAGCGAGCTGATCGTTGTCGACGGCGGGAGCACGGACGCCACGGGGGAGCTGACGCGGCCTTTGGCGGATCAGCTGGTCCACGCGCCCCGCGGGCGGGCCGTCCAAATGAACGCCGGAGCGATATGCAGCCGGGGCGAGATCCTGCTGTTCCTGCACCTCGACACCACCCTGCCCCCGGATGCCGACCGCCTCATCTGCTCCGCCGTTGACCGGGGCGCAGCCTGGGGCCGCTTTGACGTCCGCATCGAAGGAGCCCACCCCATGCTGGCAGTGATCGCCCGCATGATGAGCCTGCGCTCGCGCCTGACCAGCATCGCGACGGGCGATCAGGCGGTCTTCGTGCGTCGCGAGATATTCCAACAGCTGGGCGGTTATCCCGAGATCCCGCTCATGGAAGACATTGCTCTGTCCAAACGCCTCAGACGCATTGAGCGCCCCGCCTGCCTGCGCGAGCGCGTGCTGACCTCCGGCAGACGCTGGGAGTCGGGAGGCGTATTTCGCACCATCTGGCTCATGTGGCGGCTACGCGCCGCCTACGCAGTCGGCGCCAACCCTGCGCTGCTCGCGGTCCGCTATGGCTACAGGCCGGACCCGTGACGCGGGCGTGGAGGTGGCGGTGCTCGCGAAGGCCCCTATCCCAGGTCTCGCGAAGACCCGACTCGCCCCCGGCCTCGGCCCCAACGGGGCCGCCCGCCTGCAGCGGCGGCTGACCCTGCGCTCCCTGGCCACCGCCCGCGCCGCCGACATCGGCCCGATCAGCCTCTGGTGCGCCCCGGACGTCGGCCACCGCTTCTTCCGGACCTTACGCCGTGTGTGCCGGCTGCCTTGCCACGATCAGCGAGGGGAGGATCTGGGGGCGCGCATGGAGGCCTGCTTCCTGCAGCTCCTGACTGACGGACCAGCCCTCCTCATGGGTACTGACTGCCCCGCGCTGACCCCCAGCCACCTGCGGGCCGCGGCGGCTGCCCTGGGCCGGGTCGACGCCTTCTTCTATCCCGCGACCGACGGCGGTTATGTCCTGGTTGGGTTGCGGCGCCACGGCCCGCCGCTCTTCGACGGGATCCGATGGGGCACAGCGTCTGTCATGCAGGAGACCCGCCGGAAGCTCACTGCGTCGGGATGGTCCTGGTCTGAGGGAGAGACCCTCCAAGACATCGACGAGGTGACGGACCTGGCCCATCTTCCTCAAGGGCTGCGCATTCCGGCCGCGGGAGCCTGATAAGATGCTCGCGGCGGCGGCAAGCCTCACAGCCGCCCTTCACTCATCCGGAATCCAACGGCCATGCCAGAAGAGTTGTACAACGCGGCCCTCGTCTATCACCGCGAGCCCAAGCCCGGCAAGCTGGAGGTGCGCCCCACCAAGCCCCTCGCCACCCAGCGGGACCTGGCCCTTGCATATTCTCCGGGGGTTGCCGCGGCCTGCCGGGAGATCACACAGGATCCGTTGGCAGCGGCAACCTATACCGCCAGAGGAAACCTGGTGGCCGTCGTGACCAATGGCACTGCGGTGCTGGGGCTGGGTCCGATCGGGGCCCTGGCGGCAAAGCCCGTGATGGAAGGCAAGGCGGTGCTCTTCAAGCAATTCGCCGACATCGACGTGTTCGACATCGAGATCGACGAGCGGGACCCGCAGCGGCTCATCGAGACCATCGCCCAGCTCGAGCCCACCTTCGGGGGCATCAACCTGGAAGACGTCAAGGCGCCGGACTGTTTCATTGTGGAGGCGGGCCTGCGGGAGCGGATGCGCGTCCCCGTCTTTCACGACGACCAGCACGGCACCGCGATCGTGGTGTGCGCGGCTGTCCTCAACGGGTTGCGGGTTGTGGGCAAGGACATCGGCGAGGTCCGTTTGGTGACAGCGGGCGCGGGGGCCGCCGCCCTCGCCTGCCTGGACCTCCTTATCGAGCTGGGTCTCCGCCGGGAGAACATCACGGTGACAGACATCGCCGGCGTGGTCTACGAGGGACGCACGGAGGAGATGGATCCTTACAAGGCCCGCTTTGCGGTGGATACCTCCCGTCGCACCCTGGAGCAGGCGCTCGCGGGCGCGGACATCTTTCTCGGGCTGTCCGCGGGAGGTGTGCTGAAATCCCAGTGGCTGCCCTCGCTGGAGGCCCGCCCCCTGATCCTGGCCCTGGCCAACCCGGTACCGGAAATCGACCCGGAACAGGCCCTCGCTGCCCGCCCCGACGCCGTCATCGCGACCGGCCGCTCGGATTACCCGAACCAGGTCAACAACGTACTCTGCTTCCCCTTCCTGTTTCGGGGCGCCTTAGACTGCGGGGCAACCGAGATCAACGGGCCCATGAAGATCGCATGCGTGAAGGCCATCGCCGATCTGGCGCGGGCCCGTCCCTCCGACATGGTCGCCGCCGCCTACGGCGGGCAAAACCTGAGGTTCGGACCGACCTATCTGATCCCGCGGCCGTTCGACCCAAGGCTGATCGAGCAGGTGGCCCCCGCGGTTGCGGCGGCCGCCATGGCCTCCGGTGTGGCCTCCCGGCCAATTGCCGATCTGGAGACCTATCGCCAGCGCCTGCACAATCACGTGTTCCGCACCGGGATGATCATGAAGCCGGTGTTCGAGCAGGCCAGGGAGTCGGTCAAGCGCATCGCCTACGCCGAAGGGGAGGACGACCAGGTGCTGGAGGCCGCGCAGCAGGCGGTCGAGGAGGGAGTCGCTCGCCCCCTCCTCATCGGGCGACGCCGCGTCATCGAGGAGCGCATCGCCGAGCTTGAGCTGGGGATGCGCCCAGGCTCCGACTTCGATCTGCTGGACCCCCATGAAAACCCCCGCTACGAAGCCCACTGCGCGGCCTTCTACGGGCGGGTGAAGCGCCGCGGCTATACGCCCGCGGAGTCCAAGCAGGCGATCAGGAACAACACCACCTCCCTGGCCGCCACGCTGCTGCGCACCCGTGAGGCCGACGCCATGATCTGCGGGCTGGTCGGGCGGTTCCGGCGCCACCTGGAGCGGGTCCACATGATAGTGGGCACGGCCCCGGGGGTCAGGCGCCTCACCTCGATGACGGGCCTGGTGCTGCGTTGCGGGACCCTCTTCATCGCGGACGCCCACGTGCAGCAGGATCCGGACGCAGAGGCTTTGGCGGAGATCACGGCCTTGTGCGCGCAGGAGGTACGCTGTTTCGGCATCGAGCCCAAGGTGGCCCTCCTGTCCCACTCCAATTTCGGGAGCGACGACAGTCCGAGCGCGCGCAAGATGCGCGACGCCCTGAGCCTGATCAGGCGCCAGCAGCCCGAGCTGGAGATTGAAGGGGAGATGCGCGCCGATCTCGCCCTTTCGGAGGTGATCCGCGCGGAGCGCTTTCCGGATTCGCTGCTCGACGGCCAGGCCAACCTCCTGATCATGCCCAATCAGGACGCCGCCAATATCGCCTTCAACATGCTCAAGGTCCTGGGGGAGGGGATGGTCATCGGTCCGATCCTCCTTGGTGCCGCCCACTCGGCCCATATCGTCACGCCGGGTGTCACTGTGCGCGGCCTGCTCAACATCACGGCACTCGCGGCAGTGCGTACCTGAGGAGACCGGGGAAGCACCGGATACCCAGACCTTCGATCCCGACCGCTGCGGTCCGACACCGTATCATCGGCGGCTTAGGCGATTGCCTTAGATGTGCTGCCCCACGTCGATGTGCTCGACACCCCGAAAGAGCTCCCGGAACTGATCGCCGTTTACCCGGATCAGGGACGCATGGTCGCCGGATTCGAGGAAGATCTCCGGCTCATCGAGGAGGGCGCTGTCCAGAAGGGTCCGCAATCCATACGCCGCGCCGACGGGAGGGACTGCACCCGCCTCGCAGTCGGGGAACAGCTGCACCACCTCCTGCTCCGTGGCGAGGCCGACCTCTTCCCCCAGATAACGATGCAGAAGGCCGAGATGGACGTGGTAATCCGACGGCACCACAACCATCAGGTACTCGCTGTCCCGGCAGACGATGACCGCCTTCGCCAGGCGGTCCCCGGGCACATGCGCGGCCTCCGCCGTGGCCATGCTGTTCTCTGTATGCGGGTGGGGAATCAGCTCGTACTCCACCGCCCGCTCGTCCAGGTAGCTCTTCAGTCTCGCCGCGCTTTTCATGTCCGGCCACCTCCCATGCCGTCGCCGTCGGACGTTCTCTTCAGACAAGCGTAGCCCAGGATCGACGGACGGTTACGAGATCGACGAGGAGCGCTTATTGATCCTAGTAGAGGACATCTTGCAGGCCGAGCCATAGCGTCGAGGCTTGCCACATTTTGCCATTGGCGCCAATTTGTCAGCCTGTTGGGACTTGGTCAGGAACGCAAGTTCAGGTACCAAAGTGGGGTAACAGTCTGGCCGTGCGCCTCGCCGCGGCAGTGGTGGAAGCTCCGGGGCTCAAAGAAGGAGACAACGTCGAGATCCGTGTCGAGGATTCTCGCAGCTGGGTGGTGAACAAGTGCCCGGATAATCGAGAGCTGTTGGCTCGGCTGCGGCAGTTTCGAGGCCGTTTGCCGCAGGCTTCTGCCTCGACCGGCTCGAAGCCCATGAACGGCGCTGAGGCATTTTTCGACCCAAAGGTTCTCCGCTACCTGCTGTCGGGCGATGCGTCCAAAGCCAACCGAGCAGAGGCCCTTCTGGCCTCCGGCGGTATCATCAGCGTTCAAGTACTCAACGAATTCGCTGCAGGGGCGTCGCGTAAGCTCGGGATGGCTGGGTCCGAGATTCGGGAAGTACCGGAAACCATCCGCTCGGTCTGTCGCGTCGAGCCAAACTCTCTACGAGACCGATGAGCGCGGTTTGGGAGTCAGCGAGAGATACGGTTTCTCAATCGACGATTCTATGATCCTCGCCTCGGCACTGCTGGCAGGTTGTGAGCTGCTATTCACCGAGGATCTACAAGCGGCCAACGGCTCGAGGACCAGCGCACGGTGGTGAAGAACCTCTTCCTGGCGACCGGGGGCATCGTGCGTCCCAGACTGGGGGACAATCTTTGCGCTCAGGTAGTGCGTGGTTGCCCGGATCGACCCCATCAGCTGGCAAGTATGCCGGAATAATCGGGTAGACCGACTGGTTGCCCGGACCACTCCCCACAATTCCCGACTTGCGCGAGCAGCGCATCCAGCTCCTCGGGCAAGAAGATTCGCTGCGCGATCCGATCGGCTATCCGCTGAGTCTGTGGTAACGCGGTATCGGGTTCCTGAGCACCCGGTATGTTTCCTCGCAGCCGTTCTTCTTCCCCGGCTTGCGCTTCCCGCCCCAGGGTCCGCTCGGACAGCGTTTCCCTGGCTCATCGGTGCTATCACAAGCTCCGACTCCCTGCCCTTCCTCCGCACACCTCACTTCGGCTCGGGCGTGGGTACCACCTGGGGCCTGCTTGTTTGCTTCCTGCAACGACCAGACACCGCCATTGCAGGACGAGGAGAGGTTGGGTCAGCTGTCCTCGAACCGCCCTTTGGGTATCCGCTCAGATGGCAGGGCCCCCAGTTTCTGGGGAGCCCCGGTGCGTGCATGCCCTGGTCTTCCACCCCGGCGCTACGTCGGCGCCCGGCCACTGCAGCGCTTCAGTGTTGCCTTCCGTCGTCTTGACAACGTCGGCTCCCGCAAAACGGTCATTTGGGTGCTCAATCACACGGGCTGCCTGCTCGCTGTCTACTCTTCGCAGCGGCGGTTATCCGACACCACGCAAGACTCGCTTCCGGTGGGTGGCCAACCCCTGACGGGCGGGATTCGCGCCCGCCCGGCTCCTTCGCCATTTCACGCCAAACTCCGCTTGACGATTGCAGACGACCAGGCTTACGGGCGTGTGCGACAGCTTGTGAGCCGACGCCGGACCTTCCATTGGACACGGGGTAGGCGAAGTGGTCACCGCAGCAAGTGTTGCGATGAGATTCAACATTGCGAGACCAGACCCCGCGGCAGGGCAGCCCGGCAATCCGGCACGCGTGCCTAGGCGGCGCATGGGACCAGATCCCTTCACGCCTGACCCCTTCGCGGAGGATGTTATTGATCAGGATCAGCTAACTGCCGACCAACTAGGGTGAATTTTTACCATGTCAGAAAATTAATCTATCATTTGGGAACTTTGCGTTGTTACCCGGCAACATTCGCCGGCAAGGGCTACGCAGGCAAGGGATGACGGTTGGACCTCATGGAAACACTCCTCACACGGCTGCGTCACCTTCTCCGCCGCGGGCCAGCACGTGAGCGCATCGTCATCAGGGAGGTCAATGCCGCTCACCGCCATCGACTACCACCTGGATTTGTAGTGGGCGTCTACCGCTCAGGCACTACCCTGTTGCGCTTCATCCTGGACTCCCATCCGCATATTGCCGTGCCCCCCGAGAGCAATTTCCTCAGCGGCTTGGCCGAACTGTGGCACAACGAATGGTATCGAAAGGGCCTAGCAGGGGTAGGGGTGGACGAGGACGGACTGCGCGCCCGCCTGCGGGATTTTGCAGGTGGGATGTTCGACGACTATGCCCTGGCCAAAGGCAAGCAGCGTTGGTTCGACAAGACCCCCTCCTACGTGGACATCCTGGACACCCTGGATGCCTTATTCGGGGCGGATTGCCGTTATGTCATGCTCTATCGGCACGGCTTGGACGTGGCCACGTCCATGACTCGAATGCAACAAGGGGATGTCAATCGGGGGCCGGGAAAGCGTTACGCGCAGCTCTACCCGGATTCCGTCCGGCTGTGTAACGTCGCCTATTGGGCCGAGCACTGCGGCAAGATGCTGGCCTTCGAGGCCTCCCACCCAGGCCAATGTTTTCGGCTCGTATACGAACAGTTCGCCAGCGAGCCGAGTCGCTATCTGCCCCCCCTTTTCGAGTTCCTGCGGGAGCCATGGGACCCCGCCGTGCTGCGGTTCTCCGAGCAGGCCCATGACTTCGGTCTCCAGGACGACAAGATTCTGGAGACCCCAATGTTCCGTCCCAACACGCACACCTGGCAAGAATGGCCCCCGTCCGAGCTGCAACGTGCAGAAGCCGTCATCGCGCCGGTGATGCTCAAGCTGGGTTACGCGCCATGGACAGACATATGAAAGTCACCCATCTCATCCAAGGGCTTGAGGCCGGCGGGCTGGAG
>Ga0307440_1001431_pt1 | contig 11617 bp, 12 predicted proteins | sample SalMarWE160410MG_FD_202150 | JGI IMG/M metagenome (GOLD analysis project Ga0307440, IMG submission 202150) | Salt marsh sediment microbial communities from the Plum Island Ecosystem LTER, Massachusetts, United States - WE1604-10 | ecosystem: Environmental > Aquatic > Marine > Intertidal zone >... | reverse complement strand
ACCTTCCACGTCCTTACCACCCCCAATGCCACCGCCGCTCTCTGGGTCAGCCGGGTGGACCATTGTTTCCTGGCATTTCTGGCGCCGCTCTATATTGCATTTTTTCATCGCTACCTGGGCTGGCCCGCTCCCCGGAGGCTGATACCCGCAGCCTATGCCCTTTCCTGCCTCTTGATGGGGATGGCCCTGACGCCATGGTACATCTCGGGCATGCGGCGACATTGGTTCGGTTTTTTTGCCGAAGCCGGCAACCTCTATCCCCTGTTCAGCCTCAGCTGCGCCGGAGCCAGCGTTTACGCCGCCGTGCTTCTGTACCGGGCGATCCGCGGAGAGGCGAACCGGTATCGGAAAAAGCAGTTGTGGTTTATTTTTGCAGGCTTCGGCGGGTTGGGCGTCCTGAACGGCTTCAATTTTTTTCCCATTTACGGGAGTGACCTCTACCCCCCGGGAAATTTCGCCTTTCTGCCCATGCTTGTATTTGCCTATGGCCTCTTCCGGTTCGATCTGCTGAATACGGCGGCCATTGTCAACACGGGTCTGGTCTATTCGGTTTTGACCGCCTGCCTGACCGGCCTGTATGCACTGATCGTGACGGTGATGACAAGGGTGTTCAGCGAGGCGGCCTTCTCCCATACCATCCTTTTTCCGCTCCTCTTCTTTATGCTCGTGACCCTTGTCTTCGGTCCGCTCAAGACCCGGATACAGCGCTATGTCGACAGGCTCTTTTTCAGGGAAAAACGGAATTACCAGCGGACGATTCATCAGGTCAGCCGGATGATCGTATCGGTTCTTGATATGGATAAGATCGGTCGGACCCTCATCCGGACCATCGCTGATGCCATGCAGGTGCGTACCTGCCACTTGGTGATACCGGCCCGGGACGAGGAGGCTCCCCTTTGTTTCAATTATCCGGAATTCGTGAGAGGCGCAGCGGGGCCGACGGACGGCGGCCGCGGCCTTCACGCCCATCTCATGGAGAACCGGTCCACCGTGATGATGCACCCGCTAAGTGACCGGATTGACGACGGGCCGAGCAAGGCGCTGATCTTGGAAATGACCGCGATAGGGGCGGTCATGGCCGTCCCCCTTGTGTTCAAGGATCATGTGAATGGCTATTTTTTGCTCGGGCCGAAGCACTCGGGAGAGCCATTCAGGCGCGAGGATGTGGAGCTCCTGGAGAGCCTTTCAAGTCAGAGCGCCCTGGCGGTGGAAAACGCCCGTTCTTACCGGCGGGTGGATGAGCTGAACCGAAAACTCGAGCAGAAGGTGGCCCATCGGACCCGCTCCCTGCGCCGGGCCCTCCAGGACAAGGAGCGTACCCAGGAAGCGCTGATTCGCTCAGAAAGCCTGGCTGCCATCGGCCAGCTGGTGGCCGGAGCGGCCCACGAGCTGAACAATCCCCTGACCAGTGCGTTGAGTCTCGTTCAGACGGTGATGGAGGACCTCGGACAGGGGGCAGACGGGAGCTTTCCGGACCCGGAGACCCTCGAAGATCTGGCTTTTGCCAACAGGGAGTTGGGGCGTGCCCGGCTGATTGTGCGCAGTCTGTTGGGGCTGAGCCGTCAAACCGACTGCTGCACGGAACGGGTAGACCTCAATACCGTCGTTCAAGACGCCCTTCGCATCCTCGAAACCCCTTATCGGGACCGGACCTTTTCCGTTCTGGAGAGTTATGGGCAGGACCTGCCCCCGGTGTTGGGAAACTTCGCCCATCTCGGCCAGGTGGTGCTGAATATCGTTCAGAATGCCTTTCAGGTCATGCAGGGACGCAAGGATGCGGTGCGTTTGGTCACCGGCTATGACGGAACCTCCCGATCGGTGGTGTTCAGCTGCATCGATGCCGGCCCGGGCGTACCCCCTCCCATCCGCAAGGACATCTTCAACCCTTTTTTTACCACCAAGGAGCCGGGAAAGGGCACGGGACTGGGACTGTATATTACCCACGAAATTGTCCGTCGGTACGGCGGCGCGCTTTTCTATGAGGAGCAGCCCGGGGGCGGCGCGGGGTTTACGGTGCGCCTGCCCGCCCTGAGCGCTGAATAGGGGGTTGTCTTCGCTGGCGCAAGGATGTAAGGTATGGGGACCCTGAGGGTTTTTATTTATACGATCCCATGAATCAGGAAGGAACGTTAAGGAGCAAGTTTATGCCCATTTATGAGTTTAGATGCCGCAATTGCAATGAATTGTTTGAAATACTTGTCATGAAGGCAGATTCGGGGCAGATCCAATGTCCCAAATGCGAGGGTTCGGAAACCGAGCGGGTCATGAGCTCGACCCATTACACGATGACAGGCGGCGGCGGGGGGAACACCTGCCGGCCCAGCGCCCAGACGCGCACCTGCACCAGCGGCTCCTGCACCACCTACGATATCCCCGGTCCCGGTTGATAGCCGACCGACGTGGAACCAGCCGATGCGACCCCTTCATCTCCACCACCAGGAAAAAGAGCATTTCAAGAAGCTGTTCCAGCAGGAACGGCTCGACCGTTTCGAGGATCGTTTCAGAATACTGGAGGTGTTTCTTCAGACTGAAAGCCACGTGACGGTGGATGACCTGCTGGAACGGTTGCGGCAGAGCGGTTCCGACTTTCAGCGTGAGTTTGTCCGCGATACCCTGGTGCTGATGTGCCGGTACGGTTTCGCCCAACAAAACACCTTTGAAAACGAGCCCACTCGGTACGAGCACCGGCACCTGGGTCAGCATCACGACCACATGATCTGCATCAAATGCGGCAACATCATCGAATTCACCGATGCCGGTCTGGAGCGGATGCAGCTTGACATCACCGCCAGCCACAACTTTCATATGTTGCAGCATAAGATGGAAATATACGGCATCTGCGGCGAGTGCCGGGCGGACCGGAGCGAATCCCTGACCCTCGACATGGCCCGGCCCGGCGAGCGGGTGATGATAAGGGACGTCATCGGCGGCGCGGCAGTGCGCGCGCGGCTGATGGCAATGGGACTTCGACCGGGGGACGTCGCCGAAGTGGTGACCAACTATCATAACGGACAGCTCGTTATCGCTCTGGATCGGAAACGCTACAGCTTCGGCAGAGGGATGGCCGCAAAAATAAGGGTCGCACCGGTTTGATGAACGCTCAAAAAATATACGCCGTGGGGGACATTCACGGTTCCTATGAAAAACTGGTGGCCCTCATGGGAAAGATCGATATCGACTGGGCCAGGGACCAGATGGTGTTTCTAGGGGACTACATCGATCGGGGGCCGCAGTCCTATGAGGTGGTGGCGTATCTGGTGGCGCTCAAGCGGGACCATCCGGGGATCGTTTTTCTGAAGGGCAACCACGAGGAGATGCTGGAGGGGTATCTATCAGGAAACGACCGGCTGGGCTATTTGATGAATGGCGGCCAGCAGACCCTTGAAAGCTACCTCAAGCACCATCAGCAGCATCAAGGCGGCTCTCCCATCCCTGAGGCGCACCTTGACTTTTTTCGTTCCCTTGTACTATTTTACGAAACCGATGACTACATATTTGTTCATGCCGGTTTGAAAAAAGGCGTTCCGTTGAACCAGCAGGATCCCCGGCAACTCCTGTGGGCCAGGGGGCGGTTTTTACGCGCAAAGAGCGATTATGGAAAGCGCGTGGTTTTTGGACATACCCCCTTCCCCGAGCCCCTTGTGGATGCTTACAAAATCGGTATCGATACCGGTGCGGTATATGGCAACCGACTGACCTGTGTCCGGTTGCCGGATGAAACCTTCTTCAGTGCCTAGAAAGGGGGAAGCAGCGATGCGAGCCAGCCATTTCAGAACGGGATTGACAATCTGCGCGATGATGATCTTCCATATGATGCTCTGCGGTATGGCCCACGCAAACACCATGGCCGTCCGGGTGCCGGTGGCCAATATCCGTTCCGGACCCAGTGACAACAGCGATCTTCTGTGGAAGGTGGAGAAGAACCATCCCCTGGACATCCTTGAAAAGAAGGGGGGGTGGTGCCGGTTTCGCGACTTTGAGGGCGATGAGGGCTGGATCAAAGCCTCGCTTTTGGAGGATACGCCCACCGTCATCACCAAGTTGGATGGTTGTAATGTCCGCTCCGGGCCGGGTCTCAAGTATCCCGTCGTGTTCTCCGTAGAGAAGGGCATTCCCTTCAAGGTGTTGAAACGCGAGGGAAAGTGGGTTCATATCCAGCATGCGAGCGGGAGCTCGGGATGGATTTTCAGTGCTCTTGTGTGGCCCTGAAGGAGGTTGTTGTTTTCCGGGAATCGAAAATTTGACCGGCTTAGACGGGGGAGGCATTGATGGGCAAGAAACGCATTTCACCAAAGAAGCTCAAACAGCCGGATGAATTCATATCTTTTTCATCCAAGATGTTGCAACTGGTGGTGCAGCACAAAAGAATAGCCATAGCGGCCGCTGCCGTGGTGACCGGTGTGGTGGTGGTGGCGGCGCTGATGAGCTATTCAAGTGCCAAGACCGAGAACAGGGGCTCCTTTGTCCTCACCCAGCTCATGGGCCGCTATCGAGCCGCGGTCAAGATAGAGGGACCGGAGAAGGCCTATGTAACCACCCGGAAAGAGTTTCATGCGTTCCTGGACACCTATTCAGGGCAGGCCTGCGGAAGATTCGGCCGTCTTGCCTTCGCCCACATCTGCTACCGGGCCGGCAAGCTGGATGCGGCCGCGTCCCTCTATGCCCAGGCCATGAAGGATTTTCCAAATTCTCGTATGATCAAAGACATGGCAGCCTGCGGTCTCGGATATTGCTATGAGGAAAAGGGCGAGTACAAGAAGGCGGTGGGCCTGTTCAAATCCGTCGTCAAGGATCCCGGTGCGGTCATGGCCGATGAGGCCATGTTCACCCTTGGCCGGCTTTACGGGGATTTGGGGGAAAAGGGAAAGCGTACCGAAATTCTGAAGCGGCTGGCCGAGCAGCATCCGGACTCCATTTACCAGAAAATCGCCCAGGAGGAGGGCGCCTGATGGGCCGGAACGGGGTACCGGTTCTCGGCCTCAATTTTCAGTGTCCAGCTTGAACTTTTTGATTTTCTGGTTCAGACCGCTCTTTCCAATGCCCAGCAGCTCCGCCGCCCGGGCCTGAACATTCCCTGTCACTTTCAAGGCGCGCTGGATCATGCTCTTTTCCACCATGACCAGCGTCTCGTTGAGTTTAGCATTGACGGGAATCCCCTCGATGTGCAGGGTGCCTCCCGCCTGATTCGTGAAGTTCTTGGGCAGATCCGATACGTTGATTCTGTCCCCGGGGCACAGGATCATGGCCCGTTCGATGATATTTTCCAGTTCCCGCACGTTTCCGGGCCAGGAGTAGTCGTAGAGCAGGCGTTCCACCGCCTGGGTGGCCCCGGAAACGGATGTTTCGTTTTTTCGCTCCTCGGCGTACTTGCCAATGAAGTGCTCCATCAAGAGGCGGATATCCTCCTTGCGCTCCCGCAGGGGGGGGATGACCAGGTGCAATACATCCAGTCTGTAGTAGAGATCTTCCCGGAAATTTCCCTTCGACACCTCCCGTTGTATATGCTTGTTCGTTGCCGCGATGATCCGGACATCCACGGCCACCGGCTTGGTGCCGCCCACTCGCTCGAAGGTTCGCTCCTGGAGAACCCGCAACAACTTCACCTGCAGGTTTAGGGAAAGCTCTCCAATTTCATCCAGGAACAGGGTGCCGCTGTCCGCCATTTCAAAGCGCCCCTTCTTCATGGCGATGGCGCCTGTGAAAGCCCCCTTTTCGTGACCGAAGAGCTCGCTCTCAAGAAGCGTTTCGGCCAGGGCGCTGCAGTTGACCGCTACAAAGGGTTTATCCCTGCGCGGGCTGTTATAGTGAATGGATTTGGCCACCAGCTCTTTTCCGGTGCCGTTTTCCCCCTCGATGAGGACGGTGGCGCTGGCGGGCGCCACCTTCCGGATCGTTTCGAATACATCCTGCATGGCGCGGCTCTTGCCGATGATATTGTCAAAGCGGTAGAGGGATTTTACCTGGTTCCGAAGGCGGCGGTTCTCCTTCACGACCCGATACATTTCGATGGCCTTGTTGACATACAGGATCATACGCTCGTTGTCGAAGGGCTTCAAAATATAACTGTAGGCGCCCTTTTGCATGGCTTCCACGGCCTTGTCCACCGTGCCGTGGGCCGTCATCATGATCACGGGAAGCTCGGGATCCCGGCCTTTGATACGCTCCAGCAGCTCGATACCGTCCATCCCCGGCATTTTCATATCGGTCAGGACCAGGTCCACCTCCGCCTGTCCCAGGATATCGAGGGTTTCAGGTCCGCTGTTGGCCGTGAGGGTTTCAAAGCCCTCCTCCTCCAGTACCGCGCTCAATATGAGAGGATAGTTCTTTTCATCGTCTACGATCAAAATGGTTTCCATTAGTTGTCCCCCTGCCTTTCCGGGAGGGTGATGATGACCTCCGCGCCGCCGTCGACCCGATTCTCAATCTGGATGCCGCCACCGTGGGATTCGATGATGTTTTTTACGATGCCAAGTCCCAGGCCGGTTCCCGTATCCTTGGTGGTGAAAAACGGATCCCAGATATTTTCCACCGCCGATTCGGGGATACCACCGCCCTCATCCCGGATGCACACCTGGATCTGACCGGCTTCCGCCGGCGCGATAGCGACCTCGATGGTCCCCCCCTCCGGCATTGCCTGCATGGCATTGATCAGAAGGTTGAGGAAGGCCTGGTAAAGCATGTCGACATCGCCTATGATTTCAGGAAGATGTTCGGAATACCGCCGTTCTATCCGAATGCGTTCCTCCTTGATTCGGGAGGTGAGAAAGTGGATGTTCTTTTCCAGCACCTCTTCGATTCGGATGGGGGTCAGATGCGGTGCGCGGGGTTTCGCATAGTTCAGGAAATCAGTGATGATGGCGTTGAGTCGGTTGGCCTCTTCGATGATAATGTTGGGGATCTGGCTGGATGGATCGAACCCCGCCATCTTTTTCTTCAGAAGGTCCGCCGAACTGCGGATGATACCGAGGGGATTGCGGATCTCATGGGAAATGCCGGCCGTCAGTTCCCCCAGGGCAGACAGGCGAGCCGAGCGGTCCAGCTGCTCCTTGAGCCTCAAGCGTTCCTGAGCGCGCGCCTCGAGAATACCCTCTCCGCGCTTGACCACGAACCGAAGCACTAGGAACAGCAGTCCCATTACGGTAGTGCAGGCGGCCACCACCAGCTTTTCAAACCTGAAGATGGCCTTGTACTCACTGGACAGATCCTGGACGATTTCAAAGACACCTAGAATCGGACCGGAGCGCTCGGCCTCCGAGCCCTGCTGCTGAAGGGGCGAAAAGACAATTCCCTTTCCCTTCACGTAAATGAGGGTGGGGGTTTCCGCGCGCAGGGGAGCGAAGCTGACCATCTTCACCTCCTTGGGAGCGCCGATCAGGATCTCGAAAAAATTTCCTCGCTGCACCAGTCTGGAGCTGAATTGTCCTTTGACCGCCTTCCGATAACCCGTTCCCCCCACGTTTGCCTTTCCCACGAGGGACTTGTCGAAGCTGTAGGCGATCACGTTGTTCAGGTTGTAAATGTTCACCAACTCCACATTGAAGCTGTGCAGGGTATTGCGCACCACCTTGTCCATCAGCTCAAACTGCTCCTTGTTGCGAAGCTGGATCTTTTCGAACCGCCAGGCCACCGGAATATTAAACTGGTAGAACACCTGGTGGTTGAGGTTCTCAATGAGCAGCCTCGCATAATCCTCGCTCTTGTTACGGTAAAGGCTTCGAAACCAGTGCGTGAAAAGTGCCGAAAGAACGAGCGCACCGATGAAGATGACAACCAGGCTCGTAAAGGTGAAGTACTTAACCAGACGATAGGGTTTCCCCTTTACCTCAGATGATGGGGGCGTCTCAGTGGCGTATTTCAAGTTGACCTCGTCATAATAGCCCGTTTACCAGGCGCAACCGCCGGAAAGTTCACTGGTCTCAAGGCTTCCGGCAACTGTCGAGGTTCTTAGGAGATCAGAAGCCGAAAGTCAAGCTAATGCTTTATTTTAACTAATACAATACGCGGATCGCAAAGGACTTCGCCGGTGTGGTTCGGTCGGTCATGTGCTTTTTATTGCGATAAAAGTCAAAAATATGGTTGACAACCGCACTTAATTCAGAGAAAACATTATGGTAAGTTTTCCACATCCAACGATTTCCAACGAACGCTTATTTGGTGAATGAGAGCTAACCATGGTGTTTACACGTAAGGACCATCTCGTCGGATTGGATATCGGATCTCAATCCATCAAACTCGCAGAAATCAAGACGTCCAAGGCCGGCCGGATACTCAAGAAGTTCGGCATGACGGAATTGCCGCCTGGCCTCATAGAAGAGGGCGCCATCAATGATCCCCAGCTTGCCTCTGACACGATTCGTCAGTTATTCAAGACGCTCAATGTGAAAGAAAAGAAGGTGGCCCTGTCCATCGGCGGCTACTCCATTATCGTAAAGAAGATAAACCTTCAAAAGGTGAGCGAAGACCAACTGCTCGAGACCATCCATTTTGAGGCCGAGCAGTACATCCCCTTCGACATCAGTGATGTGAACCTGGATTTTCAAGTGCTCGGCGAAAGCGAACACAACCCGGACCAGATAAGTGTGCTGCTGGTTGCCGCCAAGCAGGAACTCATCAACGATTATATCAACCTGGTCCAGATGGCTGGGCTTCATCCGAGCATCATCGATGTGGACGCCTTTGCGCTCCAGAACATTTATGAATCGAGCTACCTCCCTTCCGGAGGGGGCAATGGCGCGGCGGCGGCTGAGGAAGCGGTCACAGCCCTGGTGGACATCGGCGCCAGCAAAACGTCGCTCAATATACTGAAGGGTGCCTCCTCCCTGTTTATGCGGGACATCTCCTTGGGATGCGGGCTGATTAACCAAAAGATCGCCAGCCAGTGTGACTGCTCCCAGGAAGAGGCCGAGCAGCTAAAGCGCGGGGAATCCTCCGAGCGGCTATCATCCGGGGATCTCAAGCAGATCGTCTCGGAGATGGCCAGCGAGTGGACCGATGAGATCCGTCGGGCCCTGGATTTTTATTATTCCTCCTTTCCGGACGATCACATCGAGCGCATCCTGATGAGCGGTGGAGGCTCCCGGATCAGCGACATCCGGGAGCGGTTGATCTCCGAAACCGGGGCCGAAGTCGATATCATCAAACCCTTCGGCAACCTGATGGTATCCGAGGAGGGATTTGACGCATCCTATCTTCAGCAAATAGCGCCCCAGGCGGCTATCGCCCTGGGACTCGCACTGAGAAGGGTTGACGATAAATGATAAAGATTAACCTGTTGCCCTTTCGTTTGGCCCGGAAAAAGGAAAATATCCGTCGTCAGGTCTCCATTTTTGTTTTGCTCCTGGTCTTTTCAACCATTGTCCTCTTTTATTCCAACCGGATCTGGAACAACCAGATCTTTACGTTGAGGCAGACGGTGTCTGGCTTGAACCATGAGCTCGGGGCTGCCATGGTCTCCGCCAGGGAGGTGGACAAGATCAAGAAGGAACTTGCCGACCTTGAGAAGAAACGGAAGGTGATCGACAGGTTGAAGGCCAATCGGCGGGAACCGGTGGAACTGCTGGATGCCATGACGCAGCTGATTGTCGCAAAGCGCATGTGGTTTACAAGTTTCGGTTCAACGGGGAGCACCGTCAACATCCAGGGTGTCGCCCTGGACAATAAGACAGTGGCGGATTTCATGGAGCGCCTGGAACACTCGGGGCTCTTTTCCGCTGTAAACCTGGTAGATGTCAAGCAAACGGATATCAAAAAATTGAATTTGAAATCTTTCCATATTTCTTGCCATAAGGCACCACCCAAGAGCACGGCAAACGCAGAGGCCAAGGTATCATGAAGAAATGGAATACCTCCATGCAGGCCATGGACCCGATTTTCGAGAAAATCGAAGCGCTCAGCACCGCCCATCGGGTGCTCATCTACGTGGGCAGTTTTGTGTTGCTCATCGGCGCCTTCGTCTATTTCTCGTATATGCCGAAATGGGATAAGATACACAACCTTACCACGCAGCGGGACCGCCTTAAGACACAGGTGGCCACAGCAAAGGCAAAGGCCAAACAGCTGGCCCAATACCGGGAAAAAAAGAAGCAAGCTGAAGCCGATTTCCTTCTCGCCCGAAGGGTGTTGCCAGCGAAAAAAGAGATCCCTTCGCTGTTAACCGATGTCAGCCAGTCAGGACAGGATGCGGGCCTGAATTTTTTGATGTTTCAACCTCGCCCGGAAAGGCAGAAGGATTTTTATGCGGAGATTCCCGTATCCATCAAGGTAACCGGCGGATATCACAATGTGGCTATGTTTTTTGACAACGTCGCCAGACTCTACCGGATTGTCAATATCGAGAATATCCAGATGAAAAGTGAGGGGCGGACCCACTCCCTGATGACGACCTGTACGGCCGTGACGTATCGGTTTGTGGATCAAACGGAACAGCCGAAAGGAAAACGACATCGGGGAGGAAGGCGAAGATAATTGCAGAGGATGAAGATGACCGCCATGTGTAAATCGATCCCATTAGACCGGATAGGCGCAAGTGTGCTTTGTCTATTTTTTCTGGTTTTTGCAGCTTCAGGATGTGGCAAGTCGGAGCGGCCGAAAAAATCAGAAGAGCCCGTTGTGATCAAGAAGCGGATCAGTGAACAGGAACCGTCCGCGGAAAAAGTACGGGTAAAGACGCCCCAGGCGCCACCTACAAAGCAGCCTGCAGGCCCACCCCAAGGGAAGAAGGTATCCCCTACCCCGGGAACGCCTGAAGCAGCGGCTTCCGCGCACGCCCAGGCGCCGGGAACGCCCGCCGCAAAGCCGTCCGAAGCGAAAGGCGCTCCGGAAGTGTCGCTCTCGGAAAAGCTGGCCGATGTCACACCGCGATACAACCCGAAGGGGAAAATCGATCCCTTTGCGCCCCTTTTCAGCGAAACCCCGGGACTTGCTTCCTCGTCAGGAAAAAAATATGTGCGCAGAAGACCGCTTACCCCCCTGGAAAGGATTGATTTAAGCCAGCTCCGGCTGGTGGGGATCATCTGGTCGAAAAGCGGAAATCTCGCCATGGTGGAGGATGCCACGGGAAAGGGCTATGTCATTGCCAAGGGGACCTATATCGGCGTCCACGGCGGCAAGGTGGTGAAAATCACGAATGACAGCGCCATCGTACAGGAATCCCTCGAAAATGTTTTCGGAAAGAGGACGGTTAAGCAAAAAGAACTGAAACTGCAAGGACCGGCTGGAGAAGAATAGTATGAATCCCCATCTCAAGAGAGGTTACGGACGCGGCAGGCTTCATCTTGTATTTTTAATGATAGCTGCCATTTTGCTCGGATGCGCACCCAAGACACCCCCCCAGCAGCTGGAGGCAACGCCTGCAGTGCCTTCCGAAAAGCAGCCGGTGCCTGGGGGAAAGATGATCACCGGCATCGAGGCCCAGGAAGTGGCCGGCCATGTTCAGGTAAAGATCAGCGGTGATCACAAACTGACATATACCGCTGTCAAACAACCGGATCCGCTGGGGGTGGCCCTTTATTTCCCCCAGACGACATTGGCCAAGGGCCTCCCGTCCCACCAGCCGGGAGTCGGCGTTCTCTCCGGGATCAGTGCCACCGAGTTGACGGACAGGGGCCCCACGAGCCGC
>Ga0307440_1001427_pt1 | contig 11628 bp, 10 predicted proteins | sample SalMarWE160410MG_FD_202150 | JGI IMG/M metagenome (GOLD analysis project Ga0307440, IMG submission 202150) | Salt marsh sediment microbial communities from the Plum Island Ecosystem LTER, Massachusetts, United States - WE1604-10 | ecosystem: Environmental > Aquatic > Marine > Intertidal zone >... | reverse complement strand
TAGGTGGTGCCGAAGGGGGGACTCGAACCCCCACAGCCTTGCGGCCGGCGGATTTTGAGTCCGCTGCGTCTACCGGTTCCGCCACTTCGGCCCAGCGGTATTCTAGATTTTCCGGGCCTTTCTGTCAATACGGCGCTCCCCGGCAGCCTCCTTCGCGTGTTCCATGATGGCCCAGCGCGACGCCGTTGCAGCTGTATCCTGCAACGGCCGTGACGGTGGAAGGGGCGAAGACCCGTCCGACTCACTTTTTCTTGGTGTTGCGAGTCTCCCGGTTCTATTCGGCTTTCAGGCCCCGGCTGGTCGCGGCCTACTCAACGCGTTCGATCAGTACGACGGTGACGTTATCCTCCCCGCCCCTGTCGTTCGCGAGGGCAATCAGCTTCCTACACGCATCTTCCAACCCGGCGGTATCTGCAAGGACGTCCCTGATGTCTTCATCCCTGACCATGCTGTTGAGCCCGTCGGTGCACAGGAGCAGGCGGCTTCCCGTCGGCATGGCGATTTCCGCCACATCCCCCTTGGCATGTTCTCTCGTGCCGAGGGCTTTCGTAATGACATTCCGGAAAGGATGCTGTTCGGCCTCACTTTCGGTAAGGAAGCCCTGCCGGACCTGCTCCCCCACCCAGGAGTGGTCCATGGTCAAGACATGCAGTTCGGAATCATCCAAGAGGTACGCACGGCTGTCGCCAACGTGCGAGATGACGACCTTCTCGCCATTGCGCAGAGCTGCGACAACGGTAGTGCCCATCCCCCTCGACTCGGGGTGATCGGCCGCGTATGCCTGAATCCGGTCATTTGCCGCGGCTATTGCGGTCCTCAGCCTGTTGCCGTCGAATGACAGGCTTTCGTCATATTCATACGGCCATGTCGCGTCTTCCGAAAGAGAGTTCGTATCGAAAAAAGCGATGATTTCCTTGACGGCGAGCTGCGCGGCCACCTCGCCGGAGGAATGCCCACCCATCCCATCCGCAACGATATACAGGTTCTTCTCCGTGCGAATGGCAAAAGCATCTTCGTTGTTTACGCGTTTCTTTCCCACGTCGCTGAGGCCGAAGGATTCGAACCGACTCATGGCTTCTTTCCAAAAAACGAAAATCCGGAGGATTTGCCCCCGCGGACCTTGTCCAGAAGCGATGCGATCTTTTCGTCTTTCGGATGAGAAGGCAACGCATTCTCCAGCAACCTCTGGGCCCTCAGGGCCTGACCGTTCTCGATGAGAAATGTGGCATATTGTATAACGTACGAAGCCGTGAATGGATCTCTCTCGATGGCTTCTTCCACCTGCGCCCCGCCTTCCGCCCGCCATTTGGGGAACTTCATCCTGATCATGCCTGCGTTGAACATGGACTCGACGTTTTCGGGATCCAACCGCAGAATGTGGTCGAAGACCGCAAGCGCGCCCCCCAGGTCGCCGGAGCGAAGACGGCTCTTGCCTTGTGGCAGAAGCTCCCTTACCTGTTCCGGAATCGACTTTTGTGCGGTCTTTGATTCGCCCGTCGAGAGGGACTGGTCGTACTTTGCACGGAGGTACGGCCGTCTCAACGTATTGTAGGCCTCCGTAATATCCTTGAGGACCGTCTCCGCCTCGGCCTTTCGCGTCTTCTCCTCAAAGCGGTCAGGGTGGTATTCCCGCACCAGCGCTCTGAACGCTTTGGAAATCTCTGCTTGGCTTGCCTGGGGCTCCAGCCCCAGGAGCTCATAGAAATTCTGTCCGTTCTCCATGGCTTCCTAGATTAGCCCAAGGGCGAGGCGGATGCAAGCTTATGCCCGCACTGCGCCCTTATGGGCGACAACTCCCCGGGCGTTCGCCCTTCCCGTGGCGGCCGAAACCGGGAGAATCCATGAAACATCATAACCGACCTGCTTCCCGGGGGCTATTTCCTATAAGATACGGTCTTCTTGTTGTGACGGACCTCGTGCAGCTTTTTCGCTTCGCGCCGGACGACATCGCGGACGTTCTTGTCCTTAACCAGCAGTTTGAGATCGAGATCCATCAGCCTGGAGATCAAAGGAAGCGCCAGTCCCGGCGGCACTTTCGGATTGAAAATCAGTCCCTTGATTACGGCGTACCTTTTCATCCAATCTGCATTGCGCACCATTTTCCTGAAGAGATCGGGCGGAAGATTCCTCATCCTCGCGAAAGCCTCCACCTCACCGTCCGTCAGCTTTGGAGAATCCAGGACCGATTCCTGAACGACCTTGTTATTGTCACGGATCAGCACTGAACGGGCTTCCTTGTTCCCCTTGAGCGCAAGCTCCATCTTCGCCGGAACAGGCATCTGGAGGATTTGCTGGTACAGGCTTCTGAAACTCTCCGGCGGAAGTGGTCCTTCAGCCGTGGCGAGTTCCAGAAGTTCCGCGGAGAGTTTGCTGGCGGCTTCTTCTAAAGCCGTGGCCGGTGCTTCTGTGGCTTCCTCCTCTTCTTCTTCACCGACCGGCCTTTTAAGCTCTCCGCCTGCAAGACCCAGCTTCAATCCGAATCGTAGCTCCAGCAGAGAAGGAATTTCCGGATTGTCCCTGAAGAACTGCTCCGCCAGGTCGAATATGCGCCTCACCTGGTTCGGGGAGAGGGATGGGTTTGCAAGGAGCGCAACGACGATGGAAGGCGACTCGATGAGGCGTATTTGATTGTCCAGCAGCATGTCCACGCCTTCATCCTTCGCATGCTGCGCGTACCATTCGAGCGTTTCATTCGAAGCCTTGCTGTTCTTGAGGGCAGCATCTCGGATTCTGTTGTTCTTTCCGAGGATTCTAATCGCAAAGTCCAACACCCGAGGATCGAAGGGGTGATCGGGCAGGACCTCCGTCCACTCCTGCTCGGTGACCTCCGCCAGGCTCTCCTTGCAGGCAAGACGGACCTCGTCGTCCGGATCCGTCCGCAACAAGATCCAGGCTTCGATCAAATCCTCCCGCGGGATCGGCAGCGCCCCCCTGGCCGCTGCCTTTCTCACCTGATCCGGTACCTGGCCGCTTAAAATGCGTTCGACGATCGGGTGGCTCACTGCCCGCTCTCTTCCGTTCGTGGCCTCGGAATCAGGAAGTCCTTGATGACCCGTCCCTCGCCCGTCGGCAATTTGACGATCCTGCCCTTGAACACGATCTCCAGGCCGGCGGCATTGCCGATGTCGGCCTTGAACTCCTTTCCGTCAAAAGAGAGCCTCTCTCCCGGGGACAGCAGGCGGTAGACCTTTCGTTCGCCGTCCGCCCAGAGTCCAAGCCAGCAAGGTCGCAAGCATGTGATGACCAGATCGTCCTCCCCTGCCCGGTCCGCGGACGCAACCGCGGAGGATCCCCGCGCCGGCGGTGGCCCCACCGGAGGCCCAGAAAGAGCTGAAGATGGAGCATTGACGGCCTCCAGGTTTCTGTTCGCCTGCCTCGGCTCGCGGGGTCCTGAATCAGTCATGGATTCATCCGGAACCGCAGGAAAAGCCTTCTGTTCATGCCCGGGGACCGGTGGGTTCTGAATTTCCAGGTGCGAATCAAAGGGAGGAAGCTCCATCCACCAGAGGGCCCCTGCGACCAGGGCCGCAAGCAGCACAAGTATGATCGCCCAGACCATCCACCAGGCGCTGTTTCGCCCCTGATTCGCCGAACTCCGGCCGCCTTCCCGTACGGGCTCCGGTTCGGCCTGCTTTAGTTTCATAAAACGGGTGATAAAGGGTTCGGGATCGATCTCGAGCCTCCGGCTGTAGGCCTTGATAAACCCCACGACAAACACGTCCGGTGGCAGCTCTTCGAAGCGGCCGTTTTCGATCGCCTCGAGAATCGGCCGGCGTATCTTCGTGTCCCTGCACATGTCTTCGAGCGTGACCCCCGCAGCCCTTCGCCGATCGGTCAGGTCCTCCCCCAGCGCTTTTGCCATCTCCTCCGTCATGAGGACCTCCCAAGCCGGGTTTGGAGCATCCGCCTGAGTGCCTGAGGCACTTTTGGATCCGTCGCGAGATTCCTGACGTGATTCATGTTAAGAGAGCCGATAAATGGAATGACAGCGGCAAGCGGCGTTCTCGCATTCCTTATCAGCCCTATTCTTACGTCTACCCTGGGAGACCACTTCGGGTCCCTGGCCACGGCCCCGAGCACAGGCGACGGCGTTCGGGGCTGGTTTATGAGAAAAAGCACGTCTTCCTCCACCAGTCTCGAATTCTTTAGCAGCGCCCTGATCACCTGGGGATCTTTTTCCTTCCTCATCGCCTTGAGCACCCGTCCGGCCGCCAGGCGTCCCAGCGTTATTTTCTCACCCGTAGCCATTGCGGGCAGACGCTGAAGCAGCACGGCCTCTGCCTGATGGCGCACCTCCGTGCTCACCTTGAAATTCTGTATGGTGAGGTTCAAATCCCGCCAGAAAAGGAACTTCACCAGATTCATGGCCTCGCCGACAGGCGTGCTCGGATGGTTCACCAGGCTGAACTGTACGCGCAATGACCGCGCCCATTTGCTGTGCGCCACGCTGTTCAAAAAATTCTCGGGCAGGTCCGCCCGCTCCAGCACCTTGACGATGTGTCTTTCCCTGGTCGCGGGGTGAGTCACCAGGGAAGGCAGTTCGGAAACAGGAAGCCCCGGTAACTCCGCCCAGAGTTCATCTTCCGTCAGCGTGAGGTCCAGCATGGACCGCCTCCTTCCTGCAATTGTATTGCGGGATGCTTCCTTTAACAAGGCGGGCGGAGGATTTGAAGGCTTTTCAGGGCTTTCAGGACACCCTCTGCACGAGGTCCCGCTTCTGCCCGTCAGGCAGCAGTGAGGCCTGCGCTGCATAAGTCTGGCTCGCGGCAACGTCTTTCATGGTCCACCATCCGCGCCTGACGGCCCAGGACAGCTCACGACAGAGGGTCGTGCCAAAGAGCGCGGGGTCGTCGGTCCCCAGGGAAAGGTGGCTTCCCGCCGCCCACAGGGCCTTCAGGGGATGTTCTTCCCTTCTCCCGACGGCACCGGTCTTGCGATTGCTGGTAGGGCACACCTCCAGGTGAACACGGCGCGCAACGACCTCGTCGAGGACCCTGGGATCCCTGGCTGCGGCAATTCCGTGCCCCAGCCTTGGCGGGGTAAACACTTCCAGCGCGGACATCACCTCTTCAGGGCCGAGGGTTTCGCCTGCATGAGGGATGACTGGAAAGTTAACCTCGCGGCACGCCCCGGCGAAGTCGCGAAAGATGCACGCCGGCGCAGAGGCTTCATCGCCCCCCAGGCCGAACGCAACAACCCCCTTGCCCCGAAGGGCGAGTGCCAGCTCCAGGTCTCGTTCCAGCATCGCGCGATCCCACTGACGCACCCCGTCCACGATGAGGCGGCAGGCTATGGGAGCAGAGGCGGTCCTTTCCGCTAACCGCCTGAGGCACGCCTCCGGCGGCAGCCCATGGCGTTCCCACACCGTGGGAGAGACCCTTATTTCGGCATAAATAACGCCTTGACGCTTCAGTCTCAGAACCACGCGGTCAAAAAGCCATAGGAGGTCGTCCGGCTCTCTGAGCAGGCCCACGAGCTGTCCGAAGTGCGAAAGGAAGTCCTGAAAAGAAGCGTGCCTGTAAAGCTGTCGTATCTCTTTCGGATCGGTATTCCTGTCCTTCCTAAAGGCGAGCGTCGACGCCTCGGCGGGGGAAATGCTCCCCTCCAGGTGGATGTGCAACTCGATTTTAGGCAGATGTGTGAGGTTCCGCCTCAATAGTGCTCGGCGGTCTGTTTGAAATCGTAATGCATAACCCAACGGTAAACCTTGAGATCGACGGGCACATCAAAGTGAGCCTCCATGTTAATGTACGCGCCTTGCCGGCTTACCTTGATATCCTTGGAAGTGATCGGCAGGTTCAGTTCCTTGGCCTTGTCCAGAAGGTCCTTGACCATCTGGTCGTGACTCCTGTTCCAACAGTCCTCTCGGGAGTACTGCGTCATGAAATCCTTGAACTGGTATGCATTGACGCGTGGTGGGACGGCCTTGACGAGCACGAAGATGATCGCCGCCACGATGATGACCATGAGGAGAAGAGCCAACCTGCCTTCACCGCGTTCCCGTCTATCCATCGACAACCTCCTAAGGCTACTGAGATTCTATGAATCAAAACAGCTGCTGTCAATGTTCGATCTGCGCTATGGCGCGCTCCATTTCACCGACCTTCCGTTCGAATTCGTCACGGAGCCGGCGATTTTTCTCGACGACCTCTTTTGGGGCCTTTTCAACGAAGGAGGGATTCGACAGCTTTGCAACGAATTTGGCCATCTCGGACCGGGCCTTGGCGAGTTCGCTCTTCAGCCTCGCCATTTCGCCCCGGACGTCCCTCTCGACCGCCGGGACCCGGAGCGCGAACTTGAAATACCCGGCGACGCCCTGGAACCATTCGCCGCCGTTTGGCAGGGCGTCGGCAACGACCAGGCTCTCGAGGCGCGCCAGTGTCTCCACCTCCTCCTGGGAGGTTTCGGCGAGAAGAGATCCGTTCTCGGCGGTTGTGGGCACCGCGACCACCTGCAGCTTCAGCCCCGGAGCGATCTTCTTCTCGGCACGCAGGTTGCGGATCCTTGCCACCAGGTCCATAAGGCACTCGATGGCGGGCCGGTCTTTGAACCCGCTCCGCGATGGGGCCGCAGTGGGGAATTCGGCCTCGAGAACGCTCCCCTCGCGCCCTGGCATCCGCTGCCAGATATCCTCCGTTATGAAGGGCATGAAGGGGTGAAGCAGCCGCAGGATGCCGTCGAGAACGGATGCGAGGACCCACAACGTGGCCCGTCTTCTTTCTGGGCCGGCATGTTCGGACAAGCCGACCTTCGACACCTCGACGTACCAATCGCAGTACCTGTGCCAGACGAAGTGGTAAATGGTGTCCGAAGCCTCGTAGAACCGGTAGCCGTCCATGGCCTGGGCCACCCGCTCGACGGTCTGGTCGAACTCATCCAGGATCCACTGGTCCCATAGGCTCAGATCCTCCCGCTCCGGGCGTTCGGGCGCTCCGTCCCCCACCTGCATTAGGACATAGCGGCCGGCGTTCCAGAGCTTGTTTGCAAAGGCCCGATATCCCTCCATCCTCTTCGGGTCGAGGGGAACGTCTGTGCCCGGCACAGTCAGGATGGCGAGAGTGAACCTGACCGCATCGGCCCCGTACTGGTCGATCAACTCCAGCGGGTCGATCACGTTCCCGAGCGTCTTACTCATCTTTCTCCCGCGGGCGTCTCGCACCAAGCCGTGGAGAAAAACGTCCCTGAAGGGAGCCTTCCCCGTGAATTTGAGCCCGGCCATGATCATTCTCGCAACCCAGAAAAAGAGGATGTCATACCCCGTCTCCATGACGGACGTCGGATAGTAGCGTTCGAAGTCTACCGTCTTCTCGGGCCAGCCCAGCGTGGAAAAGGGCCACAATTGGGACGAGAACCACGTATCGAGAACGTCGGGGTCCTGGTCGACGGGCCCGCCGCAGTATGGGCAGGATGAGAGATCTTCCATGCCGGCCATCTTAAGTTCGGGGTCGTCGGATCCGGCTCCCTTTCCGCACGCCGAGCAGTAGAACGCGGGAATGCGATGTCCCCACCAGAGCTGCCTCGATATGCACCAGTCGTGAATCTCGCTCATCCAGTTCAGGTACACTTTCTTCCAGTGCTCGGGGATGATCCTTATCTCTCCGTTCTCGACCGCTTCCATGGCCGGGCCCGCAAGAGGTTCTATCTTCAGAAACCACTGTCTGGACACCATGGGCTCGACGACGGTATCGCACCGCTGGCAATGTCCCACGGCGTGAGCATGGTCCTCCACCTTGACCAGAAGCCCCAGCTCATCCAGTTCCTTTACGATCCCCTTCCGGGCCACGAATCGGTCCTGGGAAGCAAACGCACCGGCCTCTTCGGTCATAATGCCGTCCTTGTCTATGACGGTGATCTGCGGAAGCCCGTGGCGCCTGCCCGCTTCGAAATCGTTGGGATCGTGGGCAGGCGTTATCTTCACCGCACCCGTTCCGAATTCTGTCTCCACCATGGGATCGGCTACGACGGGGATGGACCTTCCCACGATGGGGAGAAGGACCTTCCGACCGATCCAATCGCTGTATCGCGGATCGTCCGGATGAACCGCCACCGCCGTATCGCCGAGCATCGTCTCCGGCCTGGTGGTGGCCACGACGATGCCTTCTCCTGCTGCACCGCCTTCAAGGGGATACCTAATGTGCCAGAGCCTGCCCCGGGTATCGACGTGCTCCACTTCGAGGTCGGAGAGCGCAGTCCCGCATCGCGGACACCAGTTGATCATGTACTTGCCGCGATAGATGAGCCCTTCCCGGTAAAGGTCCACGAACGCCTTTCGCACCGCCCGAGACAGGTCTGGATCCAGCGTGAACCGCGTCCGGGACCAGTCGCACGATGCGCCCAACCTCCTGAGCTGGCAGAGGATGGTATCGCCCTTCTCCTGCTTCCATTTCCAGACTTCATCGATGAAAGCATCCCTGCCCAGTTCGAGGCGGGACCGCCCGTCTTTTTCGAGTTCCTTGCTGACGACCATTTGCGTGGCGATTCCGGCATGATCCGTTCCGGGAATCCACAACGTATCGAAGCCCTGCATTCTCTTCCACCGGATGAGAATGTCCTGGAGAGTCACGAACATGGCGTGCCCGGTGTGAAGGGCCCCGGTCACGTTGGGCGGGGGAATCACGATCACAAAAGGATCTTTGCCCGACTCGGGGCGCGCTTTGAAGAAGCCGCTCTCCTCCCAGAAAGCGTAGAGCCTCTCTTCGCACGCTTTAGGGTCGTACTGCTTGGGGATGTCCATGGGCGCCTCTCAGGGGTGCAGGATACACGAAAAACAGGGGCGAACCCCTGTTCTCGCGGAACCTGTGGGTGCATATTCCTGGCGGTTCAATCCGTTTCTTCTGTCTCGAGTTCCTGAATGCGGCGTTTTATGATGCTCTCCGCAAGTTCTGGTATGACTTCCCAGGCCACCGGCTTCACGATGTCCGGCAGCAAGGCCTTTACCTCATCTGAGACGAGGTCTCGGCTGATGGCCTTGACGGTCTCGCGGATGATATCCGGGGCCATTTCCTCGGTCACCTGGCCCACCACCCCGGGGGCGGTTTCCTGGGCGGCCTGCCTTATGGCTTGGGGAAGGGATTGTTCGATGGCCCTGGACACTGCAGAGGCGGCCTCCGTCTCCGCTATCGGCTTGACCAGATCCGGGAGATTCTCGCCCGCTGACTGACGGACCATCTCCGGTATCACGCCTCCGAGGATCTCCCTGCCCAGGTCCGGTACAATCCTGCCAGCCGATTCCCTCACCGCGTCAGGCACCGCCTGCCCCAGGATCTCGTTGATCCTGGCTGACGCAATATCTCCGATGGCTTTTTCCACAGCCGCCCCGACCGCATCATTCACCGCTCGTTCCACGGCGGGACCGATCAGGCGCTCCAGTGCATCCTCGACCATCTTCTCGATTTCGGCGCGGTCGGCGGGCTCCGGCACAGCCGCCTGTTTTGCGGCGGGCTCTTCGGGGCCGGCGGTATCGCTTCCAGCCGCAAATGCGGGCGCCTCTTCGGAGGGTTTCTCTTCCAGAGACTCCGCTGCCCCGGTCTCATGTCCCGGTGCCTGTCCTTCCAGGCCGGCAGCGGTCTCGGACTCCACGGCCGAGATCTCTCCCTCGGCAATCGCTTCTACCGATTCCGCTTCGCCTTCGTAAGGCATAAAGGGGCTCTCTTCGAGGGATTTGCCCGCTTCGTCCTCTTCTCCGGGTTGCTCTTTCATACTCCCAACGGCTTCTTCGGGCGATGAAGCCCCGAGGTCGCCCAACTCGTAAGCCTGGCCGGCGTCCGCCTCAGCCTCGGATGTTGCATCCCCGGAAGGTTGCTCCGAGGGGAGTTGGGCTTCCTCGTCCAAGAGCTTTTGCGCTTCGGAGACCATCTCCTGCTGCGCGGTGAGTTCGTGGACGATGGGTGGGGGTTCCTCGGTCTCGATTTCTTCGAAAGGCTGATCGAATGCGGTGGGTTCGAAAGACGCCGGCGATTCCGCACCCGCATCCCGTTCCGCAGCGGGTTCCGGCTCCATCCCGGCCGTCGCGGATGCCTCCTGCTCCGCCGGTTGAAGGTGCACGTCCGGCGCCTCCAACGTTTCCGCCGGTGTAACTACTTCGTCGAAGGCCGCCTCCGGGATTTCGTCTTCGGGCATGATCTCGCCGATATCCACCGCCTCAGGGAAGGCGTCTTCCTCCGGCTTCGGCGCACCTAGGTCCGCCGTGGTCTCGGCCTCAAGATCTTCCTGGCCGACGGCTTCCACGTCCGAACTCTCGAGCACGAGTTCCTGCGCTTCGGAGTCCGCGGACTCAGCAGTGGGTTCTGAGTAAAGGTCGGAAGCGACTTCGAGATCGTCCGCCTCCCCTGCCCTTCTGGCCGAGATGACGGTCTGCTCTATGGAGGGTTCTGAGGGCAGCTCATTCGCGCCCTCGGGCATCTCGTATTCCAGCTCGGGGCTTATGAAGGCGCCGCTTTCTTCCGAGGTGCCGGCATCTGCCTCCTCGGCTACGGAGTGAGGCCGTTCCTCGGAAGACACGACGAATTCCTGTCGACTGTGGAATATCTGAGCCGATTCTTCGTGATCAGGGGCCGTGTAGACTACCCTCTTGCTAAGAAGCTCCTCGACTTTGTCCACCAGCATCTTGGAGTCGAAGGGCTTCGTGATGTACGTATCGGCACCGGACGAACGCGCTTTGTCCTCGTCGAAAGGCTCGAACGTGCCTGTCAATAGAATGACGGGAATGGATGAATAACCGGGATCACTCTTGACGAAAGAAGCGACCTCGTAACCGTTCATCTCGGGCATTATGACATCGCACAGAAGGATGTCGGGGCGGTCTTCCTTGATCTTCTCCACGGCGGCTCTGCCGTTGGAGACGCACGAGACCTCGTAATCCTCTTCGACAAACGTTAGCTCCACCACTTTCTGTATGGTGACGCTGTCATCGGCTAAAAGAATCTTCTTCGGCATCCATGCCCCCTATCCGGTCCGTGTCATTGTACCGAAGTCCTAGCGCACTGTAAAGCTTGTCGACACGCACACATTCCGCCGTCCGATCCGCGACGTCGATAGTTCCGATAATAAAACCGTTAGTTGTGTCTTCTTCCCATTCCTGCGGCGTGCAATCCGGCGGCAGCATGTCGGGCTCTCCGCCGGCTAGAGCCAGGAGCCGTCCGGACAGCCCCAGGATCAACAGCATGCGGTTCGCGTCATCGCCGGCGCCCCAGAAGGACGCGCGCAAGACGGGGATGGCCTCCCCCTCGCCTTCCAGCACACCGAGCAGCCATTCCTTGCTTCGCGGTATCGGCAAAGGCTCTTCCCATTCTCGCACGGACTTGACCGTTTCCACGGGAAAGGCGAGTCTTCGCCCTCCGGCGCTGAAGAGAACGAATCGCCGCGCGTTCATCGCTTCCCTCCCAAGACTTCCGGGGCAACCACAAAGAACCTCCCTTTCCGGCCCCAGAGGATGCCCCTGCACCAGCCGGGTGTGCGCTCGAAAAGGTCCGAAGGTACGGACTCGTACCGCAGGGGTTGGACCGACTCGCCGAGGAGAACGTCGCCCACGTACCAGCACGATCCGTTCTCGAGAAGCACCAGCACGCCCGGCAACTCCGAGTCCGGCTTTGACCGCAGTTCTCTGGACAGATCCGCTGCGGTCGGTGC
>Ga0307440_1001426_pt1 | contig 11631 bp, 9 predicted proteins | sample SalMarWE160410MG_FD_202150 | JGI IMG/M metagenome (GOLD analysis project Ga0307440, IMG submission 202150) | Salt marsh sediment microbial communities from the Plum Island Ecosystem LTER, Massachusetts, United States - WE1604-10 | ecosystem: Environmental > Aquatic > Marine > Intertidal zone >... | reverse complement strand
GAGAAAAAAAACTTGGCCACGGCAGGCAATGGGAAAAAATCCATTACGTTGGTTGATCTCAAGGGCCGACAGGAAATTTTGTCCTTGAAAATAGAGGAGAATAAGAGTCGGCTTAAAAAGATACGCGCTAAGCTTCGATTATTAAAATTCGAAGGTGTGAAACAAGACAAGACCATGGCTTTTTATGGCAAAGATGCCCTACCGGAAGGTCTTGTGACCGATCATAACACCTGGCGTTTAAAGGTTGGCAATTCCCCGTTCAATCTTTCCCGGATTCGAATGGTCGGAGGGGGGGCGGTTGTGGGGAAGATCCCCGAAGGGCTGCCTAAATTTACCATGCCCCCCCTCACTCTCAAGCTCTTCCTCAAACTCCTGCCCACGGCGGCCATAATTTCACTTTTAGGTTTCATGGAGGCAATCGCAATTGCCAAGGCAATGGCTGCCCAGACTGGTCAAAAGATCGACCCCAATCAGGAACTCATTGGCCAGGGACTTGCCAATATGTTGGGATCGGTTGGATCAAGCTACCCGGTTTCTGGTTCATTTTCCCGTTCGGCGGTCAATCTCCAGGCCGGTGCAGTCTCAGGTATTTCTTCGGTGGTGACTTCCATCGTTGTCGTCATTACCCTGCTTTTTTTCACCCCTTTGCTTTATCATCTGCCCCAGGCGGTACTGGCGGCGATTATTATGATGGCGGTTATCGGGTTGATCAATATCAAAGGTTTTTTGCATGCCTGGAGGGCTCAGTGGTACGATGGGGCAATTTCGATTCTCAGTTTTGTCATAACCCTCTATTTTGCCCCCCATCTCGATAAGGGGATTATGGTGGGAGTGGCGCTGTCAATGACGGTATTTCTCTATAAATCCATGCGTCCTGTTGTGGCCAGTCTGTCGATGAATGAAGAAAATGTCCTGACCTGTGCTGAGCACTACCGGCTCAAGGGATGTCGACATATCTCAGTTGTGCGGTTTGACGGTGCCCTGTTTTTTGCCAATGCCAGTTATTTGGACGAACAGGTCCTCAAACTCAGGAACGAACGGCCCGATCTGCGATACATCCTTCTTGATGCTAGAGGGATCAATGACATGGATGCCTCCGGAGAAGAGGCATTGGAAATGCTCAGTAAACGAATGCGCAGTGCCGGCCTCGGTTTTGCCATGTGTGGAATAAAAGGTCAGATCTTAACGGTCATGGAGCGTACCGGGCTTTTGCATAAGATCGGCAGAGAAAACATTTATGCCGATAGCAAATCAGCCGTCAAGGCCCTGATACAAGAGATTCATGACGGGGTCAATCTTCCCGTGGCCGGTTGTGATGATTGTCCGTTGACAAAGTATATTCCGAGTGATAAGTGATATCAGTTTTGCGTGGGGTTCGGAATCAACGGTTGTTGACAAGGATTAATCGTACGCCTTCGGTGTAAAAAGTCTCTATGGATTACTCACCCTACCATGCCGGGACTCTGAGTTGTCATGTGCCGAAATGACGGCTCAAGTTCGGCCATACCGTACTGATTATCGGCTTGGCATTGGCCTCCAGAGGTTTGTCCCGCATCTCTTTGAGCGATGTGTAACCCGCCGTTCATGAAAACCCCGGGGAGACGTATAATTATGTGCACAACTTTTCGGGTTGGCATATTTGGTTATAATTGCGCCGCAACTATCGAACGAATCGTTATTTAATACTCGCTGCAAGAATACAGGAGCCAGGAGCCAGAATCCAGATAGGTTGTCTTTGTTTGATTTTCTTCAGAATTCAGACTCCTGGATTCTGGTTTCTCCGGAATATAAACGGAAAGAAAACTGAAAATAATATTTTATTTCCGCATATTAACACAACCTGAAAAGTTGATTTATGTATTTTATAGAGGAGAGTAGTTACGCGATGATTTTCTTATTTGCACACCAGGCCATCTCTATCCGTGAGATTTGCGGGTTAAAAGGGTTTTATTGGCACCCTCACGGGCAAAAATGAAGGTTGTTTTTGATGCCGCGAGCTGCCGACACTGGAGTTGATGTCCAGATTTTCAAAATTCGTTGAAGAAAACTGATGGAGAATTTCTTTATTGCCCTTGGGGTGCTTTTGGTCGGAGGGGTATTGCCCCTCTTTTTTTACCGATTGTTCAGGTTGATGAAGGTAATCTATATAACCGTTACGATGTTGGGCTCTGTAATTGGCCTATGCGCTGTTTTACCTGTATTCGGACACCGAGAAGTGGCTACCGTCTCTTGGCCATGGCTGCATCTTTTTGCTCTGTCCTTTTCGCTCGACTCGCTTTCCGCCTTTTTCGTTTTACCGATTGTCGTGATCTGTCCGTTAACAGCAATCTATGCTTTTCACTATATGGATAAAGAACGCCGGTCGACTCGGACAGCGGTGAACTTTTTCTTCTTTTCCTTGCTGATTGTTTCCATGGCGCTGGTAGCGACTGCTGATAACATCATCACCTTCGCCCTGGTATGGGAAGTGATGTCGCTCTCGTCGTTTTTCCTGGTCATGTATGAGTATCAAAGAGAGACGACAAGGAAGGCGGGATACCTCTATTTAGTCTTCGCCCAGGCCGGAGCCCTGTTGATCTTTGCTGCCTTCGCGGTGGCCTACAGCCATAGCGGCAGTTTTGCCTTTGAGAGTTTTGCCGCGATACCTGCCGAGGCCAAGCTGGTCGTGTTCTTCCTTGCTCTGATAGGTTTCGGTTCCAAGGCCGGGATTTTCCCTTTCCATATCTGGTTGCCCCATGCCCATCCGGCGGCGCCGTCCCATATCTCTGCCGTGATGTCAGGTGTCATGATTAAGATGGGGATATACGGAATCATCCGTCTCTACAGCCTCCTGCAGGTAAACGATATTATTTTCGGTCGGACCGTGCTGTTGTTCGGCATCGTCTCGGGAGTATTAGGGGTCGTCTATGCGTTGGGCAAGCACGATATCAAGAAGCTTTTGGCCTACCACAGTGTTGAGAATATCGGCATCATTCTGATCGGTGCCGGTATCGGCATGATCGGGCTGGCGACCGGCAGGCCGGTTATGGCGGGTTTCGGCTTTGCCGGATGTCTCCTCCATGTCCTGAACCACTCGATCTTTAAGTCGTTGCTCTTCATGGGTACGGGCGCCATTCTGCACACAACCGAGTCGCGCCATATCGACCAGATGGGAGGATTGATCAAGAGAATGCCCATTACCGGCAGGACCTTCCTCGTGGGCTCGATTTCCATTTCCGGTCTCCCTCCATTTAATGGTTTTATCAGTGAATTCCTGATATATTACGCTGCATTTCAAGGATTGAGCCTGAGCGGTTCCACCTTCATTCTGATGATGCTCGCCATCATTTCTCTGGCCCTGATCGGTGGACTGGCTGCTGCCTGTTTTTCAAAAGTCGTCGGTATCGTGTTTCTCGGCGAGCCGCGCACCGAGGGAGCAGCGGGGGCATCTGAATCCGGTCTGTCCATGACCTTGCCGATGGTCATGTTGGCTTCCGCCTGCCTGGTTATAGGGATATTTCCTCAGACATTTATTGAGTTGGCCTTTCAGGGACTGCGAGATATGCATGGATATACCCCGGTGGCGGACAATCTCATCGCCGGTATCTCCTGTAATCTCGCCTTGGCGGCTCGTCTCCTTTTTGTTCTTTTGGCGGCAAGTCTGATTCTGCGCAAGGTTTTTTATCGGAGAAAAGAGGTCGCAGCGGGTCCGACCTGGGGCTGTGGCTTTACCCGCCCCACAACTAGAATGCAATACACAGGAACCTCATATGCAATGAGTATCGTGGATTTTTTCAAGCCTTTTGTCAAAGTGACGACGTCGTATTCCGGGATACCAAAGATATTTCCGCAACGTGCCGACTATCAGTCCCGGGTCGACGACATCGCCGAGATCGGTCTCAACCGCGGAGTGGTGGGACCGTTGATGAAGGTGCTGGGCAGAATGCGCTGGATACAGCACGGCAATATTCAACTCTATATCGGCTATATCATTCTGGCTATCGTCGTCATGCTGTTTTTCCTCTATAACACCTGAATTCTTAAAGGATTGCTGAATGGAATCGTATCTCACCCTCGGTTTGGTACTCTGTGGAGCACCGCTTTTCCCGGGGATCATTCTCAAGGTCAAGGCCTTCTTTGCCGGTAAAAAGGGCCCTCCACTCTTGATCAAATACTACACCTTGATGAAACTCCTGCGGAAAGGATCGGTTTACAGCACCAGTGCAAGCTTCGTCTTCAAAATGGGACCGACGGTCTCTTTTGCGACGGCGGTCATGGTCCTGCTGTTCTTTCCCTTTGCCGGAGCAGATCCGATCATCTCCTTTCATGGTGATGTTATCGTTCTCTTTTATATCATGGGGTTGGGGAGGTTCTTTACCATCCTTGCCGCGCTGGATACCGCCTCCCCCTTTGAGGGGATGGGGGCGGCCAGAGAGGCCTTTTTCTCACTGCTGGCCGAGGCGACTATCTTCATGGTGATGATCCTCTTTTACCGGATGAACGGATCACTCAGTTTAGCACACTATTTCGGGGGCGCTCATCCGATTTCCCTGATCAGTCCGAACGGTTCGCCGTTGCTCCTGGTCATCATCTCAATGTTCATGATTCTTCTGACCGAGAATTCGCGGGTGCCGGTGGATGACCCGGCGACCCATCTGGAATTGACGATGATCCATGAGGTAATGATCCTCGACCATAGCGGCCCGGATCTGGCGTTTATCGAGGCCGGGGCCTTTTACAAACTCTTTTTCTATGCCGCCTTCATAGCCCAACTGCTGGTTCCTGCGAAACTCTTTTCCGGGCCGGTGTACACGGTCGTCTTTTTGGGAACGCTGGTGCTGGTCTATGCGATGGTCGGTCTCATCGAATCCATTATGGCTCGCTTCAAAATGAATCTGGTTCCTAAATACATTCTGACGTCCTTTGCCTTGGTATCCTTTGCCGCCATACTCACCACCATGGGGGTCGTCTGATGATACATCTCATCGATGCGGTCCTGGCAATTATCCTGTTGTCGGTCCTCTTGTCGCTCGGCTCCAACCGCCTGAAGGCCCTGGTGGAGATTATGGCCCTCCAGGGTATTGCCGTCTCGGTTGTCCCGCTCTTGATTGAATACCACGCCGAGATACGGCAGGGGGAGATCATTTTTTTCCAGATCATGGTTCTAATCAAAGGTGCACTTATTCCCGGTCTTTTATTCATGGCCCTTAAAAAGATAGCCATCAAGCGGGAGGTCGAGCCCATTGTCGGATACCATGCTTCGCTGTTGACCGGACTAGCCATGATTTTGCTATCCATTGCCGTGACCGAGCGGCTGCACCTGACCATGCCGGCAGGACGAGAACTCCTGCTGACCACGGCGATCACTACCCTCGCCGCCGGTTTTTTCCTGATGATGAGCAGAAGAAAGGCGATTACCCAGGTCATCGGTTACCTGATGATGGAAAACGGTATCTACCTGATCGGCTCTGCTTTGACCAAACGGTCGCATACCCTGTATGTCGTGGAGTTCGGTGTCCTCCTCGACCTTTTGGTTGGCGTGATGATCATGGGGATTATTCTCCATAATATCAAGGACGCCTTCGACGATGTCGATACCACCCACCTCGGGAGCCTCAAGGATTGAAATATGATTGAATACGTCTTTATTGTGCCCGTGATAGCGGGGCTTATGACACTGTTTCTTCCCAGGGTACTGGGACGGGGCGTCCTGATCATTACCGCTTTTCTCCACCTGCTGTTGACCCTTATGGGCTGGTTTGGAAAGCTAACCCCGGCCTACGTGAATTTCTTTCGGGTCACCCCGGAGGGTATGCTTGTTCTTCTAGTCACCTCTTTTATTTTTGCTCTGATCTCAATTTATGCTGTGGCCTATGCCGACGAAACGGGGCTTGCCAACGAGCGAATCTTTATCTGTTGTCTGTTGTTGTTTTTAGGCACCATGAGCATGGTTGCGTTGTCTGATCATCCCATTGTCCTGTGGATCGCCATCGAGGCCACGACCCTGGTCAGTGCCCCGCTTATCTTCATAAAAAGGTCGAAGGAGGCCTTGGAGGCCACCTGGAAATATGTCCTGATCTGTTCCGTCGGCATCGCCCTGGCCCTGCTTGGATGTTTTTTTATAACGTTGTCAATGGATATCGGTAATATAGATGCCCCGTTTTCTTTTACGTCCTTGAACCAGGTGGCAACCCAGCTTGATCCCCTGTGGCTGAAGGCGGGTTTCATCTTCGTCATCATCGGATTCGGTACCAAGATGGGACTGGCGCCGATGCACACCTGGTTGCCTGATGCCCATAGCCAGGCCCCGAGCACAGTGTCGGCCCTGCTTTCCGGGGCATTGTTGAACTGTGCCTTTCTCGGTATCTACAAGGTTCATGTCCTGATGAATTATGCAGGTCTGGGGGCTTTTTCCAGCAATGTCCTGATCGGCTTTGGGTTGTTTTCAGTGTTGGTTGCCGGGATATTTATTCTTAACCAACCCGATTACAAGCGGATGTTGGCCTACTCCAGCATTGAAAACATGGGAGTCATCGCTTTCGGCATCGGTGTCGGCGGGATTGCCGCTTATGGTGCAATCCTGCATATGATCCACCATTCCCTGTTGAAATCGTCGTTGTTTTTGTCCTCGGGCAACATTCTGCTCGGTTTCGGGACCAAGCTGGTCCCCAAGGTCGGCAATATGGTCAAGCTCTTTCCCAAGACCTTTGTCTCTTTTTTTGCAGGCTTTGCAGGTATTTCAGGTTTTCCGCCTTTCGGCATTTTCATAAGCGAAGTCCTGATAATCATCGGTGCCTTCCAGAGTAGACGGTATTGGGAGGTCGGGATCCTGATCTTTGGCCTCATCCTGGTCTTTGCCGGGGCGTCGCGCATCGTTATGGACATCTCGTTCGGCCAGACCTCCCAGGTGGTGCTGATAAAGGAGAAGTTCTTCCGGGTGATGCCGTCGATCGTGCTCCTTTTGACTTCGATCGCCCTTTGCGTATGGCTGCCGGATAGTATTTATCAGAAGATTTACCAGAGCATTGCGATAATCGGGGGTGCCTTCCATGTCTAATCTGTTGAAGATAGGAAACGGTCAGGCCGTCCGGCGTGCCGATATCCCCGATTGCGATCTTGATTCCTTTCTGCAGTCCGTGCTCGACTTTCTTGCCGAGGACGGAGATGTTGTCCAGTTTTTCGCCTACCATGACAGCACGGACAACTGCAACCGGTTGCTCGCCATTTTGCGAAACAACGAGCTCCATGTGACCGGTGCCCGGGTGGGTGAGAGTTTCCCGTCGCTTACCAATGCCTGCCAAAAGGTCCATATGTTCGAGCGTGAGATCGCAGAACAGTATGGGATCAGCCCTCAGGGGCATCCCTGGCTCAAGCCCGTCCGATACCATGCCAATTACCAGGGAACGCCCGATGTATTCAACAACGACTATACAGTCGATATTCCCGGAAACTATGACTATTTCCGGGTTGAAGGCGAATCCGTCCACGAAGTGGCGGTCGGGCCGGTCCACGCCGGCATTATCGAGCCCGGTCATTTCAGGTTTCAGTGCGCTGGCGAAGAGGTCCTGCATCTCGAGATCCAACTCGGGTATCAGCACCGCGGGATAGAGCGGATGCTTGCCGAGGTGCCGGCAAAACGCATTCCCGTCATCTGCGAGGGTATCGCCGGTGATACCACCATTGGCCATGTACTCTGCTGTTGTCAGGCTCTGGAGGCCCTGGCAGGCCTCCAGGTGGACAGAGGGGCAAGCATCGTCCGGGTTATCGCCCTTGAGCTTGAACGGATCGCCAATCATATAGGCGATCTGGGAGCCTTGAGCGGAGACGTCGCCTTCAATCCTCCGGCGGCCTACTTCGGCAGAATTCGGGGTGAATTCCTCAACCTGCTGCAGGTGCTTTCCGGTAACCGTTTCGGCAAAGGACTGCTTCGTCCGGGAGGAATCGCGTATGTCATGGGCGATGAGCAACGCAGGCTTATTGCCGATAAACTTGCCGAAACAAAGCCAGAAATCAAAAATGTCTGCGATCTTTTATTTTCGGCACATACTGTTCAGGCCCGTTTTGAGCAGACAGGTCCTGTACCGCTAGCGCTTGCAAAGCAACTCGGGCTGGTCGGTTATGCGGGCCGAGCCTGTGGTATTGCCTATGATGCACGAGTGGTCTTTCCCACCGAGCTCTATGCCGCATTTCCGGCCTGTCCCCATAAGGTGACCGAAGGGGATGTCAACAGCAGGGCTGTTGTCAGAAGAGAGGAGATACTTCACTCGCTCTCTGTGATCGAGACGATGTTGAGCCGGGGGGAAGAGACTGGTCAGGCCATAGGGACAACCCCGTATGATTTGACTCAGTCATCGATGGTTGTGACCGTTAATGAGGCCTGGCGTGGAGAGGTCTCTCACTGCGTGTTGACTGACACGAACGGGAGGATAGAGCGCTATAAGGTCAAAGACCCGTCTTTTCATAACTGGACCGGGCTTGCCATGTCGTTACGCAATCAGGAGATCTCTGATTTTCCGTTGTGTAATAAGAGCTTTAATCTGTCTTATTGTGGTTTTGATTTGTAACTGGGGAACCTCTTCGGTAGCACCTCCATCCCACGATCAGACCCCCCAGAATACTGATTGAAGAGGTCACAAAAATGTCAAAGGTTTTATACATATCTGATTAACCCTGCATTTCAGCTACATCAATCGGAAGGGGTTGGGACCACCTGTTTCTCGGGTGTCTGTGGCCTGGACGGCCACAGTCAAGCCCCCATGGACGGGTTTATGGCGTCCCGTGAAACACGTGGTCCCAGCCCTGTGTTAAAGGCCTAGTATTGTTGGTGATCAAACATACATATGAGTGCTCTGTGCTACAATAATTATTTCTGCCCGCCTCCTTTCAATGAGAGGTGGAATGGGATGTTGATTTACGAGGAAGGTTTTAGTCATGCTGAAAGTCATTAAAAACAGATTGGAGCAGGGGTGCCGGACCTCGGCCTACCCCAAAGAGCCTATCGCCCTCTATTCTCGATATAGGGGGCGGCCTGTGATCAATGCAAACTGCGCCGGGTCCATTGCCCGTCAATGCGCCGATATTTGTCCCCAGGAGGCGATAGACCCGGAGGGGATGACCATTGATCTCGGTCGCTGTACCTTCTGCGGTGAGTGTGCAGCGGTAGGCGATGGCGACTTTGTCCGTTTCAGTCAGGATTTCGAATTGGGTGCAGCCGACAGGCAGGATTTAATCACGGATGGCAGTCTGCCCGATCTGGCTGCCCATGCCAAATCTCATTTTAAAAAGCTTTTCGGACGTTCCCTGCAGCTGAGGCAGGTGTCCGCAGCCGGGTGCAACGCCTGCGAGGCCGACACCAATGTCTTAAACACTCCCTTTTTTGATCTCTCCCGCTTCGGCATCGACTTTGTTGCTTCGCCCAGGCATGCCGACGGTATCCATGTCACCGGGCCGATCTCGCGGAATATGAAGACGGCTTTGCTGGCGACCTATGAGGCTGTACCGTCGCCGAAGGTGGTGATCGCCAGCGGCAGTTGCGCAATCTCCGGAGGACCGTTTTACGGCAGCCCGGAGATTGTGGGTGATCTCGGCCTCCTTCTGCCGGTTGATCTCTATATCCCGGGCTGTCCCCCTCATCCTCTGACGACACTGCATGCCCTGCTGAAATTCTTTAAATAACTCGCAGACGGGAGTGTCGTTCTGGTTGTATTGCGTGCCAGGATCTTCTTTTTTGGGTTCATCCGAATGAAGCGTACTTTTGTAAAGCTGAAAAGGACAATCCGGCAGAGGGCATCGCTTCCGGACGCTACTCTGCGGCCTCATCGCAGGTACATCGCGGCTGACGGAGGCCGTCCCTGGCCTGCTGTCAGGTGCGGACGTCCTGTCCGCACCCCTCCGGGCTTATGTGGCACCCCTTCGGGTCTCCGCGAGGCGTCCTTCAGAGATTCCCTCCGCCTCCCGTGTTCTAGATGCGTACTCTTAATTCGGAAGAACCCTTTTTTTGAAGGTCACCGGTCAGTCAAAGAGAGGAGATGGGACCGAAGATTTTTGGCGCTGTTGGTCAACCCCAGTTTTCTACGAAGTCCCTTGCGATGAAAATCGACTCCGCTTACAGACAGTCCCAGGACCTCGGCCATCTCCTTACTTGTGCTGCCGTTGCGGATCATATTGGCAATTTCCATTTCCTGTGGAGTGAGCAGTAATCCCAGGGTACTCAGACTGTGGAGAAAAGGGGAGACGATATCTTTGAGATTCGTCTCGATTATCTCAGTAAGGGTCTGTTGCTTTTCGGTTAATTTACCCTGCAGAAGTTTGTCGACATAGGGAAGCACGAGGCGATCGACGTTTTGATAGATCGTCTCTTCGATGCGTTTTCTATCCTCATCTCGTTGTTGAAGCAAGACCCGCAGGGCGATATTCGTCTCTTTAAGACGTTCACGCTCGCGAAGGAGTTCAGTCTCTTTGATCTCCAGTTCTTCCTGTGCCTCCATGATCGGCGTTATGTCCTCATGGCTCACAATGATTCTTTTTATCTTTATATCTCTAAATGGCACGACCCGGAGTGCGAACCACCTTTTTTTTTCCGGACTATGGCAGGGGTACTGGGTGAAAAACTCTGTCATTTCACCTGATAAAACCTTTCGGATACCTCCTGCGACCCGATCGGCCCCATCCTTGTCTTTGGCAAGATCACAGATCGAAAGATAGTTTACACCGATACTGTCATATCCCGATTTCATGCCGTTGTTACGGGAAAAATCATTCCATGCCTGATTGGTCTCACGTATTATCCCGTCTTCGTCTAAGATCGCGATATGTGCGGACATCGAATTGATGACCACCTTGTAGAGGTTTGTCTCTCGCATGGTAGCTCCATATAATGGTCGTATATACTATCAAAAATCTACTTATTTACTCCCATTGTGTCAAGGCTGATACTGCTTAATGTTCAATGAAAAGGATGCAACAAGGCATCACATGAAACCAACAACTGTTGAGGTGATAACATGAAAAGCGGATACGAATCCCTTATATGGGTAAATGATACAAATGGTAAAGAGTATGTCTGTTCAATCGATACCAATGATAGCAGGCGGTGGTTTGAGCAGCTCTCCGATGATGAAAGGAATCGCTGTGCAGATGTCAATGAGATCATCGGCACGGAAAGATGGTAACGTGAACTTTGGCACCCCGCCTCACGTAGGTGGGGTGGGTTTTTATAGAATGAGGGAACATATGAATCTTAAAGATTACTTTACACAACACCAGGGTACAGGGGTTTTGGCAACATCTGATACCAGTGGAAATGTCAATACGGCCCTCTATGCCAGACCGCATGTTTTTGATGATTTGTCTGTGGGATTTATCATGCGGAACAGGCTGACGAGAAAAAATGTTCTTGAAAACGGCCATGCCTCGTATCTCTTTCGTGAGCATGAAGAATCGAGCAAGGGATTACGGTTGCGACTCTGTCTTCTGGAAGAATTGACCGACCATGAATTACTGTCAGCCCCATCCAGGTCTTCAGGATATGAAAAAGACAAGACGGAAAACCAAGAACGCTTTCTGGTAAAATTCGCTATAGAAAAATGTCTTGTACTCATCGGCGGAGAAGAAATTGATATCCAATGACTACAATATCAGCAACAACGTGGT
>Ga0307440_1001425_pt1 | contig 11632 bp, 7 predicted proteins | sample SalMarWE160410MG_FD_202150 | JGI IMG/M metagenome (GOLD analysis project Ga0307440, IMG submission 202150) | Salt marsh sediment microbial communities from the Plum Island Ecosystem LTER, Massachusetts, United States - WE1604-10 | ecosystem: Environmental > Aquatic > Marine > Intertidal zone >... | reverse complement strand
CTCGGGTGGCGAGAGCTGCGCCGCGGGCACGAGATGTCTGCCGGTGTCTGGTGGGGCATCGCAGCGGCGTTGAAGCTGTTCCCTGCGCTCCTCATCGTCGGACTCATCGCCGGTCGGAGGACACGGGCGGCCGTGACGGCCATCTTGACCGCAGCCGGAATCACCGTCGTCGCGGTGGGGGTAGCCGGGTGGAGTAACACGGCCGCGTTCATCACCGACGTGCTGCCGTTGTCCGCGCACTGGTACGGCGCGCTAGGCAACTACTCGTTGCTGTCGTTCGGAACCGCGTTGGCCGGCACGTGGCTCGGGTGGTCGCTCCTCGCGATCGGTGGCATCGCGCTGGTGGCCACGTATTCGAGCGGGGCAAGGAGTGCCGACGAGATCTGGATCGCAGGCATGGCCGCAGCCCTACTCATCACACCGCTCTCGTGGGTGAACTATCTGGTGCTCGTCCTTCCGGGCGCGATGGTCATCGTCGACAAGTTCGACCTCCGCGAGCTTCGCGATCGATGGTTGGCGATCGGGCTGGTCGTTGCCCTCGGATTCTGGGGGCCAATCGTGCTCGGGGCGAAGTTGCCATCGGTGCTGTTGTCGTTCATACCCACGTACGGGTTGATCGCCCTGTTTCTGACTGCGATCCGACGTCCCTGGTCGAAACGGCTGAGCTACCTCTAGGCGAGCTTCGCTCGCGAGGGGAGGAAACAGGACGACGGGCTCCACCCGCTGATTCTCGGTTCTGGGTTCTCGGTGGGAAGCACGCCACGCGGTCTCAAGCAGATTCAGATCGCGTTCTGGCTGACGACTGAAGACTGATGACTGCGAGCACAGCTTGCTGCCCTCGCCTCGTACCGGGAGAGGGATTCGAACCCTCACGCCCTTTCGGACAACGGATTTTGAGTCCGTCGCGTCTACCGTTCCGCCATCCCGGCCCGATGCAGGGCTGTATGGTACGACACCGCATGGCAGGACGCATCGAACGCAAGGTCTTCCGCCTGAACGACGAGATCGCCGGGCTGATGGAGGAGGAGCGACTCATTTTGGAGGAGCTGAGCTACCACCGACAGCTCGCCGATGATGCTCAGCGTGATGCAGCTGTGGGTGATGCCGACGATCGGGCGTTCGCTCGTGAGATCGAAGGCGACGTTCCACGTTTCGAACGTGCCCTCGGGGGGCTCCGTGCCCGGCGCGCCAGGCTGGAGGACAAGCGGGCCGAGCTGCTCGCACGACTGGAGGACATCTGATGCCAACCCTCGCGATCCTCGACGGTCACAGCCTCGCCTACCGTGCCTTCTTCGCCCTGCCCGAGGACCTCTCGACCTCGTCGGGGCAACCGACGAACTCGGTGTACGGGTTCACGTCGATGCTTCTGAAGCTGATGGATGACCACCATCCCGACGCCCTGGCTGTCGCCTGGGATACGCCGGTGCCCACCTTCCGCAAAGAGGCGTACGAGCCGTACAAGGCACAACGCACCAAGGCACCGGATACGTTCAGGAGCCAGCTTCCACTCATCAGGGAGGTTGTCGACAGTCTTGGCATCAGCCAGGTCGAGGTGGATGGCTTCGAGGCCGACGATGTCATAGCGACTGTGGCCGCCTGGGCAGAACGGGACGGTTGGAGCGTGCTGGTGGTGACCGGTGACAGGGACTCGTTCCAGCTCATCGACGACCAGGTGACGGTCGTGTACACGCGCCGTGGCATCAGTGACATCGTGATGGCGGATGCCGAGTGGGTGCAGGCACGTTACGGCGTCGCGCCGGCAACCTACGTCGACTATGCGGCGCTCCGGGGTGACACCTCCGACAATCTGCCCGGCGTTCCAGGAGTGGGGGAGAAGACTGCGGCGAAGCTCATCGGTCAGTACGGCAACGTGGAGGGGGTGTACACCCACCTCGACGATCTCACCCCCAAACTGCGGGAGAACCTCGACGCATCGAGAGAGCAGGTGTTCTTGAACCGTCGCCTCATGGAACTGCAGCGTGACGTCACAATCGACGTCGATCTCGATGCGCTGACGGCACGCGAGTGGGACCGCGACCGAGCGCGACAGCTCTTCGAGAGCCTGGAGTTCAGGGTGTTGTGGGATCGTCTGGTCGGACAGGACGAAGTCGAGCACGGGGAGCCTCTCGACGTCACGACTCGCACCGTGCTGGATACAGCCGCGATCGCAACGGTCGCTGCTCGATCTCCACTCGTCCTCGAACCCGTCTGGTACGGGAACGACCTCGCAGGGGTCGCGATCGCGGAAGATGACGACACTGCGGCATTCATACCTTCCGACAAACTGGACGGGCTTGCAGCCACACTGGCCGACCCGAACCAACCCAAGGTGCTCCACGACGCCAAGCCATTCCTTCGATACCTCCTCGGGCGGGGGATCGGGTTCGATGGGCTGGCGTTCGATTGCACTATCGCCGCGTATCTCCTGAATCCTGCATCCCGGTCGTTCAGCCTCGCCGACATGGCCGATGCATTCCTCGGGATCGAGTTGGAGTCTCCCGACGAGCGGGGACAGGGCACTCTCGACTTCGGCGGGGGTCCGAACATCGACATTGCCGGAACGAGGGCTGTGGCGGTATCGAAACTCGCCTCCGTGCTGGAAGAGCAGATCGGTTCGGAGCGGGACCTGTTCGACAGGTTCGAACTGCCTCTGGTCGGCGTACTCGCCCGAATGGAGGCCATCGGGATCCTCATCGATCGGGGCTACCTGGAGGCGCTCGGCGACGATATTCGGGCACAGCTCGCCGATCTCGAGAAGGAGATCTACGACGCCGCAGGCGGGGCGTTCAACATCAACTCGACTGCGCAGCTGAGCACCGTACTGTTTGAGGATCTCGGGCTTCCGGTGTTGCGGAAGACCCCGAAGGGGGCACCGTCAACGGACCACGGGGTACTCGTGAAGCTGGCCGAGGCGCACCCCATGGTCGCCGTGCTATTGAAATATAGGGAGCTCGAGAAGCTGCGGTCCACCTACATAGAGGGGTACCTTCCGCTCATCGCCGCGGATGGGCGGATCCATACACGGTTCAACCAAACCGCCGCCGCAACCGGACGCCTGTCATCCGACAATCCGAATCTGCAGAACATCCCCGTCCGATCGGAGACCGGTCGGACGATCCGGCGAGCCTTCGTTGCCGAACCGGGCTGGCAGTTCGTCGTGGCCGACTACTCACAGATCGAACTTCGGGTGCTTGCCCACCTGAGCCTCGACCCGGGGTTGATCGAGGCGTTCGAAGGGGAGAGTGCGGACATCCACACCGAGACCGCGGCGAGAGTCTTCGGGGTTGATCCGGCGAACGTGACCGGGGACATGCGCAGGAGGGCGAAAGCGATCAATTTCGGACTCCTGTACGGCATGGAGGCCTATGGCCTGGCCGAACGCCTCGAGATCTCCCGCGAGGAGGCTGCAGAGCACATCGCCGAGTACTTCGCCCAATTCCCGAAGGTGAAGGACTACCTCGCCTCGGTCGTATCGGAAGCGCGTTCGAGGGGGTACACCGAGACGATGTTCGGGCGACGTCGCTACCTTCCGGAGCTGTCGAGCGACAACTACCGGATCCGTCAGATGGGGGAGCGGATGGCGCTCAACGCCCCGGTCCAAGGATCGGCGGCCGACATCATCAAGAAGGCGATGATCGACCTCGACCAGGTGCTCGAGCCGCTCCAGGCACGCATGCTCCTTCAGATCCACGACGAGTTGGTGATCGAGACACCGCCCGAGGAACAGGAGAAGGCAACGCGCCTCCTTCGGGACACGATGGAACACGTCGCCGACCTCCGAGTGCCCCTGAACGTGGACATCGCCTCGGGATCGAACCTGGCCGACTGCAAGGCCTGACCGGCCGCCCGGTGCCGCGGCCGGTATCAGGAGATCGGGGATCGCCCTGCGAGGAACGCTTCGATGTCTTCGATGGGTCGCACGGAGCGTTCTCCGGTGGCCCGATTCGTCACCTCGATTCCCCCTGCACCGAGCGATCGGGGGCTCACGGTGAGGATCCACGGCATACCGAGCAGTTCGGCGTCTGTGAGCTTGACCCCTGGGGACTCATCACGGTCGTCGTAGAGGATTTCGTACTCGGGACCGGCGTCTTCCGCTACGGCGTAGAGAGCTTCCGCAATCTCTGCTACCTGGTCGTTGCGGCTCCCGCCAAGGGTGACGAGGTGAGCACGATAGGGAGCGACCTCGACCGGCCATGCGATCCCCTTGTCGTCATGGTGAGCCTCGACGACGCAGGCGACACTGCGGCCCAGCCCGATCCCGTAGGAACCCATGACGATCGGGTGACGCTCACCATCCTCGTCCAGGTAGTCCGCGCCCAGAGCCTCCGTGTACTTCGTGCCGAGCTTGAAGATGTTGCCCACCTCGATGCCGTTGCGAAGGACCACCTCGCTGCCGCACGTGGGACAAGGATCGCCTTCCCTGACATTGCTGATGTCTGCGACCACATCCGGCGTGTAGTCGCGGGGCACGTTGACATTGAGAAGGTGGAAGCCCAAACGGTTCGCGCCGGCAACCAGATTGGGGGAGTGGGCCGCAAGCTCGTCGACCACGATCAACGCGTCCTCCGCACCGATCGGTGACCCATACCCGGCTTCCATCCCATGGGCTTTGATCTCGTCGATCTGTGCCGGTCGTAGCCCTCCGACCGCCTCGATCGCGTTGACCAGCTTCGTTTCGTTCACCTCGAAGTCGCCACGTACGATCGCCACCACGAATCGGCCGTCCCCGGTGACGAAGAACGTCGCCTTGGCCGTTCTGCTGGTCGGCACATCCAGGAACGAGGCGAGAGCGTCGATCGTTGTTGCCTCCGGCGTCTCCACCTCTTGGATCGGAAGGAGCCCTTCGGCGTCCGGTGGGGCCGTCGTGGTGGGGGCGACCTGGCGGTTGGCCGCGAATTCACACGACTCGCAGATCACGAGCACATCCTCACCGGCGGGGTTGAGCACCATGAACTCGTGTGCCAGCGACCCACCCATCATGCCGACATCCGAGCTGACGGCGATCGCGTCAAGACCGATCCGCTCGAAGATCCTCGTGTAGGCGCGGTGGTGCGCCCAATACGCCTCGTCGAGTCCGTTGTCGTCCCTGTCGCAGCTGTAGCTGTCCTTCATGACGAACTCCCGGACACGGATGAGACCGCCTCGCGATCTGGGTTCGTCCCTGAACTTCGTCTGGAAGTGATACACAATGAGCGGAAGCTGGCGGTAGCTGTGCACGATGTCTCGCAGGAGGTCGGCGACCACCTCCTCATGGGTCATTGCCAGCACCATGTCCCGTCCGCCACGATCCTCGAAGCGTGCCATCTCGGGGCCGATAGCGTCGTAGCGTCCCGTCTCCCTCCAGAGGTCGGCAGGATGGACGACCGGCATCTCCATCTCCTGACCACCGATGGCGTTCAGTTCCTCTCGGATGACCTGCTCGACTCTCTTGGTGACCCTGAACCCGAGTGGAAGCAGCGAGTAGATGCCGGCACCAAGCCGACGCACGTAGCCGGCTCGGACGAGCAGCCGGTGCGAGGGCATGTCCGCATCAGAAGGGTCGTCGCGGAGCGTGATGAAGAACAGCTGAGACAGTCGCATGGGGAAGCAGGATAACGGCGAGCATCGCTCGCCGTTATCCGTTCTGAGTTCGCAGTTCTCGGTAGGAACGCGACCGCGTTTGCTTCCAGGCCGTAGGGGGTCGTGCTTGCTCACCTCGCGGGGGAAGCGAGTGTCAGGGGACATGACCTCGGGCTGACACTCGACTCCGGGGCTATTCGCGCCTACGTCGCAGAACACGACCGGCTCGAGAAGCGAGCCTCTTGCCGAGAACCGACGACCGAGAACCGACAACGAGGGCTGGCGGGCGAGGCCCGCCAGCCCTATTCTTTCGGTGGGCAGAGGGTATCCGTGCTAACCTCGCTTTGCCTTCGGGAGTCCCCGAAGAGCCTTTCCATGAGGAGCACACAACACACATGACCAACGAGCACGAGTCCGCGCCCACCACGGACCCGATACCGAGTACCGCTGCGGCGGACGAAGACGTAGCCATCGACACAAAGAAAGCCGACGCTCCGGACGCACCGGCAACCGAAGAGGTTGCCACGGAGGCGGTTCAGGAGGCGACGGTTGAGGCGTCGGCGGAGGAACCCCCCGCAGCGGCCGGAGAGATCAGCGAAGCAGAAGAAGCCGCGGAAGAGGCACCGGAAGCGACTCCGGAAGAGGCACCGGAAGCGACTACGGCTGCCGTCGATGAGCCGGAACCGGTTCCGCCCGAGATCGACACCGACATCAAGGCGCTCGCGGAGCGGCCGGCGATCGTCGCGAGGGATGTCAGCGACTTGCCCGACGATCTCGACTTCGGGGCGGCGATCGAAGCCACCGTGGTGGAGTTCGAAGAGGGCGACATCGTGGAGGGTATCGTCGCGAGCATCGACCAGGACGGCGTGCTCGTCGATGTGGGCTACAAGTCGGAGGGTCTGATCCCGCTGCGTGAGCTGTCGATTCGTCGAGGTGTCGATCCGAACGTCATCGTGAAGATCGGAGATCGCATCGAGGCACTCGTGCTCGACAAGGAGGACGATGAGGGTCGTCTGATTCTGTCCAAGAAGCGGGCGCAGTACGAGCGTGCATGGGGAAAGATCCAGGTCGTCTACGCGGAAGGCGGCATCGTCTCCGGCCCGGTCATCGAAGTCGTCAAGGGCGGCCTGATCGTCGACATCGGTCTGCGAGGGTTCCTGCCGGCGTCGCTCGTCGAGCTGAGGCGCGTCCGGGATCTTCAGCCGTACATCGGCCAGAACATCGATGCGAAGGTCATTGAACTCGATCGAAACCGCAACAACGTCGTGCTGTCGCGCCGGGCGTTCCTCGAAGAGCAGCAGGCAGAAGAGCGCCAGGCGTTTCTGGACGATCTCGCTGTCGGAGAGAACCGGAAGGGCGTCGTGTCGTCCGTCGTCAACTTCGGTGCATTCGTCGATTTGGGCGGCATGGACGGTCTGGTGCACGTCTCGGAGCTGTCCTATCAGCACGTCAACCACCCGTCGGAAGTGGTCAAGGTTGGTGACGATGTCACCGTCAAGGTGCTCGAGGTCGATCTCGATCGCGAGCGCATCTCGCTCTCGATGAAACAGACCCAGGAAGACCCCTGGGAGCAGTTCGCGGGCGAGCACGAAGTCGGCGACATCGTCGACGGTGTGGTGACCAAGACCGTGCCGTTCGGTGCATTCGTCTCGGTGGGTGACGGCGTGGAGGGCCTGGTGCACGTCTCGGAGATAGCGATGCACAGGGTCGAATCGCCGGAGCTGGAGTTGTCGATCGGACAGGCTGTGAAGGTGAAGGTCACCGAGATGGAGATGGACCGTCGCAGGGTGAGCCTGTCCATGAAACAGGCGATGCCCGACTGGCGGGAGCGTACGGATGAGGCACCACGTCCACAGCGAGCACGCCCGCAGCAGCCGAGGGTGCGCGAGTTCGAGCGTGAGCGTCCGGATCAACCGGAACGTGAGCAGACGTTCGATGTGGATGCGTCTCTCGAAGCCATTCTTCAAGAACTTAAAGAGCGAGGGATAGGGCGCCGATAATCTCGTCGAATCTCTTGACAGCGGTCAGGCCTGTGCAAGGCTTGTGACCCGGTTGGGAGGGCACGGCGAATGCCGCGCAAATCACAAACGAGGATGTAGGCTCCTACGCGGATCGGTCATCGCTAACGCGCATTCCGAATACGCAGTGGACCGAAGGAGAGTCGATGGGTAGACGCACCTTGGTGCTGATCGTGGCGCTGTTGCTCGCAGCCGTCGCGGCATATGCACTGTGGCAGTTCATGAGCAACGTCCAGTCGGAGGCGGAAGCGAAGCTTGAGTACCGCATGGTGTACCGCGCGGTCGATCCCATCGCCGAAGGCACCGAGGGTTCTCTCATCCTTTCCCAGGAGCGGGCCCAAGAGAGCAAGGAAGAGACGCAGTTCCTGCCTTCCAACTCCATCGGTTCCGCCGAAGAGCTCCAGCAGGTCCTCTCCGGTCGAGTCGCCGCAGGGCCCATCTCGCAGGGTCAGATCCTGACCACGGATCAGTGGGTGGCACTCACCGCGGAGATCAAGCCACTCGCCGAGCGAATTCCGGAAGGCAAGCAGGCAATCACCGTCTCGGTCGACTCGGTGCGCGGGGTCAACGGGTTCATCGAGCCAGGTGACCGGATCAACCTGATCGTGACTCTTCAGTCGGTCGTCTCCGACTTCGCCCAGCAGTCGGCCAACTCGGGAACGCCCCTCACCCCGGAGGAGCTCGCGGCGATCGAACAACAGATCAATTCGGGCACCATCAGCCGGTTCGTCATGCAGGGACTCCCGGTCCTCGCTGTCGGAAGCCAGATCAGAGCCGATGAAGGTGTCGACCAGAACGTGACGGTCACGACCGTCGCCACAGCAGAAGGCGGCGACCAGACCCAGAACCAGCAACGCGGTGTCCTGACTCTGGAAGTGACTCCTGAGGAAGCGGAACGCCTCGTGTTCACGTTCGAGAATGGAAGCGTGTGGCTCACGCTCGTCCCGGCGGACTTCGTTCCGGTTCCGACCACCGGGGTGACGAGAGACGACCTGTTTGGGGCGCAGGGTGGCACGAACTGAGTTTGACGGCAGCGGCATTCTCGTCATCGACGAGGATGAGGAGTTCCTCGCCGACGCGAAACGCCTGTTCGAAAGCGGGGTCGCCACGGCGAAGTCGCTCGCGGATGCCCAGCGCGCCCTAGAGGGCGACGACATCGATCTCGTCTTGTTGGGACCCACGTTCGCAAACGAGGGAGGGGTGCGAGACGCCACGTTCCTCGTCGAAGACGATCCCGACCTGGCGGTTGTGGTCGTCGCGGGCGCCGTCAGCTCGGGTTTGCTTCGGGCGGCTCTTCGAGCAGGTTTTGTCGATGTGATCGAGGCGCCACTCGACGCCGCGAAGGTCGCGGAGGTGACGGGCCACGCCGAACGTCTGACGAGACGCCGCGGCGCTTCAAGCGCACCCGTCGAGCCATTCGCCGGGCCCCCTCGGGAGGCTCGCGTCATCACGGTCATGTCGGCGAAGGGCGGTAGTGGCAAGACGGTGACGGCTACAAACCTCGCCGTCTTGCTCGCCAAGACCCACGATCCTTCGAGGGTGTGCATCGTCGACGCGGACCTCCAGTTCGGCGACGTGTGTCTGGTGCTTCAACTCGAGCCGAGACTCACGATCGTCAACGCAGCCCATGAGATCGACAACATCGACGAGTCGTTGCTCGAGTCGATTCTCACCAAACATCCGTCTGGACTGAGCGTGCTGGCTGCGCCACTCGAGCCTGCCTTCGCGGACGAAGTGAGCACGGCGGCGATGACCGAGATCATCGGCCGGCTGCGTCACATGTTCGACTACATCGTCATCGACACCGCCTCAATGCTCGACGAGATGTTGCTTTCGCTGCTGGAGCGCTCCGATCAGGTGCTCTGCGTCGTGGACATGGACCTTCCGAGTGTGAAGAACGCCAAGCTCGCGCTCGAAACGCTCCGTCTTCTCAAGTTTCCCTCAGGAAAGATCCACCTCGTCCTGAATCGGAGCAACTCGAAGGCTCGGCTCGACGAGGGGGAGATCGAGCAGTCGCTCAAGATGAAGATCTCCGCTTCGATTCCATCGGACGGGATGGTGCCGGCCTCGGTAAACGAGGGCAGGCCGGTCGTCGAGTCCGCTCCGAGGTCCAAGGTTGCGAAGGGTTTCGAGTCGGTTTTGGAGCTCGTCCTCGGCAACGAAATGAGTCATTCAGATCGTTCCGGGAAGCGCCGATGGTTGTAGGCGAGAGCTGATAGGTTAGCGGAGGGGCATCTCCGCCAGAGGAAGGCGAGCATCATGGCATCACTGTCCGAACGGGTCGCAGCCGCGAAGACGTCTGAGATCGGTTACGACGCCAAGCGCGAGGCGATGTTCCGCGACTTGCGCGGCCGTCTCCACTTCAAGGTCGTGGAGGAACTCGGACCGACACTGTACGACCGTCAGATGAGCGATGCCGAGCTGAGGCTGCGTGTCACGGAGATGCTCGAGTGGGCGTTCAGCCAGGAGGACAGCGTCGGTCTGTCTCGGGTCGAGAAGACCCAGCTCCTCAACGAGATCACGAACGATGTGCTCGGGTACGGACCGATCGACCCACTGTTGAACGATCCGGAAGTCACAGAGATCATGGTCAACGGCCCCTACCAGGTGTTCGTCGAACGTCACGGCAAGCTCACTCTCGCCGATGTCCGTTTCGTCGACGACGTCCACCTGCGTCGCATCATCGACAAGATCGTCGGTGACATCGGTCGTCGCATCGACGAGGCGACACCGATGGTGGACGCCCGGCTGCCCGATGGCTCTCGTGTGAACGCAGTCGTCCATCCTCTTGCGATCGGTGGCCCCTTCCTCACCATCAGAAAGTTCGCGGCCGACCCCTACACGGAGAAGGACCTCATCAACTTCGGAACCCTGTCCGAGCGGGTCGCACGGTTCGTCGACGCGTGCGTGAAGGGTCGTCTCAACATCATCATCAGCGGTGGTACCGGTTCGGGAAAGACGACAACGCTCAACGTGCTGTCGGGCTACCTGCCCATGGACGAGCGGATCGTCACGATTGAAGACGCGGCAGAACTCCAGCTGCATCAGGACCACGTCCTCAGCCTGGAGTCCCGTCCGGCCAACATCGAGGGCAAGGGTCAGGTGACTATTCGGGACCTCGTGCGGAACTCGTTGCGCATGCGTCCCGACCGCATCGTCGTCGGTGAGGCTCGAGGCGGTGAAGCGCTCGACATGCTCCAGGCGATGAACACGGGTCACGACGGCTCTCTGACCACCATCCACTCGAACTCACCTCGCGACACACTGTCCCGTATCGAGACGATGGTGCTCATGGCCGGATTCGACCTCCCGGTGCGTGCGATCCGTGAGCAGGTCGCATCCGCAGTCGACCTGATCGTGCACCAGACCCGATTGCGGGACGGCACTCGGCGCATCTCGCATATCACCGAGGTTGAAGGCATGGAAGGTGACATCATCACCCTCCAGGACCTGTTCCTGTTCGACTTCGGCATGGGCGTCGACGAAAACGGCCGCTACCTCGGCCGGCTCAAGGCGACAGGGATCAGGCCGAGCTTCTCCGGTCACCTCCAGGATGCCGGCATCAAACTGCCGAGCGACATGTTCGATCCAGAGCCGTTCGCGCGGCGCGAAGGTCAGTACAACCGGTGAGACGTCGAGCAGCGCTCATTCTCGTTCTCACCCTCGTTCTCGTCGGGGGTGCGGGCCTCGTTGCCGGGGCACAGACGTCCGGTTCGAGCATCGACATCTCCGATGTCACGATCACCCGCTATCCGCGCGTGCAAGCGGTGGTGGAGTTCCGCAACTTGCAGCAGCAGCTCGATCCGACGCAGCTCCAGGTCACCGAGAACGGTACTCCTGTGCAGGATCTCGAAGTCGAGACGATCGCCGAGTCGATCGTGCCCGTCGGCATCGTCTTCGTCATCGACACGTCGGGATCGATGGCGGGAGCCCCGATCGCAGCAGCGAAGAGGGCTGCGCTCTCGTTCATCGACCAGAAGCGAGATCAGGACTTCATCGCGCTGGTCACGTTCGCGGACGACGTGCAGGTGTTGTCGGGATTCACGAGTTCGAAG
>Ga0307440_1001424_pt1 | contig 11634 bp, 14 predicted proteins | sample SalMarWE160410MG_FD_202150 | JGI IMG/M metagenome (GOLD analysis project Ga0307440, IMG submission 202150) | Salt marsh sediment microbial communities from the Plum Island Ecosystem LTER, Massachusetts, United States - WE1604-10 | ecosystem: Environmental > Aquatic > Marine > Intertidal zone >... | reverse complement strand
CAACATACAATTTCAACCACACACTTTCCTCAAACACATCAGGTTCGGGGAAAATTACATGGAAACAAGAGAATGGGTGTGAAGGAGGGAAAGATGTCATTTTTACCCAAAATAGCATACCCTCTTCATGGATGTCTGGGCGCGCTTTCGGAATCTCCTCAAAGCCAACAGTTCTCATCGATCAGGCGGGCGTGCAGGAAGAGCATCTGCTCGGCGGTTGGATAGTTCATAAAAATTATATGACCGACAATGGGCATTATGTCAATCGGTTTTCGCTTGGGCGAAAAGGGTGTCAAATCTTGACGGGCTGTTGCCCAAAGCGATCCAAACCGTAATTGTTTGGTACCACAGAATTGTGGACATTTTTCCATGCCATGATATCAAGAGCTCTCTAATGTTCAGTAAAGCCCGTCAAGATTTGACACTTTTTACCCCATTTCTTTCGACAGCCCAAATCACCGCTGCTAAAAGACCGAGTGCCGCGCCGATCGCACAGACACCTGTCCAGCCCGCTTTGGCATAGACCAGTACGGAAAGCGACGAACCTACGACCCCGCCGATGAAAAAGAAGGTCATATACGCGGAAGTCAACCGGCTGCGCGCCTCTGGACGCAGCCGGTAAATCTCGCTTTGATTGGTAATATGAAGAGACTGAACACCGAGATCCGCTAAAACGAGTCCGGCAATAAGCAGCAGGACCGAATGGCGCCCCCACCAGATCGGCAGCCAGGAGACGATCAGCAGCACGATGGCCGCAAATGTGGTACGACCACCTGAGCCGCGATCGGCCAACCGCCCGGCAACCGACGCGGCAGCAGCACCGGCAACTCCGGCCAGCCCGAACAAACCGATTATTCCAGGTTCATAGTTAAATGGTGATTTGGACAGCAGAAAGGCCAGCGGTGTCCAAAGCGCGCTGAATATCCCGAAGGCAATCGCCCCATACAAGGACCGCAGCCGCAGGATACGTTCTTCTATAAAAATCATCGGCATAGACTTGAGAAGTGACAAGTAGCCGTAATCCACATTGGGCGTCCTGAACGGCAACCCTCGATACATCGCCAAAGCGATCACCATCATGCTTCCGGCCGCCAGCCAGAAAACCATTCGCCAGCCCCAGAGCTGGGCAAGAATGCCTGCCACGGTGCGGGCAAGGAGCACACCGAGCAGCAATCCACTCATCACGGTTCCCACCACTCGACCGCGTTCCGCCGCCCCTGCGAGATCAGCCGAAAAAGCCACCAGAATTTGAGCCACGGCCGACAAGGCCCCGACCACCACCGATAGCAGGAGCAGTATAGAGCCGTTGGAGGAAAAGCCAATACCGGCAAGGCCTGCCGCTATGCCGAGGGTCATTATGACAACCAGTTTGCGACGTTCGAAAAGATCACCCAGAGGCACCAGCAGAGCGAGCCCAATGGCATAGCCCAACTGCGATGCTGTAAAAATTAGACCGGCACCGGTCACATCCAGTCCTAAAGTGGCACGGATGGCTTCCAGAAGGGGCTGAGCATAGTAGAGACTTGCCACGGTCATTCCGGTAGCCACCGCCAGCAGCAGAACCATCGACCTCGTCATGGAATATTCCACGACATCTTCCTTTGATTCTGTTTGATAACAACTGTCGATGTTTGCAGAACCTGGTAATATTTCTTCCTTCAAATGTCCTCCTCACGACTCCGTCTCATCGGTATTATAGTATTTTCGATGGCAAGCATTTGCCTTGAATCGTATTTAAATGACCCTGGTTTTAAATGTTTTTCACGAATTGCGTATTGTCAACATGGAAACAAATATATTTGAAAACATTGCAGAATTTATTATGTTAATTGCATGGACAGCAAAAGAGATTATGATGCAGGATATATTCGATTCTCCTATCGGCCCGCCTTTTGGATGGTATGCAATAGGGCCGGCCCTCGAAAATGGTAAGATTTATTGTGCGGTTGAAAAAAAGGAAGGAAAAGGCGGCCAAAAAATGACCATTTCCAGGATGATGAAAACGAGGGATGAATATAAAGAATTCCACCTCAAGCTTTGCTTTTTATTTCGGAGAATCTCTTTATCAGAAGATCATTTGCCCTGAAAATCCGGCATGCGTTTGGAAACAAAGGCGGCGATCCCTTCACGCCCATCCGCGCTGGCTGCCATTGCTGAAATGATGCGGGATTCTCTTTCCATCTGGGATTCAAGGCTATCGGTTGTACCGGTAAGGATCAGACGTTTGGTCTCGCCGAAGGATCGAGTTGGCCCCTTTGCCAACTTGTGCGCTATTTCAAGGGCGGTAGATAGTACTTGATCATCAGCAACTACTTGATTAATGAGACCCCAATTCATGGCTTGTTCTGCCGATAATATTGGATTTAACAATGCCATCTCCTTGGCACGGCGCAGCCCCACAATGCGTGCCAGGAAATAACTGGAACTGCCGTCCGGAACTAAGCCCACTTTAGTGTAGGCCATGGTGAATTTAGCCGATTCTGCAGCAATGGCAATATCGGTGGTGAGTGCCAGGCTGAAGCCCCCTCCTGCGGCTGTTCCGTTTATAGCGCCAATCACCGGAGCGTCCATCCAGTTAAATCGGGATATCGCTGCGTGAAAGGTATGGGTGATCTCTGTGACATAGCGAGAGATTCCTTCAGCCTTGACGTTAAAAGCCTTCAGATCGCCTCCAACGCAAAACCTGTTGCCGTTGCCGGTCAGCACCACCGATCGAATCTTTTGATCCTCATCACATCTGATGGCGACATCCAGAAGTTCGCGCCCCATCTCCGGAATAATTGCATTACCTTCGTCGGGACGGTTGAGACGGATCAGTCCAACGCCATTTTCTATTTCAAAAATGATCGAATTGTAAGTCATGGTTTTTGGTTCCTTTTTAATATGTCCATCTTTAGGTTGGAAAACAGATGAAAGAGCGTGTTTTCTTTTCTTAAGCAACCTGATTTATGAAGATGCCTTTCTTTTAAGCTCCCTTGCAAGACAGGCACTGGTCATGGCTAAAGATTCAGGATCAAGATAGTATTCTGCATGTCTCTGAAAAAGCACGGTACATTTGGCAGGGAATTCTTCGTCACCGTCATTGAAAAGCAATAGAAGAGAAATACGGGGAAGGGCGTTGAACTGCATTGACAGGTCATATGATATCTCCATTTCATGTTGAGAGCCGTCTAATTCCTCGCTTGCTTTTTTAAGTTTATCCAGTTTACCTGAAAAATGCTTTTCAATAGCTCTTTCAGTATCGCTTGAAAAATAGTTCACATTCGTAAAATGTGAAACTCTTTTGAAATCTTTAAAAGAAACCCATTCATTATCATGATGCGATTGACCGGGACATAAGAGAATGTACTTAGAAAGAATGATGGAAATTATGTAATCAGGTCTATTTCCCGATTCATCGAAAATTCCATTATTTGAAACCAAATATCTGTTATTGAAAAAAGGGATAAACATCCTGTCGCCGTCATGGATAATACCCAATTTATCTTTAATCGACTCAAAATCGATTTTTGCCATTTGAGCACAATAATTCTGATAATTTTTTTCAAATACATCTGATCCTTGAACCATGAATTTACCTCACGAATATGATAAAATCCTTATAAACCATAATCCCCTGTAACCGACCACTGTTTACAACTCATTATTCATTATATCATATTGTTACCGTGGCACGACCCCACCCCCTCCGGAACGCATAAAGAATGTCCCTATCATTTTCTTACCGAGGCCCCCATTCCCATTCCGACTGCCAATAACCTTTTGACTTTCTTCGGCCTTTGGAGTTACATTGACACCATTGACCGGGTTTGAAAACGAATGCCGGTGGGGACCAGTCTCGAATACAGCCAAGTAGGAAAAGCCGCTGCTGTCCGGCGCGAAGCCGACCGGCGGCTTTTTGTTGCCTTCTGCGGCCCCATGTTCGAAAACGGACATCAACTCGACACCCGCGACAATGGGTGCAAACCAACCTGCTAACATATAGGCGAGGGAGGTTATAAACTCCATGACTGAATTCTTAACGGTATTTCTCAATGTCATCATGCCGGTATTTGCCATCGTTCTGCTGGGCTTTCTCCTGGGGCGGCGGTTGAACCTGCAGGCGCAGACGCTGAATAGGGTTGCCTATTATGTCTTCGTTCCGGCCTTTATCTTCCATGCTATCAGCAGTTCGAGAATCCCCTTAGCCAATACGGTCAAGATGGTCGTATTCATCAGCGCCGCCCATCTGCTGGTCTCGCTCATCGCAGGAGGTATCGGCCGCCTGATGCACCGCTCTCGGGAGATGATCGCAGCCTTCGTGATGATCGCCGTTTTCGGTAACGTAGGCAACTTCGGCCTGGCGGTGATCCGCTTCAGGTTGGGCGACACGGCCGTGGCCCCGGCGACCATCTATTTCGTCGTCATCGTCATCACCGCCTTCATCGTCTGCGTCGGCGCTGCCGGCTGGGCACGGGACGGAAGGAGAGGGGCTTTGGGCGAATTGTTGAAAACTCCGGCCCTTTGGGCGGCCATCCCCGCCCTGGTCGTCGCTCACGGCAACATCACCATACCCTTGATGTTTTCCCGGATGATCGGGCTGTTGGCCGATGCGATGATTCCGGTGATGCTGTTTGCACTCGGACTGCAGCTTCTGGAGCAGAAACGGGTCCGCTTTTCAATCGATGTGATGGTGGCGACCTCCGCCCGCCTCCTGCTGGCGCCGGCCTTTGCCTGCATGCTGGCAATCCCCTTTCACCTGAGCCATATCGAATATGCCGCAGGCGTCCTCCAGGCAGGCATGCCCACAGCGGTCCTTGTGGCCATTATCTCCAAGGAATACGATATCGTCCCCGATTTCGTCACCTCCGTGGTTCTGATCTCGACGCTGACAAGCCTGATTACTCTTACCGGCATTATGATCATTCTGTAGCCGGCAATTTTTCAAGGCAGAAATTATTCTTCAAAAGTGGGTCCTCAATCTCGCAAAGCCTGAAAATCCGTCGAGAATGAAGACCTGACCCCGTTGTTTTCGCAAATATATGGTTCCTTTTGACAGTCCTGTCTTTTGAGCAATTAAAGAAACCGCGGGGAGTTTCCCGTCGGTTTCTTTGTAAAGTTTCCAAGCGGTTTTCAATATCTTTTCTTTATGTTGTAGCTTGTTTTTTTCACTTATGGCGCGTGTTTGAGTGACCATAGCTCTATATATCCTTTCCTCCTTAAGCTATCAATCTCAGCGGTTTAATGAAGTTATTATAAATTCCATACGCAATCATAACTTTTCGATACATTCTCTGTCAAAAAGAGAATTCTTATCAATCAATAGGCTTGACAACGGCAGAAATTGTACCAATCCTATAACCATGAGGCAGACAATATTGCCTAAGGATAAGCCCGAATTTTTTGCCTATTATCGCTTTGAGGGCAAATAGCCCCGTGTCTACTGGGTTGCGCCGGAAAGGTGCTCTCGACGTACTGGAAGTATGCCTCTAGACATCTCCCCTTGTTGGTACGTTTGGTATGCACTGGACTCTCCACCGTCTCGCGACGAAGATCGCCGAGAAACCCGGGGGGAAAGCTGTCGGTGTCGCTGAAAAATCATCCTGACTTTTTGAAATAAGTCAAGACCGTCGCTGTGCCTCCTTCCAATATTTACCTGCCTTTCGACAAGTATACCTGCCCTTCGATAAGTTGTAGCGGAGACCTATTCGCTCATACTACGGGAGGAATGTAATGAGATTAAGGGGTCAGGTCTTCCTAAATCAACCATATACGTGATCATAACATGCGTAGACATGCCTTCCGGTGGCAGGAAGTGAAGATGAATATTGATTTGTCATCATTCTATACTAAGCTCAGCTTAGAAAATGAAAGGAGTCTGAAATGCGAAAATTGAATATTTCAGTGGCCCTGATAATCACGGCCGTGTTTGGTTTTATGGTAGAGCCTGCTTTTGCCATACGCACCCCTAGCGTCATCAAAGTCGGGACGCTGTATGCATCGAGCGGGCCTTTTGCGAGTTCATCCATGCCGGAGTATAACGGCCTCAAGTTTTGGGTGCATCAAGTCAACAAGGACGGAGGTCTTTACGTCAAAGCGTTCCACAAGAAAATACCTTTAAGGTTGGTTGCTTACGATGATCAAAGTGAGACTTCTACGGCGGCAACACTCTATAACCAGCTCATAACGCAAAACCACGTTAATGTCCTTGTGGCGGATTTCGGGTCTGTTTTGACATCTGTTGCGGTTCCTTTGGCGAAGGTACACAGGATTATGCTTTTTGATGAGACCGGAACGGCAGCCAAATTTTTTACCCGCTCCAACAGGTATGTGGTGCTTTGCAGTTTGCCGACCTCAGGAAAATGGCCGTATGCCCTGGCGGGTTTCCTAACCCACAAGAAGATAGACAAAGTGGCTATCATTTACTCCTCAAACGATTTCGATCAATCTCAAGCCGAGACCCTTCACAGGAGACTGGTCAAATCAGGAATTAAACCTGTCTACTATCAGGCGGTTCCATCGAGCACGACCAACTATTCGGTTCTCCTTCACGACATTAAAGCGACGAACCCGGATGCGGTCATCGAATTCGGCTATCCCAACAACGACATCGCATTCTTGCAGGCGTTGCAGTCAAGTGGTTTGAAATTCAAGATGACCTTCACCGTCTTCCCGGGGCAATTGCTGAAACTGCTGGAGGCTAATGTCGGTCAGAAAACCCTCGACTATACCTACACCTATCCCACACCGCCCCTTTTGAGATACAACAAGGTGAATCTGGGCATGGGCATCAACCGCTTCGAAAAGGTGTACAAAAAAGATACCGGGAAGGAGGTCAATTTCCTGACGGTTGCGGGTTATAACACCGGCCTGATCATCCAGAAGACGCTTGAGACTTCCGGAAGCTTCAACCAGTCTGCATTCAGAAAAGCCATCGCTTCTTTTTCAGGCAAGGTGACGACACTGGATGGTACATTCAAAATCAACAAAACCGGCGCGCAAATTGGAGAAATGTTGCCGGTCGCCCAACTCGTGGCAAAAAGCAATAACAAGATGGGGGTCAATGTGGTCTATCCGAGCAAAACGAAGACCGCAAACGCCATCTACCCGGCCCCGTGAGACTGAGCCAGGATTGAGACAGGGTGTGGAATAGGTCCGCACCCTGTTGTTTTATGTGTGCATCCGCTCGTCCCCCGTGCAAAAGCGGGCACCGACAATCGATGAAAAGAGACCTTTGAAAGAGGCTGAAGAGTGAATCTTTTGGCATATACCATAACTGCCGGCATCATGTACGGCATATTTTTCGGGCTTGTGGGTGTAGGACTCAATATTATTTTCGGCGTCATGAGGATGATCAACCTGGCCCATGGCGACTTCATCATGCTTGGGGCATTTCTGGCCTTTTGGTTGTTTCATCTCTTTGGAATCAACCCTTTGTTGGTCATACCTATTGCAACCGCTGTTTTCTTTCTTATCGGCTTCCCTCTTTACTACGCCTTCGTACCTCGTCTTTCCAAATCCAGTGACCCGGAAATGCTGTCTTTCATATTGTTCTTCGGCCTGTCCCAAGTCATTGAGGCCGTGATCATTCTTGCATTCGGGAATAATCAGAGGTCCATACCGTCAACCGTGTTCGGCACGTCGTCTTTTTCCATACTGGGCCAATCCTTTCCGAAAGCGTGGCTGGCAACGACACTCGTTGCCTTTGCGGCCTTCATCATTATCTATTGGTATTTCAGACACACACGGCTTGGATATGCAACCCGGGCCATCATGTCAAACAGGGAGGAAGCTTTAATTAGCGGGATCGATATTGACAGAGTCTCGGCCATCGCGTTTTGCCTCGGTTTGGTTTTTGCCTCAGTGGCTGGAATTTTCAGCTACTTTATGATCGGCGCCGCTTATCCTTCAATGGGCCCGGACCTCACAACCGTCTCATTTGCCATCATAGTCCTCGGTTCTCTGGGCAGTCCCCTTGGAACCGTCATCGGTGGTTTGATTTATGGGGTCGCTATCATGTTCATGCAGACCTATTTTTCATCCTGGGCAAATATTCTGCCTTATATTCTACTGATCGCGATTATGCTTCTCAAGCCGGAAGGTTTGTTTGGAAAGGCGGCACGCAGTGCTTAGCAAATACTATTCAAGTTTAGGCGTTATTTTTGTCATCATACTCATCTTTGTTATGCTCCCGTTCGTTTATGACAATCAATCTTTTCTGTTCAATTTGATGATGTATCTGGCCCTGGCGGAAGGCCTGAATATTATCTACGGCTTCACCGGCTATCTTCCGTTCGGGTATGTGGGGTTTTTCGGGGCAGGTGCATACGGGGCATCTATCGTCATCATGTTCTTGCGGATCTCCCCATTTTTGGCCGTGCTTGCGGGGGGCATCGTCGCGGTTATCATCGGCATTATCCTTTTCCCCCTATTGAGATTATCGGGTGCCTATTTTGCCATTGCCAATCTGGCTGCGTCCCAGGCGCTCTATTATCTGGTTGCAAACCCTAATCTGCAAAAAGTCACCCAGGGCCCATATGGTATTGATTTGTCCTCCGTGTACAATGCCAATGCCAGCTACTATCTGATGCTGGGTGTATTGGTTTTTTCCATGTTGCTGGTATTGTACATTAGGAAGAGCGATTTCGGACTTTCCCTGCTTGCAATTAAAGAAGATCGAGTGACGGCTTCACTGGCAGGGATCAATATCGTCAGGGCAAGAAGTATTGCATGGATGCTGAGTGCATTCGTGGCCGGTCTTTGTGGTGCCGTTTTCGCGTGGTTTACGGCGGTCTTTTACCCAAGCACTGTGTTCGATCTCAATGTGAGTGTGTTCACGATCGTCTTTGTTTTATTTGGCGGCATGGGCACCATCGCGGGGCCGCTGCTGGGTACGCTGATATTGTATAGCATGTATAATTTCATAGGCATTTCGACGCCGCAATATTTTCAGCTTTTTTATGGACTTCTTATTATGATCCTGGTCCTGTTCCTCCCGAACGGGATCGTATCCATATTGCAGAATTGGAGAATCGATGTCCCATAGTAAAGACGTGCTTCTCAGAGTTGAGGGCTTGGTTAAGAAATTCGGTGAGCTCAAGGCCTTGGACGGTTTCAGCATTACTGTGGAAAAGGGCAAGATCGTCGGACTCGCGGGTCCGAACGGGTCCGGCAAGACAACCGTCATTAACGTTATATCCGGTATCTATAAGCCGGATGGCGGTTCTATTGAATTCGACGGTGAATCCATATACAGACTCCCGTCCCACAAGATCGTGCACAGGGGCATCAATAGAACATTTCAGGTTCCAAAGCCGCTGGCCGGGCTGACCGTGCTGCAGAATATCAGCATTGCGGCCATCTATGGATCTCAAGCCGGAAACAAGACGGAAACGGTGAAAGAAGCTCTGGAGATTGTCGGTCTTGAAGATGCAAAAGACACGCTGGCTGCAAATCTGACTTTTACTCAGCAGAAACTCCTGGGACTTGCAAGGGCTCTGGCAACAAAACCCAAGATGCTGCTCGTCGATGAGATCGCTGCAGGCTTGAGTTCACAGGAGTTGCAATGGATTGCAGATATGCTTATCCATATCCACAAAAGAGGCATTTCGATGATTGTGGTTGAGCACCTCATGGGTTTTATCGATTCACTGACGTCGGACGTTGTGGTTATGAATGCGGGCTCCAATCTGTTCAGAGGATGCATCGAGGATGCGTCTCGGAACGAGGAGGTCATCGAGGTCTTTCTAGGGAGGTAACGGTGGATTTACTTAAAGTGGAATCAGTGGAGGCTGGATACGGATTGATCCAGGTGCTGTGGGGGACCAGCATAATCGTAGAGAAAAATCAATGTGTTGTCTTATTGGGTGTCAATGGTGCAGGCAAGACCACGTTGCTCAGGACAATAATCGGCCTCGTCAAGGCAAGGAAAGGGGACATCGTCTTTGATGGAGAAAAAATAACCGGTCTGAAACCCAATGTGAGGGTTTCCCGTGGGATCGCTTATATGTCTGAGTTGGCGGTTGTCCCGGACCTTACCGTGGAAGAGAATCTAAAGTTGGGAGGCTATCTGAAGAATAGAGACGACACCCGTAGAAGGGCGGACAAGACTTACGAATATTTCCCGGATCTGAAAGCATACAGGACCCGGAAGGCCGGATCGCTCAGCGGCGGCCAAAGAAAAATGCTGGGTGTCGCAAAGACACTGATGTCGAATCCGAAAATCCTTGTTATGGACGAGCCATCCAGTGGGTTATCTCCCAAATTTGTAAAAAAGGTTATCGAAATCTTGAAAGTGCTGCATGAGGAAGAAAGACCCTCCATGCTTATTGCCGAACAGAATGTTGCCTTTTTGGATCTGGCTCAGAAAATATACATTCTGGATAAAGGCAAAGTGACCTTTACCGGCAGTGTCAATGAGCTCAAAGAAAACGACACCATCAGAGAAACCTATTTCGGCATCATGCATTAACCCGTTGGATGGGTGGAGTCTCCCAAGCCTATCTGCATTAGGTGATTTTTTTTAGGATCTTTTCCTCCGGGGGGCATGTCAAAAGAAGGGCCTTTCGCATCTTCTTAATGGGCGACCCCCATCCCCACTTCATTCTTGACCGAAATTCAGTATGCTCTTTTTTATCTAAACATCGTTATAATCCATTTCAATAAGCTGTTTTAGTTCCTCTTTTTCATGCTCATCGCACCATCTTTCATAAACCATCTTTGCCGTTTTTCTGGCGATTTGATCTCTGATCTTTCTTGCAGACCCTATGAATCTTCCATCCAAAGCTTCAAGAATCCTTGATCCGGCAAAAATATCTTCTTCAATTTTTTCCATAGCCTCTTTTAATGTGCAATTTTCCGCATCGATCCTTGCTAATTTGTGCGCCATGCTGTCTTTTGCCATGGCGCTTTTTTCGGCAACGATACGCCCCCCCTGTTTGATGATGTTGATAAAAGATTCTTTCTTTTCAGATAGGGTCTGTCGGGAATCTTCATCTATAACATCCTCATCTTCCGGCTCTTTGGTTTGTTCTTCTATAGTATCTTCGTTAATAAGTCGGTCTTGTTCTTCCATCATTCACTCCTTTCATGCAAACAGAAAACGACTCGTTTATAAGAAATGAAGTCTTATCATAATAAAATATGCTCAATTTTCTCGGTTGTCTATAGGGTAAAAACAATATTTTTTGATTCTAATTTTCCAAGTTGCGTGGCGAAAGTGTAAATAAAGGTTGGAAATGGTTTCAAACCCTTTCCGCGGCCTCAAGTTCTGATAGCTATTATTTTGCCGTGATTCCTGGCTGTCTAACCGGCAACCTGGTCTCGTCAATTGCTGGCCTCAGGGTGATCGCAAACCCGTCGAACGTATTTCAAGCAACAGTTGTTTTAAGCCGGCTCGCGAAGAGTGTGGGAATTTTTGTTTGGTTGAAAGAAAGAGCAGGAAAAGGCGGCCAAAAGCTAACCAGTTCCAGGATGATGATAAGTTTTTGATTTTAAATTAAAAAATATTTTATCCGTTATTCAGGATTTGACACCATTCATTTCTCTAACTTAATTAAAAAGAAATCGCATTAAAAGAAAAAATGAAAGCAAGTATTATACAACCCATGAAAAATGTTAAAAGAATTAAATCTATGATGGAATCTTTCATGATGA
>Ga0307440_1001421_pt1 | contig 11645 bp, 16 predicted proteins | sample SalMarWE160410MG_FD_202150 | JGI IMG/M metagenome (GOLD analysis project Ga0307440, IMG submission 202150) | Salt marsh sediment microbial communities from the Plum Island Ecosystem LTER, Massachusetts, United States - WE1604-10 | ecosystem: Environmental > Aquatic > Marine > Intertidal zone >... | reverse complement strand
ATGGTGCGCGAAGACCTGCTGTTCGACATGGCGCGTCACGTCGACTCCGCGGTGCACCAGTTCGAGGAGTGGGGCCTGCCCCTGATGCGCAACCCAAAGACCGGCGCCTACCAGCGTGAAGGACGCTGGCAGATCATGATTCACGGCGAGTCCTACAAGCCGATCGTCGCGGAAGCCGCGAAAAAGTCGGCAGACAAGGTCTTTAACCGTATCTGCGTCACCCATCTGCTGATGGATGAGAGCAAGCCCAATCGGGTCGCTGGCGCCGTGGGTTTCAACGTGCGCACCGGTAACTACCACGTATTCAAGTCCAAGACGGTGATCGTCGGCGCTGGTGGCGCTTCCAATATCTACAAGCCGCGCTCGGTGGGCGAGGGCGCCGGCCGCGTCTGGTACGCTCCCTGGTCTTCCGGCTCCGCCTATGGTCTGCTGATCGGCGCCGGTGCCAAGATGACCCAGATGGAGAACCGCATCGTACTGGCCCGCTTCAAGGATGGTTACGGTCCGGTGGGTGCCTACTTCCTGCACCTCAAGACCTACACTCAGAACGGCCTGGGCGAAGAGTACGAGTCGAAGTGGTTCCCCGCACTGGAGGAAATGGTCGGTAAGCGATACCTGGATGTCGAAGCTTCTCACCTCACCCATCGTCCGATCCCGACCTGTCTGCGCAACCACGCCTTCATCTCCGAGGTGAACGCCGGCCGCGGTCCGATCCACATGGTGACGATGCAGTCCTTCCAGGACCCGCATTTGGAAGAGATCGGCTGGCACAACTTCCTGGGCATGACCGTTGGCCAAGCCGTGCTGTGGGCGGCGACCGACGTCAACCCGAAGGAGGAAAATCCGGAGCTGACCACCTCCGAGCCGTACGTCATGGGCTCTCACGCCACGGGTTGCGGCGCCTGGTGCTCGGGTCCGGAGGATCTTTCCCCGCCGGAGTACTTCTGGGGCTATAACCGCATGACCACGGTCGAAGGCCTGTTCGGCGCCGGTGACGCAGTCGGCGGCACGCCGCATGCCTTCTCTTCCGGGTCCTTCACCGAAGGGCGGCTCGCGGCCAAGGCGGCCTGCAAGTACATCGATGACGGCAAGGCCGAAGGCATCCGTGTCTCCGATGAGCAGATCAACCGCCGCAAGGCAGAGGTCTACAAGCCGATGGAGCATTACAAGACCTATCGGAACGAGATTACGGCGGGCGACGTCAATCCCAACTACATCAACCCGCGCCAGGGCCTGGATCGGCTGCAGAAGCTGATGGACGAGTACGCAGGTGGGGTAACCGTCAGCTACATGACCAACGAGAAGTTGTTGAACATCGGCCTGAAGAAGATGAAGATCCTGGAAGAGGATCTGGAGAAGGTCGCTGCGGAGAATATCCACGAGCTGCTCCGCGCCTGGGAGCTGAAGCACCGTCATCTGACCTCTGAGGCTGTCTTCCACCACACGCTGTTCCGCAAGGAAACCCGCTGGCCGGGCTACTATTATCGCGGTGACCACATGAAGGTGGACGACGAGAACTGGCATGTGCTGACCGTTTCCCGCCGTGACCCGCAAACCGGCGAGTACACGATGGAGAAGGCGCCGTGCTACCACCTGGTGGAGGACAAGGCGAAGTAATAGAGAGACAGGGGTGCCTCGAGTTGCTTGAGGCACCCGTGAAAAGATCAACATGTCATGTGTTGATCTTTTTTTATGGCCCAAGCGCAATGCGACCACTGGAAGCCTAAAGAATTTCAGATGAACATTATCGACAACACCGACGAGGAGATCCTGGCGATAGCCGATCCCTGGTGGGATGAGCTGGTCGAGTACTCCAATAAAGGCCAGTACGGTAAATTCATCCGAAATTTTGCTTACTCCCTGATGCAAGGTCTCAATGAGATCGAAGTGGGCAGGCAGTTTTCCCACAGTGATTTGGCTCGGAACCTGTCGAAGGACCGGGATTTCCTCGGCGTCATCCGCCGGGGTGAGCACGTGACTGTCCTGTATCGGGTGCGTAACACGCAGAAGCCAGGCGAATGGCTGGGAAGACTAGTACTGGGCTATGAGAAAGGCCAGGTCAAGATATTTGGCGCATCAATCTTCTAGATGATCATGAAAGAGACCGTCCAAGCCAACAAATTCGTCGAGCTCACCTACAAGGTGATCGATGAACAGACCGGGAGCGTTCTCACCTCGGTGGAGTTTCCCCTGGGTTATGTCCACGGCGCCAATGAGGTTCTGGCTCCCCAGGTCATGGCAGAACTGGAAGGCAAGTCAGTTGGCGATGTCATCGAGGTCCCCATCGACTGCAACAAGATTTACGGTCCCCGTGACGAATCCCTGGTGATCACTGATTACATCGAAAATGTTCCAGCGGAGTACCGTCACGTCGGCACGGCTATCTTGATGGAAAACGAGAAAGGTCAGACCAAGACTTTTCTGGTCACCCGAGTAGATGAAAAGACCCTGACCATCGACGGCAACAATCCGCTGTGTGGCAGGGAAGTCATTTTCAAGCTTGAGATACTGACCGTGCGCGATGCCACCAGCGAAGAAGTCGAGGCGGGCGGCAAGGTTGATCCAGGTCCCAAGGTCGGCGGCGTGAAAGTGCGGATCTGAATTGCACCAAACTGGTGTCATCTTTCCGTCTTGAAGGATGCCAAGACAACAGCGTCGAAATAGTCTTCAACTGCAAGGTCCTGCAGCGGCAATCCCGCGATTTTAGCGAGAGGTGAATGATGAGCGAGCAAAAGCAAGACAAGCCCAAGATCCCCGATGGCCATACGCGCTATCTGACGACCCGTCAGAAAAAGCCCAACGACAAGGGGTTCGTCGGCTACGACACTATTTGGGAGCCGTGGCAGAAGGAAGCCAAGTACACCACCCCGAAGAAGCCCTAAGGCGTCTGGCCGCGCGAGCTCAGAGGAAAACGCCGGTGCGCAGGTTTTTCCCTTGGGAGAAAAAGGGCGTTTGTCAGCGTTTTCTGAGAGGTCGCGCGGCGGTCAAATCGAGAACGTGGTACTGACTGGGACAGGACGAGTCGGCTCGTTCCCTATCCGGTAACTGGGGACTTGGTGTGGTTGTTCCGGCGTCAAATTTCTTGCATAGGACTGACGATGGAACCGCAACTGAATCTGAACCTGGCGAGGTTCGAAGAACGGCAGGCCATCTTTGTCGAGGAGCTTACCAAGACCATTCAGGTCAAATTGGCCGAAGCGGGTCTGGAAAGCGATAAAGTCAAAGAGCTCACCGGCTCCCTGGCGTTCAGCATCACTTGCATGATTGATGGGATCGCCGGGATAGAGTCGGACGGCACGGAAGTCCAACCCTATCTCACCTTCCAGATCGATGATGAGCTTGTCCACTGCGGCGAGAATTCTTTCATGCATGAGCTGATCTATGACGTGCTGGGCAGGCTCATCGGCGACTGACAGAATGTCGTGTTCCGTTTTCGCGTCGAGACAAGCCAATCTGTGAGCGGTGCGTATCGTAATAGGTGACGCGTAGTAGGGGATGTACCCTGAGGTATCCCCTCAAATCGAGCCACAAACCGCTCATTTGGAGCAACGCGAGCATGAGGAAAGGGGTCTCGGGGAGACCGAGCACTCCCCGGACGGTCAATGCCCTTAATCCCCAGCCCGGCGGGCCAACACCCGCCGGATGCCGCCCGCGCCCCACGGCGTCCGCCATCTGCACTCCACGTCACCGACCCGGGCCCGACAGCGGGTGCCCATCGCCTCACGCTTTTCCACCTGCCAGCGCTGCTTCATCGGGGGGCGTAGCGCGGCAACGACGCGCGCATTCCGCGCAAACTAGTTCGAGAGCGTCGCGGTGCGATGAGGTGAGAACGAACACTGCTGGTTTCAAGGGAGCTGTTCGAGACGGCGCAACGCCTTTTCCCGCCTCCGATCCTCGCGGCGCTTGACCGGGGCAAGCGGAACGCCAGGTGCGATGCCAAGCCGCCGGACTCCCGGTGAACGGGTGCGCCTAACCCCAGCTGCAGTACGGCTGGTCGAGAAATAGGAACGTCGTGTAACGACGGTCGGTCCTGTTACACAGACTTACAAAGAGCCCGGCCGCAGACATATTGGCCTTACCGTTGTGGTGCCTAATGACACCTGAGCCGCGCGGCTGGCGGCGTGAAGTTGAGTTGAACCGCGGAAGCGCAGAAGAGGAGAAATCGATGAACAGTCCGACGAAGGCCCTGTTGGGTATGGCCGCCGTGTCTGCGTTGGCGCTTGCGGCCGCCTCCGGTGCGTTCGCCGCGCAGGGAGAGGGATACGGCCCCGGTATGGGAGGTGCCGGTTACGGTCCTGGGATGATGGGCGGTCCTGGGATGATGGGGGGCCCTGGAATGATGGGGGGCCCTGGAATGATGGGGGGCCCTGGAATGATGGGGGGATCGGTGCTGCGCCATCAATACGTGATGCAGAACGGCCTTCCGGCAAAATACGCGTCCTTATCCGATCCGTTGCGCCCGACCCGCAAGAATCTCAGCGCTGGCAAGAAGCTCTATCAAGCGAACTGCTCTAGCTGCCACGGCGCCTCTGGCCTGGGGGACGGTCCTGCAGCACAGGCCCTGAATCCACCGCCTGCAAACATCGCGGCGACAAGCCGGATGCCGATGGCCACCGATGGCTATCTGTACTGGACGATCGCGGAGGGCGGCGCACCCCTCAAGAGTGCGATGCCGGCCTTCCAGGGTGGGCTGACGCCGGATCAGATCTGGCAGATCATCCTCTATCTGCGGCAGCTCTAAGAAGCAGTGCCTTATTCGGCGACTGGCCCAGCGCGCGCGATACGATCAGCGTATTGCGAGGCCACAGGCGCGGGAAAGCGGTATTGACCACTGCTTCCCTTAGTCGCGGTGAAAAACAACTCCTCCCTATCGCGCTCACGCTCTCCTGTAGTCCCGCCCCTTGGCAGGGAGGCGGCTAAGAAGGGGGTTGGGAGCCGAACGAAGCAACGTAGCCAAGGCTGGCACCCATCCCCATCCGAACCTTCCCCCTCAAGAGGGTGTCGCCTTTTGCGACACCCTCTTGAGGGGCGGGCGGAATTCGGAGCGCGCCGAGCCCGACCCTCCGTTCAGTCGCTTCTGCTGCAGTCCTCCGCCTTTACCTGCTTCCCATCTGCCGAGATCTCCAATTTGACCTGCTTGCCTCTCGGATCACGACCCTTGAGCTCGTAGAACGTTTTGTCGCCTTCCTTCTCCTGTTCCGCCCATTTCCATTTGGCGCCTGGGACCGCCTTGTCGGCGGCCTGCTTGACGGCCGTCGGTACCGCATCGAGCGAGACCTTCTCCTCCACGCTCACCTGTTTGCCATCCGGGGAGACTTCGACTTCGATCTTCTTGCCTTTGGGATCGCGACCTTTGAGCTCATAGATGGTCTTCCCGTCCTCCTGCTCCTTTTCGGCCTTCTTCCACCGAACGCCAGGTACCGCCTTGTCGGCTGCCGCCTTGGCCGCCGTCGGGACCTTGTCCAAAGGCACTCTCTCCTCCTCGCTGGCAAGCACCGCTCCGCTCACAGCGACCAGCATGCCAAAGCTCAACAGACTCATTAAGGTCGAACGCATCATTCCTTCCTCCGTAACGAAAAGCCACATACGCACATAACGGACACCCAAACCGCGCCTCACGTTCCCGAGAGGCTGTTTCAACAGAATAGCTCGCGCACCTTGTACGCCTGATGGACGGACGATGAACGAACGGTCACCTTGGCGGACTCAGATGGGCACCAGTGGGACCGGTGCCATACCGGACGGCTTTATTGGTACGCGAAGGCCGTAATGGGGCAGCAGTCCTGGAATTTCGGATGACGAGGGATGCCGGCCTTACGAAAAGTCCAGGATCGAAGACAACGTTGGGGAGTGGACTGCGCTCGAGATGTGGCCGGCGTCCGTCGGCCCGCTGCTTAGCAAGGGAGAGCACCCTTGAACGAGAGACTGTTGTCTGCGCTGACCGGGCTCGCGTTGGTTTCCGTAGTCCTTCCCGCCCTTGCCGAGGGCATGGTGTTTCCGGAAACCCTGCTCCAGTTCAACAGCAGTGCGGGAGAGCGATGTGGGGTGGCAGGGCTGTCTGCGGTGCGTTACCTTAGGCGGAGAGGAGGTTTCGCACGATGGCCGTTACAGCACTGCAGGCGGGCAAGCGCCTGGCGCAGCGCTCGGGTTGGACTTTATCCAACCTGGCGCTGCAGAAGATCCTCTATCTCGCGCACATGGTTCATCTGGGGCGTTACCGCACACCGCTCATCGCCGAGCTGTTTGAGGCCTGGGATAATGGACCTGTCGTTCCCTCGCTTTATCACCAAGCCAAGGCGTTTGGGGCAAGTGCTGTGCAAAATGTCTTCAACGGCGTTTCGGGTCCGGATGAGGGCAGCAGCGAGGCGAAGGTGCTCGATGAGGCGCTGGAGCGGCTGGGCCATGTCTCCCCAGCGCAGCTCGTTGCCATGACGCAGCGGGAGGGCGGGGCGTGGGCGTCGAGCTACGAGCCCGGCCGGGATGGCCGCCAGATCCCGAGAGAGGCAGTCTTGCAGGAGTACAGGAGCCGATTCAGTGGCTGACAGCGAATTCGATAAGCTCAACGAGGAAACAGAGACCAGTCACGACCGGCGGGTTCAGGAGCTGGCGGAGGAGCTTGCCGGCTGTGAGGAGCAGCGCACGGGCGAGCGGTTCGTGTGGATCGCCGTGGTCATGATCTTGTTTGACGCGCTGGTCTTTCCATCGCTGAGGGGCTGGACCAGCCCGCTCGCGATCTTTGTGCTCGAGCTTCTGTTGCTCTTCGTCTTCGCCAGGCGATACGGCGTCAAAGAGCTCGCCGAGTGGCTCGATTGGCTGGTCGCCATCACCCGAGGACCCGCGGGGGGTCGCACCAAGCTGTAGGGTGGCGGCGTCTCAGCCGGTCCCTCTGACCCCATTCCTCTCTGCGCAGGGGTCTGGCCGGATAACTCACTTTAACCACGGGCGCTCGATTGCAAGACTCCGCTTCCCCTAACGGATTGCGTTTTTCCGACTCTTTTGCTTTACTTTTGCTCAGGCGTGCAGCTGTTCGAAAACCCACTAAACAATTGCCCGCCTCAGAGGCTTGGCAGTGAACCTGTAGCCAACAGTGGAGGGACGCCCACATGAAGGACTCGCTCTTGGATCTCAGCAAATGCAAGGGGGGCGCGAGGATTGCGGAGTGGATGGTGGTTGTTGGGGTGATCATGGGCACCGGCGGTTTTGTCTTGTTCCGCGTGCTGGTGCCGCAATTGGATTCTGTTGCAAGCATGGTCGGGATGGAGATTGTCGCCATCGCGGGCAACTGACCTGAGCAGAGCTGGACTGAAGCTCACCTAAACGTTCTATTTCGCTTTCCTTGGGCTTGGATCCCGATCCCTTGCCGGGATGGCGAACTCGGCAACCAAATGGCCATCCCCTTCGCCCACAGTCGGCGAGGGCGGGTTGACCGGGTTGCCAGCACGGGCATGGCTGCTGGAGCGGTGTAAGGAGAAGGATCTCAATGGGAACATGCCCCGGGTGGTGTTGCCGTGGCTGCCGCGCGGGATTCTCCGGGAGCATTGGGGAGGGGAAAAGCGCGGCTAACCCAATTGCTGCTGCATCCACCAATCGCACAGTGGATCGCGCCCGCTCGGCAGGAACCTCGCCCGATTCCGGATGGCAGCGAGCGCGGACTTGACCTCGGCCGGGGAAAGCTCGGACCTATCCACCCACCGCTTCACCACCGCCGGCGTCGTCAGTACCCATATACTTGCCTCGGTTGCGAGCTGGATCGCCCTGCGGTCGTCGACGGCGATCTGCCAGCCGCGGGTGTGTGCGGTGGCCAGCGCCATCGCCTCGCCGTCGTCCAACTCACGGGCGAAGGTGACGCAGGCGGCGAGCTCGGCATCTGTTTCGGCCTGGCCAATGGTCAACAGGCCACTTTCGATAAGCGGCTGCAGCAGGGCAGCCTCGCGCGGAGGAGCGGCCTGTTCCGTGTCGACAGCGGGTCTGTGCCGATCCGCAAGAAAGTGCGCGTACTCGTGCGACAGGGTCCAGCGGCGACGCTCCGGCGGGTGCTTGCGGTTGACCAGGATGCAGTAGCCGGGGTCCGGCACAAAGGCGTACAGGCCCGCGAGCCGTGACGGCAGGCCGCCCTAGAAGACATGCACGGCGGCCTGCTCCAGCAGGGAGCGCAGCTCATAGATCGGTTGGTCGCGCAGGTGCAGCCGGGAGCGCTCACGGATCGCCACTTCCTCGGCGAAGGGGCCCACGTCCACGCGCTGCGGCACCGACACCTCAGTGGGGGAAGCTCCAAAACGGCGCGCTGCCGGTGAGGTGCTCCAGCGCCCTGTAGTCGTCGGCGAACGCATGCAACTGGCCGACGACGGCTTGGATCTCGGAATCCACGTCCATGCGCAGGGACGCGCGCAGATGCGGCTCGATGGACTGCGGCTCGGCACCCGGGCGGACCAGCTCACTGACGCTGCGGCCTTAAGGTGCCGCAAGCTTGACTACTTCATCGGGCTTGACTGCCCTCGTGCCCTTCTGGATGGCGATCAGCGTGGGCCGGCTCAGGCCCAGCTGCTCCGCGGCCTCTTGCCGCGTGCGTCCGGAGGCCTTGCGCGCTTCCAGCAGCCATGCGGCGATGAGGCCGGCGTGTGCTTCAGAAACCTCATGCATTGGCGTAATCCTCGGTGTCTGGTCGCATGAGCCACCCGACCCAGGGAAGCGCGGCAAGGCTCAGAGTGGAACAGTCGCATGCCCGCGCGACACCTGGGCCAAGCCGCTCCTACCGTAACCAATCGCGGGCAATGCGATGCGAAGCGCCTGGCGCTGGTTTAAGGTAGCGGCCACGCCGACGCCGAATCCTTGAAACACCCTGATGCCCTATAAACCCGAAGTGAGAGAAGACCGGCCGCTGACCCGCGATCTGCGCCCGCTGCTGCGGCTCTTGCGGTTCTTGTGGCCGTACCGGCTGCGGGGCCTGGCGGCGGTGCTGGCCCTCAGCCTGGCGGCGGGCGCTGCGCTCGCCTTTGGGCAGGTCTTCCGCAGGGTGGTGGATTCCGGGCTTGGCAGCGGCTCTTCGGTGGCGCTTGATCATGCGCTCGTGCTGTTCCTGCTGGTGGTGGTCGTCTTCTCCGGGGCTGTCGTTCTGCGCTCCTTTCTGCTCAATTGGCTGGGGGAGCGGGTGGTGGCGGATATCCGGCAGGCGGTCTTTGATCGGGTGTTGGGGCTGGACGTGGGTTTCTTCGAGACCACCCGCACCGGGGAGGTCATCTCCCGGCTCACGAGCGACACGGCCCTGCTGCAGGTCGTCGTGGGGTCGACTTTGGCAACGGCCTTGCGCAATAGCCTGCTGGCGGTCGGAGGGGTCGTCATGCTGGCGGTCACCAGTCCGAAGCTGACCGCTTTGGTGCTACTCGGAACCCCGGCCGTGGTGCTGCCCGTCTGGCTGCTGGGGTACCGGGTGCGGCGTCTCTCCCGATTCAGCCAGGATCGGATCGCCGATGTGGGGGCCTATGTAGACGAGGTCCTTCACGCCATCCGAACGGTCCAGGCCTTCTGCCACGAGGCGGTGGACCGCACCCGCTACGCCAAGCGGGTCGAGGCCGCCTTCGCGACCTCCGTGCGCCGCGCCTTGCTCGGCGCCCTCCTGGCCGGGGTCGTTATCTTTCTTACCTTTGGTGCGATCGGGATCGTGCTCTGGACGGGCGGGCAAGAGGTGATCGCCGGCCGCCTGAGCGGCGGGCAGCTGTCCGCCTTTGTCTTCTACGCGGTGATGGTGGCCAGCTCGGTGGGCGGATTGAGTGAGGTGGCGGGGGAGCTGCTGCGGGGCGCGGGCGCGAGTGAGCGGCTGCTGGAGCTCCTCGATCAGCGTGCGACCGTCGCCTCGCCGCCGCAGCCCCGCGCGCTCCCCGCTCCTGCGTCCGGCCGGACAGAGGTCAGGGACCTTCGATTCTCCTACCCGTCCCGTCCGGATGCGCCGGTGCTCGACGGCGTTACCGTTGACATCTCTCCCGGCGAAAAGGTGGCCCTGGTTGGCCCCTCAGGTGCGGGAAAGACGACCCTGTTTCAGCTGCTGCTGCGTTTCTACGACCCTCAGGGAGGGGGTATCCGCTTCGACGGAATGGACCTGCGGGATCTGGCCCTGGAGGACCTGCGGCGGCACATCGCTATCGTCCCCCAAGACCCTGTCATCTTCGGTGATGACGCATGGGAGAACATCCGCTACGGGCTCACCGGGGTAACGGATGCGCAGGTGCGCGGCGCGGCGGACATCGCCCATGCGAGCGAGTTTCTCGATCGCATGCCGCAGGGCTTCGGTACCTATCTGGGGGAGCGGGGTGTGCGCCTGTCGGGCGGGCAGCGCCAGCGGGTCGCCATCGCGCGGGCGGTGCTGCGGCAGCCGACCTTGCTGCTGCTGGACGAGGCCACCAGTGCCCTCGACGCGGAGAGCGAGGTCCTGGTGCAGCAGGCGCTGGAGACCCTCATGGAGGGGCGCACCAGCATCGTGATCGCCCATCGGCTGGCCACCGTGCGGAAGGTCGACCGTATTCTGGTCCTGGATCAGGGCCGGGTGGTGGCAAGCGGCAGTCACGAGGCCCTGATGGCCGCCGGCGGACTTTATGCGCGTCTCGCCAGCCTGCAGTTTCGGGATCGATGGGAGGCGCCGGCTGATACGGCGGCCGGGCAGCCTGCGCGGCTCGCCGCGGGTGAACGCTAAGGCCCATCGCGTGACCCCATCGTACCTGTCGATCTAGCCGACTGCTATCATGACCGTTTACCTCGCCCCCGACGGTTGCGGTGGATAAGGGACAGCCGGGGCACGCAGGGCGCGACTTGGCCGATAACCACTGAGGGTCGACAGCGATGGCAGCGTTTGGTGCGGAATTGGTTTCCTCTCTATCGGGCGGGGTCGCCAAGCTGCAGCCGGTGCTGAATGAATACGGGTTGGGGGCGCTGTTCGTCGCGGCTCTCGTCGAGGGGTTCGGCATTCCGCTGCCGGGACAGACGCTCCTCATCGCCTGCGGCCTGACGGCTGCGAAGGGACAGATGAGCATCACGGCCGTATTGGTCGTCGGGTGGGTCGCCACCCAGCTCGGAGATGTCATCGGCTACCTCATTGGTCAAGGCGGGGTCCATCGGCTGCTCGCGCGCAAGGTGAAGAGCGCGGAGCGACTGGCCAAGGCGGAGGCCCTCTTCGATCGCTACGGGATCGCGGTGTTGATCGTCGCCCGTTTCGTCGATGGGCTGCGCCAGACAAGCAACATCGTGGCCGGTGCACTGGAGATGCCTTGGCTGCATTTCATGGGTGCCACTATGATCGGCACCACCCTTTGGGTGGGGGTCTGCGGGTTCGGGGCCTTCGCTTTGGGGCACGACATCCATGGGTTCGGCGCGTTCCTCCATCAGTTGCGGCCCTACGGCTGGACCATCACCCTGGTGCTGCTCGGTCTCCTGGTCTGGTACCTCGTGAGGCGCCGCAAGGGGCTGGCGGCGAAGGGATAGATAGGGGCCCACAGGGCGCGGCGCCGCCGGGGTTGCCGGATTCAGAGCCGGAAGAGGGACAAGGGGACCATCAGCTCGGCATCACTCAGGCCGCCGTGGACCCCGATCGGGGTATGGGGCTTCTCGAACGGAAGGGAGTCCTGAACGACGTGATTGCCCCGCGCCAGGAGACAGTA
>Ga0307440_1001420_pt1 | contig 11662 bp, 9 predicted proteins | sample SalMarWE160410MG_FD_202150 | JGI IMG/M metagenome (GOLD analysis project Ga0307440, IMG submission 202150) | Salt marsh sediment microbial communities from the Plum Island Ecosystem LTER, Massachusetts, United States - WE1604-10 | ecosystem: Environmental > Aquatic > Marine > Intertidal zone >... | reverse complement strand
CGACTGCACATAGAGGCGCGTCAGCCCCAACATGTCCTCGCACGACAAGGCCCTCTCATCGCCATGATCGAACGGTAGGCGCAACGTGTCCTCGAAGGCGCCGAGCAGGGCGCCATCGGGAACGGCGACCTGCTCGCCCGGCGTGCAGGGCGGCTGGCCCTGGGCGAGTGCGGGCAGCGCCAACGCCAGCAACAGGAGCGCGCCCCCCGCTAGCAGGACGATGCGTCTTCGAGAGCTTCGGACTGAACGGGCCCTAGAGTAGTGATTGCGCCTGCATGTCGCTTCCCCCATCTGTCGGCCGCTCCGGATCCATGATGCGCCTCGGTTCGGCCCCGGAATCCTAGAAGGTCGGGCTGGGGCGGGCGTAGTGAACCGCCTGTAAGGCTTAGGGTGGCTGGCCTGGGGCTGGCTGTCAGGCTGGAGCCGGTGCCTTCCGTGACGCATGACTCGTGAACCGCCTTGCCGCGCTCGGTGATGAGCGCGTGCGCTTCCCAGGATTCGTCCGCATTGCGGAAGGGCCGGCACCGGCCCGGCCCACTGGGAGTGGCTTGATCAGAAGCTTGCCCGCCCCATTGTTGAGACGGCGTGGCCCATTACAGGCTCGCCCCCTAGTGACTCTCACCCAGGCCGATGCCAGGCAGGACACCACCTGGGGTCCTGTCAGAACCCCATGGTCTCCAGTTCCCGCTAATCGCTCCCAACACCACCCTCAATTGCAACAACACCGCTTCAAATTGCCTCGCGCCACAGTTATAGTGGAGGCACCACGGAAAGGAGGTGGTCCTAATACATACGAGTGAAGAGACCAGTGGAGGTACCCGTCGAGGGTAACTCAGGACCGCCTTCTTGAGTTCAGAAGGAACCTCAGGGTTCCCTCGAGATTCTGGCGGGTTACCGGCGCGCTCCCCGGCTCAGGCTGGGGAGCGCGTTTCCGTCGTCCGGGACGCCAGGGCACAGCGCGCCCTCGCGTCGACGTCGGCTCAGACCGGCCCCGCGGACGCGGCCAGCAGCATGACCTCGTGGCGGAGCCGGAAGCCGGACTCGGACGCGCCTCCCGCCTCGGCGTCCACGTCGGGCGCGATCAGGTAGCGCCGCACCGCCTCGTCGGCCCCCTCGAGCAACGCCCGCAGCGCCGCCTCGTTCTCCGGCGAGGTGTCGGCGCGCCGCAGCCATGAGGCCAGCGGCTTGACGCGCCAGAAGCGCTCGAGCCGGTAGGGCTCCAAGCCCACCTCCCCCAGCCAACCCATCCACCTCGACACCCGGTAGGCCTCGACGTGGCTCGGGTCGCGCAGGCGCTCGACCTCGTTCATCGCCGCGCCCAGGCGCACGTCCTCGGGCGCTACGTTGTCGACGAGCAGGAACACGCCACCGGGCACCAGCACGCGCCGCGCCTCGGCCAGGAAGGCCCGTGGGTCACCGAAGTGGTGTGCGGCGATACGGCAGCTCACCATCTCGAACGCACCGTCTTCGAAGGGCAGCGCCTCGGCGGCGGCGACCACGTAGTCGAACGCTGCGTCCGGCATGGCCTCGCGCAGGTGCGCCTCGGCTGCGGCCAGCATCTCGGGCGTCAGGTCGGAGACGGTGACGTGGGCGCCGGCCTCGGCCAGGGTTCGTGCCGTGTGCCCGCCCCCGGTGGCGACGTCGAGCGCGCGGCGCCCCGTGAGGTCGCCCAGGCGCGACCGAGCCGCCTCGACCAGACGCGGCAGCTCGTCCCCCCTGGCGTGCGAGACGCTGCTCACGTACGCCTGTGCCGACGCGGCGAAACGCTCGCGGGCGCGCTCTTGCGCCCGCGCGACATCCGCGCCGGGACCGGGTTCGCGGCCGCCCTTCGGCATGCGCTCCCTCATGACGCCTTCAGCGCTCGCCCAGCGCCCGCCAGGCGCTCGGCAACAGGCCGACGGCCAGCAGCATCTTGATCGCGTCCCCGATCAGGAACGGCACCAGTCCCAACGCCAGCGTCTGGCCCCAGCTTCCGCCCAGAACACCGTGCAGCCACAGCAGGCCCGGAACATAGATGGCGAGCTCCGCCAGCAGCATGGCGCCGACGGTGCGGCCGTAGCTCCGGTCCCATCCGCGCTGAGCCAGCCAACCCAGCAGCGCCGACGCCAGCACGAAGCCGATCAGGTAGCCGCCGGTCGGTCCCATCAGGTGGGCGAGGCCCCCCTGCCAGCCGGTGAACAGCGGCAGGCCGAGCGCGCCCAGCGCCACGTAGGCCGCAGTGGTGAGCGTGCCGAGGCTGAGGCCGTAAGCGGTGCCCAGGAGCAGCACGCCGAGTGTCTGGCCGGTGAAGGGTACCGGCCCGAGCTGGAGCCGCACCTGCGCCAACGCGGCCAGGAAGGCCACGCCGACCACGACCTGGAGCGCAGCCCGCAAGGCGCTGCGGTCTCGCCGGTCGGGAAGGATCCGTTCGATGAGCGTCGTCGAGAGCGCTCGGCTTGCCATGGTTCGACCTCCACGAGCCGCGGGGGTGGTGCTCCCGCGTCGCCGCCGAGTATACAAGGGGCCAACGCGAACGCCGGGAGCGCGCGCCTCTGTACTGGCCCCCTATACTGACCCCCTATACTGAAACCGTGCCCATCGATCCCAGCGAGATCCGTGTGTCCGACTGGGTGGTCACCGTCGACACGGTGTTCCCGAACCAGGTCAACCCGCTCGGTACCCTCTTCGGCGGGGTGGTGCTGCAGTGGATGGACATCAACGCCAGCGTCGCCTGCGTGCGCTTCTGCCGCCAGGCATCGGTGACGGCTTCGACGGAGCCGGTCGACTTCCGCAACCCCATCTACGTCGGCGAGATCGTCGAGCTCAAGAGCCGCGTCGCCTGGACGGGGAGGACCAGCATGATCGTGCGCAGCGAGGTGCACGGCGAGAACCCCATCACCGGCGAGCGCCGGCTGTGTACCATCGGCCACCTCAACTTCGTGGCCATCGGCGAGGACGGCCGGCCCACTCCCGTGCCGCAGCTCCGGGTGGAGACCGCGCTGGAGAAGCGCCACTGGGAGACCGGCGAGCGCGTCCGCCAGGACATCCTGCGTCGACGCGAGCGCAAGGGGGACGCCGCGGAAGGCACGGCCTGAGAGCCACGCCACCGTTGAGGAACGCGTGGACGACGTGACCTGCGTCCCGGCACGCCGCTGCTATGGTGGACCGGTCGGGAGCGGTGCGGCGCCGCCTCCCGGCGAGGAGGCAGCATGACCGACGTCACCCCAACGCGCAGCAGCGACGCGCTCCAGCAGCGTGCGATCAACGCCATCCGAGCGCTCGTCATCGACGCCACCCAGGCGGCGGGCGACGGCCACCCGGGCATGCCGATGGGCATGGCCCCGGTCGGCTACGTGCTGTACCGCCACGCGATGAAACACAACCCGAGCAACCCCGCCTGGCCCGACCGCGACCGCTACGTGCAGTCCGCGGGTCACGGCTCCATGCTCCAGTACAGCCTGCTGCACCTGACGGGTTACGACCTGCCGATGGCCGAGCTCGAACGCTACCGTCAATGGGGGAGCAAGACTCCCGGACACCCGGAGTACGGGCACACCCCCGGCGTCGAGACGACCACCGGACCGCTCGGGCAGGGCATCAGCACCGCGGTCGGCATGGCGCTGGCGGAGGCCCACCTGGCCGCTCGCTTCAACCGGCCCGGCTTCGAGGTCATCGACCACCACACCTACGTGATCGCTTCCGACGGCGACCTCATGGAGGGCATCTCCGGCGAGGCGTCGTCCTTCGCCGGCCACCTCGGGCTCGGTAAGCTGATCGTGCTGTACGACGACAACGGCATCTCCATCGACGGCTCGACCGACATCACCTTCACCGAAGACGTCCAGGAGCGCTACCGCGCCTACGGCTGGCACGTGCAGTCGGTCGACGATGCCAACGACGTCGCCGCCTTGCAGGCCGCCGTGGCCGAGGCCCGGCGCGAGACGCTGCGCCCAAGCTTCATCGCCGTGCGCAGCATCATCGGCTTCGGCGCTCCCCACAAGCAGGGCACCTCGGCCGTGCACGGCTCCATCCTGGGCGACGAGGAAGCGGCGGCCGCCAAGCGCAACCTCGCCATCGACTGGGCCCCTTTCACCGTTCCCGACGACGTCGCGGAACACTACCGGTCCGCCCGGGAGGCGGGGCAACGCGCCGAACAGGCGTGGGAGGCGCTCATGGAGCGCTACCGCACGGCGCACCCCGACCTCGCGGCCGAGCTCGACCGGACCCTGGCCGGTGACCTTCCGGAGGGCTTCGACGCCGACCTGCCGACCTTCGAACGCGGCACGCAGCTGGCGACCCGCAAGGCCTCGCACAAGGCGATCAACGCCCTGGCGCCGCGCGTACCCGAGCTGATCGGCGGTTCGGCCGATCTTGCCGGATCCAACTACACCGACATCGAAGGCGCCGCCGCCATCGCGCCGCGCGCGATGGGCGGCCGCATCATCCACTTCGGCATCCGCGAGCACGCCATGGCCGCCATCGGCAACGGGCTCGCCCTGCACGGAGGAGTGCGCCCGTTCGTGGCCACCTTCCTGATCTTCTCCGACTACCTGCGCCCCGCACTGAGGCTGTCGGCACTGATGGGACAGCGCGTGCTCTACGTGTTCACGCACGACAGCATCGCGCTCGGAGGCGACGGCCCCACCCACCAGCCGATCGCCCAGCTCATGGCGCTGCGCGCCATCCCCAACCTCACGCTGGTCCGCCCGGCCGATCCCAACGAGACGTCGCAGGCCTGGGCGGCGGCGATGCGGCACCCCACCGGCCCCGTGGCCTTCGCCTTCACCCGCCAGAACGTGCCCGCGCTCGACGTGCCCGACGGCAGCGTGGCCAGGGGCGGGTACGTGCTCTCGCGCGAGGACGGCGCCGGCGCACCCGACGCGCTCCTCATCGCCACCGGCTCCGAGGTGTCCCTGTGCCTGGAAGCGCAGGCCGTGCTGGCGCAACAGGGCGTGCGCGCCCGCGTCGTCAGCCTCCCGAGCTGGGAGTGGTTCGAGGCTCAGGACGCCGACTACCGCGAGTCCGTGATGCCGGGCGCGGTCCGTGCGCGCGTCACCGTGGAAGCCGGCGCCTCGCTCGGCTGGGAACGCTACGCCGGCGATACCGGCATCATCCTCGGCATCGACCGCTTCGGGCAGTCCGCACCCGGAAGCCGCTTGATGAAGGAGTACGGCTTCACCCCCGAGCACGTCGTCGATGCCGCCCGCGAGAGCCTGAGGCGGGCCGGCCGGGCCTGACGACGACGGCCGGGGGAGTGAGCGACGCACTCCCCCGGCGTGCGATCGCCCGGGCGCCGGAGGGGACGTGCGATGGGACACACGCCCCGGTCTTCCCGGCGGCGGCTCGTATAGTGGTTGGGAACGCGCCGTGTCACACGGCGTCAGGTCACGTCGCCATCCCAGCGGAGGTCCCATGAAGCGCCTCACCACCGGATTCGTCACCACCGTCATCATCGCCCTCGCGCTCGCAGCCTTCTCGGGCGCGTTGGCCCAGTCGCTGCGTTCCCTGCTGCCGGCCGACACGGTCGCCGCCATCGGGGTCCAGGGGCTCAGCAGCCAGCAGGCCAAGATCCAGCCGTTCATCGACGAGTTCGACCGGCTGGGTGTGGCGAAGACCTTCCAGGACGCCTTCGCATCGACGGAGAAGCAGGCCGAGCAGTCTGCCAAGCTGCCCGCTATCGGGCAGATGCCCGCGGAGTTGAAGGGTCTCGGCGCGCTCGACATCCTGGGCAACGAGGCGTACCTGGCGGTCGCTCTGCGCCAGGGCAACCCGATCCCGGCCGTGATCTTCGTGGCCAACGTCGATGCCAAGGCGCAGAAGGCGTTCTCCGCCATGCTCGCCAAGGAGGCCGCCAAACCCGAGGTGCAGAAGCTCACCGAAGGCAAGGTAGCCTTCTACGTCGCCACCGTCGACAACGGCAATGGCAACACCACGCAGTTCGCCTACGCGCAGGACGGCGCGCTCGTCACCGTGTCGAACAACCCCGACGCGGTGCGCGGCGTGCTCCGCCGGCAGCAAGGGGCCAGCGAGCCCTCCTTCACCGACAGCGCAGGCTACAAGGCCACGCTCGGCGCCGTCGGGAACGGTAACATCGTGACCTACACCGACCTCGCCCCGGTCGCCTCCCTGGCGCAGCCGTTGCTCAACGCGCAGGGCATGGACGCGTTGGCCCAACGCCTCGCCAACGCCCTGACGACCCTCGGCACCAGCGGTGGGGTCACCGTCTTCACGGCCGGCGGCACCGAGACGCATAGCATCCGCAAGTTGGGCCCATCCGACAAGGACCCGGCCCTGTACGCCCTGCTGTCGTCGTCCAAGGCGGCCTCGACCGACCCACTGGGCTTCACCCCGTCCGACGCGCTGAGCGTCAACAGCAGCGCCGTCGACCTGGGCGCATGGTGGGATTTCCTCGGCGGCCTCGTCGCCAGCGTCCCGCAACTCGGTGTGACCGATCTGAACCAGTTCGTCCAGGGCATGGTCGGTGTCGACCTCAAGGCCGACCTTTTCGACTGGTCGGCCGGCAACGTAGCCATCGTCTCGACCCCCTCGCCGGCACCGCTGCAGGCGGGCATGCCCAGCAGCGACGTGCTCGGCTCCACCGTGTTCGTGTTGAAGAGCAAGGACGACGCGGCAGCGGCCAAGGGCTTGAGCGACCTGTTCACCAAGCTCGGCACGCAGGCCGCCGGCCTCAGCAACACCTCCGGCAAAGCCGCCGCGCCCTCGACCGAAACGCATCAGGCGGGCGGCGTGACGGTGACCACCATGACGCTGGCCCCGACCGTGAAGCTGTCCTACGCCGTGGCCAAGGGCCACGCCTTCATCGGCACCAGCGCCAAAGCGTTGGATGACGTACTGCAGGCGGCGCAGAGCGGCGGCTCCATGCCTGCCACCCTCGCCGGCATGCGCGCCAAGGTGCCCGTTGGCGCCAACAGCTTCACGTTGACCGACGCCAAGGCCACCATGAAGAACTCCAGCGCCTCGCTGGTCACGGGCGTGCAGACCTTCGCGGGCATGAGCGGATCGAAGAACCTCGACATCGCCAAGGTCAAGGCCGCCACCGACGCCCTCCAGAAGTTCCTCGACTTCGTCGCCGCCCACCTCGGTGGCAGCTACAGCTACCAGCAGACCTCGGGCGGTACCGTCACCAGCCGCGGCCTGACGCAGGTGAGCTGGTAGGCGCCCGGGCGCTCCCGCGAGCGCCCCGACCGCAGCGCCGTTGATCCGTAGGAAGCGGGCGGCCGCTCCGGCACGAGACCGGGGCGGCCGCCCGCTGCCTTGGGAGTGGCATCCCTCGCGTCGGGCCAGGGCCGGTGGGGCCGCGCCCCGGCCCGGACGGATCAGACCTTCGCCGCACGCTCCAGCAGCGTGCGCCACAGCGCATCGACCCGGTCGCGAAGCGCCTCCGGCGAGCCACTGTTGTCCACCACGAAGTCGGCGCGCGCAACCTTGTCCGGAAGCGGCAGCTGGGCTGCGTCGCGGGCACGGACCTCCGCGGCGTCGAGGCCGCTGCGGGCGCACACCCGTGCCAGCCTTGTCTCGAGCGTTGCTTCCACCACCACCACCGCGTCCATGCCACCCTCGAGCCCGTTCTCGTAGAGCAGGGGGATGTCGAACACGATCACCGCCGGCGCGGGCTCGGCGGCCTCCAGCGCCGCGGCGCGGCGGGCCGACGCGCGTCGCACCCAGGGGTGGACGATGGCGTTCAAGCGACCGCGCGCGACGGCATCGTCGAACACCCGCCGTGCCGTGGCGGCGCGGTCCAGGCGGCCGTCCCGCACCAGCTCGGGGCCGAGGTCACGGGCGATGGCGGCGAGCACGGCGGCGTCCTCCGTGGCCTCGCGCGCCAGCGCATCGGCATCGATGAGCCCCGCACCCCGCTGTTGCAGCAGCCGGGCCACGCTCGACTTGCCGGAGCCGATGTTGCCGGTGACGCCGACGCGAAGGCTCACCGGCGATCCCGCGACGCTCGTGCTGTAATTGGAGCCATGCGCTGGCTGCGTCGCTCGTCGTCACCGGAGCGCATCGCCATGCCCCAGTCTACGCCGCTGCCCGGCAGCGGCTACCTGGTGGGCGGCGCCGTGCGCGACGCCCTGGAAGGCCGCGAGCCTCACGACGTCGATTGGCTGGTGGAGCGCCCGGAGGCCGAGGCGCGCCGTGCCGCGGACGTCCTGACGGCCGCCGGGAGGACGGCCAGCGCCTTCGCCCTGGACCCGCAGCGCGGCCACTGGCGGGTGGTGGCGGACGCGCTCACCTGCGACTACGCGCCGCTGACGGGGACCCTCGAGGACGACCTGCGCCGCCGCGATTTCACCGTCAACGCCGTGGCCGCCGGACTCGACGGCCGGCTCCACGATCCGCTCGGCGGGGTGAGCGACCTGCGGGCGCGGCGCCTGCGCATGACCTCGGAGGCCTCCCTGGCCGATGACCCGCTGCGTCCGCTGCGCGGCGTGCGCCTCGCCGCCACCCTGGACCTGACGTTCGAAGCCGCCACCCGCGACGCCGTGCGCCGCCTGGCCCGCCGGCAGACCGAAGCCGAGGACGCCCTGCCGGCATGGGAGCGCGTCCGGGACGAGCTCGACCTCGTGCTCCTCCATCCCGCGGCCGGCCATGGCGTGGCGCTGGCCGACGAGCTCGGCCTCCTCGACACCGTGCTCCCCGAGCTCGCCACCTGCCGCGGCGTCGAGCAGGGCGGCTTCCACCATCTCGATGTGCTGCGCCACTCGCTGGAGGCGCTGAACCAGCTGGTCCAGGGCTTCCCCGAAGCGGACGCCGCCCTGCGCTGGGCCACGCTCTTGCACGACATCGGCAAGCCCGCCACCCGGGGTCCCGGCGCGGACGGACGCACCCACTTCTACGGCCATGCCCGGCTGGGCCAGCGACTGGCGCAGTCGGCGCTCACGCGGCTGCGTCATCCGCGCGCGCGCGTCGATCGGGTCGGGGCGCTGGTGCGCTACCACATGCTCCCACTGCCCCGCAGCGAGCGCGAGGCGAGGCGCTTCGTCCACCGTCGCGGCGCGCTCCTGCCGGACCTGTTGAAGCTGATGATCGCCGATCGCGAGGCCGCCCGCGGCCCCCTCGCCAGTGAAGCCGTGCGCAACGCCTACCGGCTGGCGCTGGCGCGGGTGCTCGCCATCCTGGACGAGCCCATTCCGACGCCTCCGCTGCTCGACGGCGAGGCGGTGATGCGGTTGCTCTCGATCCCCGCCGGCCCCCGGGTGGGCGAGGCCCTCGAGCTCCTGCGCGAAGCCGAAGCGGTCGGCGACATCACCACCCCCGAGGACGCCCAGGCGCTGCTGCACCGCTATGCCGAGGCGCAGGGCTGGCGGTCGTAGACTGGCCTCGTGCGCCGCGCTCTGCTCTTCGTGCCCAGCCTGGCGCTCGGCGTCCTCGGCGGCGTATGGCTGCTGCTGAGCCCCTTCCCCTACCAGCCCCACCTCGCTCTCGCCGGACAGCTCGTCGCCGGCGTCCTGACCGGTGCCCTGCTGCTGGGCGCGGCCTGGCTGCTGGAACGGACCGTGCCGTCGTTCCGCTACGCCAGCCAGCTACTCGAGAACGCGCTCCGTTCGGTCGAGCTTCCGCCCGGCACCGCGTTGCTGCTGGCCGCCGTCACCGCCAGCGCGGAGGAGGTCTTCTTCCGGGGGGCCCTGCTGCCCCTGGTGGGGCTGGTCGCGCAGGCGCTGCTGTTCGGGCTGTTCCACCCGGTGCCGCGCCGCGGCTGGGCCTATCCGGCGTTCGCAGCCCTCGCCGGCCTCGCGTTCGGCGCGCTCACGCAGGTCAGTGGCAGCCTGCTGCCGGCCATGGTGGCGCACTTCGGCATCAATCTCCAGGGCCTGTGGGAGGTCCGGCAGCGCCGTGCGCCCGCTCCGGACGTCGGCTCGGAAGCCGGCGTTGAGACCGACGGTGCAGCCGACGGCGAGCCGGCACGCGCCGAGCCTGCGGTCGACGACCGTCACCGCGCCTGAGCGCCGCTCAGTCCAGCGAACGCCGGATCCGCTCGACGGCCTCGCGTAACCGCTCCGGCTCCTGCACCAGGGCGAAGCGGACGTAGCCCTCGCCGCCCTCCCCGAAGGCGCGCCCCGGCGCGAGCGCCACGCCCGCGTTGCCCACCAGCTCCAGGCAGAAGGCGAAGGAATCGGTGCGGCCGGCGGGCAGCCGGGTCCAGACGTACATGCTGGCCTGCGGTGAGGGCGTCGCCCAGCCACTGTCGTTGAGCGCCCCGACCAGCGCATCGCGACGCTCACGGAACCGCTCGGCGTCGGCGCGCAGGCGCTCGTGCGGCTGCTCGAGGGAGGCGATCGCCGCCCGCTGGGCGCCCAGGTACTGGTTGAAGTCGACGGCGCCCTTGACCCGGGCCAGGGCGGCGATCGCCTCCTCGTTCCCCACCGCCCAGCCCATCCGGAGCCCGGCCAGATGGAAGCTCTTGGAGCAGGAGTAGAGCTCGATGCCCGTCTCCAGGCCGCCCGGGCGGGCCAGCAGCGACGGCGCCTGGTAGTCCCCGAACACCGTGTCGACGTAGGGGAAGTCGTGCACCAGGAGCATCCCACGGTCCGCGGCGAAGCGGAGGGCGCTGTCGAAGAAGGCGGCGTCCGCCACTCCGGCGGTGGGGTTGTTGGGGTAGTTGAGCACCATCGCCCGGGCGCGGGCGGCCGTCTCCTCGGGCACGGCCGCGAGATCGGGCAGGAACGCGTTCGCCTCGAGCAACGGCAACACCACCCGGCGCACGCCCGCCAGCGCCGCCGCTCCGAAGTACGAAGGGTACGCCGGTTCGGGCATCAAGACGATGTCGCCGGGATCGGTGACCGCCAGCAGCAGATGGGCGAGCCCCTCCTGCGACCCGATCAGGGGTAGGACGTTGGCGTCGGGGTCGAGAGCGGGCGCCCCCGGGTAGCGGCGCGCGTGCCAGCGCACCACCGCTTCCCGCAGCGGGCGCGTGCAGGCCTGGAGGCAGTAGCCGTAGCCGGCCGGGTCGTCGGCCGTCCGCCGCAACTCGTCGACGGCCCCGGGCGGCGGCGGAAGGTCGGAGGAACCGATCGACAGGTCGATGACATCGACGCCCTCACCGCGGGCGGCGGCCTTGGCGGCATCCATGGTGGCGAAGACGCTGGCGGGCATCGCCCGCGCGCGCTTCGAGGCCCAGCGACCCAGCCCCGCGGCGCTCACTCCGCACCCTGCTGCGGCGCACGCCTCAGCTCGCCCTCGAAGGCCGCCCGGCCCTCGCCCACTTCCGAGCGCGGCAGCGCGCCGGCCGCCAGATCGGCGTCCGGCAGGGCCTCGAGCGTACGGTAGAAGGAACGGCCGCGCTCGGCGACGTCGCGACCGGCGCCGAAGCGCTCGAGCCCCTCGAAGAGCAGATCCTCCGCCACCGCGTAGCGACCCTCCGCCGCGGCATGCTCGAACACCCGCCAGTGACTGCCCGCGGGGATCTGCAGGTCGGCCAGCGCGCTCAGGAGCCTGGCGAGGCGCTCCTCGAGGTCCTCCTCGTCCAGCCCGGCCTTGGCGGCTTCCAGGTAGAGATCGAGCGCCTTGAGCCGCGCGACCGCCGCGTCGGCCGCGGCTGCATCGCCGGCGGTCGTGTCGGCCACGCTCCCATCGGCCGCAGCCATATCGGTTGCGGCCATATCGGTCGCGGCCATATCGGTCGCGGCCCCATCGTTCACAGCCGGGTCGGTCACACCCGGGCCGG
>Ga0307440_1001419_pt1 | contig 11662 bp, 8 predicted proteins | sample SalMarWE160410MG_FD_202150 | JGI IMG/M metagenome (GOLD analysis project Ga0307440, IMG submission 202150) | Salt marsh sediment microbial communities from the Plum Island Ecosystem LTER, Massachusetts, United States - WE1604-10 | ecosystem: Environmental > Aquatic > Marine > Intertidal zone >... | reverse complement strand
ATCCACGCGTTACTCACCCGTGCGCCACTCGTCAGCGGACCGAAGTCCCTGTTACCGTTCGACTTGCATGTGTTAGGCACGCCGCCAGCGTTCGTCCTGAGCCAGGATCAAACTCTCCGTAGAAAGAATGATTTAAAACATGATCCCAAAATTGACAAGGGTCATTACTCATTACGCACGTTAACGTTCGTTGAACTGTCACGTACCGAGATGACCCTGAATCAATCAAGGGAGATTCGGCACGCCCACAGCTCAAATAAAAACCACGAATTGTAAAGAACAACACGCCTTTCGGCGTTCCCCGATTTGGGGCGCAGAATCATAGTCCGATCACGAACCATGTCAACGCCCGTTCAGGGCCCCGCTGGACCCTTCCGGGGGCAGCGGGCGGCGAACATTAGCGTTGCCGCCAGGGGTGTCAACCCCTGCCTTTTCAGCCTGCCGCCGGACCCTCGGGGACCAGCGATTCGGCATCGAAGGGCGGCGAACCATAGACGCATTCCACCCCACGTCAACACATATTTGACGAAGCGCCCGAATCGGCTTGAAAAGCCCTATTCACCATATCGTGATCGCACGCACGCCGGCCACCGATAGCGTTCCCCATAATGCGTGCATGGTTGGTACGGGCCTGCTAGCGTCCGGCGCTAAAATCCAGGACCGAGAGTGATCGATACGTGAAGCCGCTTGCCCGCATTCGCCAACACCCCATCGCCTTCGGCGCATTCGCATGGCTGCTGTTCCTGACCCTGGTCGTGGCGCTTTCCCGTCACCTTTCGCAATTGCCCATCGACGCGCGCACCGGCATGCACGTCCAGGGCGTGGCGCTGGGCTTCCCGGCCTGGGGTGCCCTGATCGAACCGGTGGGTGCCCTCGGGCATATCCTGGCCGGCGCTCCGGACATGCGCGTGGCCATCGTTTCCACGCTGATTTGGATCGTGCTGGCAGCACTGGCTACGGTACTGGTCATGCGGTTCCCCCGGCGCAAAGGCCTACGGGTCATCGCCGGCTGTATCCTGCTGTACCTGCTTTATATGTGTTTCGTACTGCTGGTGCCGTTACCCGACTGGGACCTGAAGGTCGACAATCCCAACCTGATCGTTGCCGATCTGCACTCCCACAGCCTCAATTCCCATGACGGACTTGTCACACCCGTACACAGTCTGCACATCCACCAAAACCACGGCTTCAACATCGTTGGCTTTACCGAACACGGCAATCCCGTAGGCGCTGCAGCAGCGGCGTCGTTCGGAGGCCACCGCGGCCTGCCCGCGGCCATTCCCGGCATCGAGGTGCAAACGCCCTCAGGCGCATTCCTGTTGGCCATGGGCCTGAAACCCGGCAAGCCGATCCTGACCGTATTGCACAGCCATGCGGATACCCTGCGTTTCATCCGTCAGACCCATGACATCCACCACGGGGTCGTCATCGCCCTGTACTGGCGCCTGACCCCGGCCAAGGTGCACCAGTTGGCGAGGGACGGTGTGGATGGTTTCGAGATCGCCAATGCCGGCCACCCGGCGATGTCGAGCCCGCTGCGCCAGGCGCTGCTGGCCATGCAGAAAACGCACGGATTGGTGCTGATCGCCTCCTCGGACTGGCATGGCTGGGGTGGATTCTTCCATACCTGGACCCTGATCAGGCCGCAGGCATCCGAGATCGGCTCCTCCCGGGCCGATACCGTCCTCAACGTGCTGCGCCGGCATGATTACCGTCATATCATCCCGGTGGTCGCCAACCCCATGGGCACCCCATCCCTTGCAAGGGCGGTCTTCGCCCCGTTTGCGGAAACGCTGCGTTACGCCCGGGAACTGTCGCCACTCAGGCTGGCCTCATGGTGGGCATGGGTGATGATCCTGTTCGTGGCCAGCCGCGCACTTGAACGGCGTCGACTCGATCCGCGCCGCTTCTTCATCAGCGCATCCATGGCCACCTGTGCCACGGGACTGGTCTTTGAGGGCATGGTCATGCTGTATAACGCCATCGAGATGCAGCCGGTGAACCGGTTCGCCGTGCGCATCGCCCTGACCGGTATCGGCATCGGATTGGTGGCGGGCATCGCCGCCTTCCGCATACTGCGCGATGCCAGGGCACGGCGCTTGGCCCTTATTCCCACCTACGAGCCACTTGCTCCCGTATCTTCACGTGAATTGACGTAAAGAACTCCTCGACGGTTAGCATCAGCGGTGGCAGGCGATCCTGCGCCTTGCGCCTGGTCAGTTCCAGGCCGACCGCGGCCAGGATGATCTGGGGAGCCCACAGCCACCAGCCGGACAGATGGCCGGAGGCCACCTTCTGGTACAGGGCCAGGTGCACATTGTAGGCGAACAGCACCAGTGCCACGGCGGAGATATACATGCCCGTCTTGCCAGAGCGTTTCAGTTCAAGCCCCATCGGCAGGACAAACAGGGGGAACAACAACACCATGGTCGGCACCAGCAACCGCCGGTTCCATTCCGCCTTGGCCGGAGGATTGTGCTTGCCGTGGAATGCCCGCCATAATCGATGCATACCCCATTGCAGCACACCTCGGTTAAAATCCATGCGTTCGAAGCCAAGTTTGCCAACATCCAGCGCCACCTGGTATTCGTCGAAGGCCAGGGAACGCATATTCTCGCCGTGGCCTTCCAACCGGTGTCCATGGTGCAGCACGAAGCGCAACAGACCACCATCACGCATGATCTGGGCACTTTCGGCCATGTAGATCACCGGACCGCCGGCACGGTTATCCGCCAGCATGAATCCGTGATAGGTCCCCTTGCTGTCCACACCATTGACATAGACGGTGAAGTCCGGCAAATCCCTGTTGAAGCGTTGCGGATCGAAGCTGGGCAACGCTTTCGAATGGCGGATGGAATCGAGCAGGTCCATGAAGGTCTTTTGTCCCACCGGCAGCCAGACGATCGATACATAGCTCAGGAACACCCACAGCAGCATGGTGACAGCGATCAGGGAGCGGAACAGACGCTGGTAGGACACGCCGGCGGCACGGAAGGCATCGAGCTCGCTGGTTTGCTGCAGCCGGTGCACCAGGGAAAGCATCGCGAAGAAACAGCCCATCGGCAGGGCCAGCATCAGAAAATATGGCATCAGCGCCAACATCAGGTTTAGCATGATGTGCCATTGCACATCCTTGTCGACCAGATCACCGAGCACGCGCAACGTTCGGGACAGCAGCAGCACCGACACCACGATGCCGACGAAGGACAAAAACGGCACCAGCCACTGGCGCAGGATGTAACGGTCAATCACCATCAGCGTATCGCCCCATGCTCGCAGTACGCGGTACTGCCATGCCGATCAGTGCACCGCCAATTGCAGGAATTTGCGCTTGCCGAGACGGATCAAGTAGGCCGCGCCAGCCGCAAGCCGATAATCACGGTCACCGATCCTCTCCCCATCCACGGACAGTGCTCCCTGCTTAATCAGGCGTATCGCCTCGCCGTTGCTTTGCGTCAGGCCGGTGCGCGTCAACGCGTGCACCACCCAGATGCCGCCGTCTTCACCCGCCAATTCCGCCTGAGGGATGTCGTCCGGCAGTTCGCCCTTGGAAAACTGGTTCTCGAAGGCATGGCGCGCATTCTCTCCGGCGCCTTCGCCATGGAACCGGTTGACGATCATGGCTGCCAACTGCTTTTTTGCTTCCATCGGATGCATGGCCCGTACCACCTCGAGATCGACATCGGTCAGCAATTCATAGTAGCGGAACATCAGCTCGTCGGAGATGCTCATGACCTTGCCGAACTGCTCCTTTGGCGCTTCGGTGATGCCGACATAATTGCCGAGCGACTTGGACATCTTGTTGACCCCGTCCAGTCCTTCCAGCAGCGGCATTGTCAGGATCACCTGCGGCGACGCCCCGTATGCCTCCTGCAGCTGGCGCCCCATCAGAAGATTGAACTTCTGGTCATTGCCACCCAGCTCGATGTCGGCCTCCAACGCCACAGAATCGTAGCCCTGGATCATTGGGTACAGGAATTCGTGGATAGCGATGCTATGGCCGCCCTTGTAGCGCTTTTCGAAATCGTCGCGCTCGAGCATGCGCGCCACGGTGCCCTTGGCGGCGATGCGGATCATGTCGACCGCGCTCAAGGCATCCAGCCACTCCGAATTAAACCGCACCTCGGTGGCTTCCGGATCGAGCACCTTGAACACCTGGTGTTTGTAGGTCTCGGCATTGACCAGCACCTTCTCGTGCGTCAATGGCGGCCGGGTTTCGTTCTTGCCGGTCGGATCGCCGATCATGCCGGTGAAATCACCGATCAGGAAAATGACCTGGTGACCGCAGACCTGGAACTGCCTGAGCTTCTCAAGCAGCACCGTATGACCCAGATGCAGGTCGGGAGCGGTCGGGTCGAAGCCGGCCTTGACGCGCAACGGCCTTCCCTGTTTGGCGGCCAGCCGCAGTTTCTCCGCCAGTCCGCCCTTCGGCAGGATCTCGACGGCTCCGCGGCCCAGCAGTGCCAGCTGTTCTTCCAGTGTCATGCCCATGCTCCAAAAAAACCTCGGGCCGTATAGTACACGCCAGTCACGGCATCAGTACAGGCGATGGCGGAACAGCCAGGACGCCACCAGCAGACATACGGTGCCGATCAGCGCCAGCGGCCAGAACTGAGGAATCAGCAGCGCGAACGGCGTTCCCTCGAGGAACACGCTGCGCAGGATGACCATGAAGTAGCGGATCGGATCGACCAGCGTAATGTATTGCACTGCCTGCGGCATATTCTCGATCGGTGTGGCGAAGCCCGATAACAGCACCGCCAGCACCATGAACAGGAAAGCACCGAGAAAACCCTGTTGCTGGGTCACAGCCATTGATGAAATCATCAGCCCCACGCCGATCGCCGACAGCAGGAACAGCGCCAGGCCCGTATAGAGGGTGACAAGCGAACCCAGCAACGGGATATCGAACCAGAACACCGCCACCACGATGATCAGCGTGGCCTCCAGGGTGCCGATGACGAAGCCGGGCAGTGCCTTGCCGAGCAAGATCTCGAAGGGGCGCAACGGCGTCACCAGCAGCTGGTCGAAGGTTCCCTGCTCGCGTTCTCGTGCCACCGTCAGCGCGATCACCAGCAGGGTCACGATCATGGTGATCAGGCCGGCAATGCCCGGGATCAGGAACCATCGGCTCTTTAGATTCGGATTGAACCAGGCGCGCACCTCCAAATGCACCGGTGCCCCAGGCAAGCCGGCCAGCCGCATTCTCTCGGCGCTGAAGCGCTGCACGATGCTGGCCGCATAGTTCAGCACGATCAGCGCCGTGTTGGAGTTGCGGCCGTCGACGATCAGTTGCACCGGTGCGGGTCGACCCAGCGCCAGATCGCGGCTGAACTCGGGGCCGATGTGGATGACCAGCCGCGCCTGCTGGTCGTCGATCAGCGGCCGCACCTGTCCGGCATGATGGAGAACGGCCACGCGGTCGAACGCCTGCGAGCCGGCAAAGCGGGCGACCAGATCCTGTGAGGCAGCGCCGCCGTCCTCGTTGTATACGGCGTAGGGCACATGATGCAGATCGAAGGTGGCGGCGTAACCGAACACGATCAGCTGGATGATCGGCGGGCCGATCAGCACGAAGCGGCTTTTCTTGTCCTTCAGCAAAGCCAGGAACTCCTTGATCATCAGGGCAAAAATGCGCCGCCAGCTCCCTTTCATGGCCTCAGTCCAGCCGTTTGTGCGAGATGCGCCGCACCAGGCCGAACAACAGCAGGGCCATCACCGCCAGCGCCAGCGTGTTCGGCCAAATCACGGCCCAGATATCGCCGGCCATGAACAGCGTGTGCAGCAGGGACACGAAATAGCGCGCCGGGATGATATGGGTGATCAGCTGTACCACCTTGGGCATGCTGCTGATTTCGAAAATGAAGCCCGAAAGCAGGAAGGCGGGCAGGAAGGTGACGATCAGGGCGATCTGCGAGGCCACGAACTGGTTGCGGGCCACGGTGGAGATCAGCAGGCCCATGCCGAGCGCCACCAGCAGGAACAGCGAGGCCACAGCAAACAGCAGCAGGAAGGAGCCACGCAGCGGCACGGCAAACAGCCATACCGCCATGGCCACCGACAACATCATACCGCCGGTACCAAGCAGAAAATACGGGACCACCTTGCCGAGCAGAATCTCGGCGATATGCACCGGTGTGGACATCAGCGACTCCATGGTGCCGCGCTCCCATTCGCGCGACACCACCAGCGACGTCAGCAGTGCCCCGATCAGGGTCATGATGATGGCGATCAGGCCCGGCACCAGATAATCGCGGCTTCTGAGCTCGCTATTGAACCATACGCGCTGCTCGATCTTTACCGGAGCCTGCAACGCCAGGCCGTTGGACTGCGCGTATTGCTGCAGCCAGTTGGCCCAGACGCCGCTGCCATAGCCGATGATGATGCGGGCCGTGTTGGCATTGACTCCATTGACGATCACCTGCGCGGACGTGCCCCCCGCCCGGTACAGCTTGCGCCCGAAATCGTTGCGCAAATGCACGATGGCGTCCACGCGCCCCTTAAGCATAGCCTGCTCTGCCTCATGCATGTCCGGCATCGGCACCGGATCGAAATACAGAAGATGCCGGAACGAACCTGTGAACGAGGCCGTGCCGGCTCCCGGTTGATCCACGACCAGGGCGATGGGCACGTGCCTGGCGTCCAGAGATACGCCGTAGCCGAACAAGAGCAGCAGCACCACCGGCAACACGAACGAGATGGCGATGCTGGAGGGATCGCGCAGAATCTGAAGAAACTCCTTGCGGATCAGGCCGCGCAGGCGCATGCCGCTCAGACGCATCATGCCGGCTGCTCCGGCGTCCGGTGCTGGATCAGGGAGATGAAGGCATCCTCCATCGTCGCCACAGCCTGACCTGTGGCCGATGCCTCCCGCTTGATCTCAGCCGGCGCCCCTTCGGCCAGGATCGCTCCCTCGGACATGATCACCAAGCGGTCGCAGTATTCGGCCTCCTCCATGAAATGTGTGGTCACCAGCACAGTCACCCCATGCCCGGCCAGGCTGTTGATGCGCTGCCAGAATTCGCGCCGGGCCAGCGGATCTACGCTGGAGGTCGGCTCATCCAGGAACAGTATCTCCGGCTCGTGCAGCAGGGCGCAAGCCATGGCCAGCCGTTGCTTGTATCCCAGCGGCAGGTCGTCCGCCGCCATCGCCGCCACGTCCTTCAGGTCGAAACGATCATAGGCCCAGGCAATGCGATCGGCCCGTCGCTTCCCCGACAGGCCGTAGGCGCTGCTGAAAAAGCGCAGGTTTTCCGCCACGCTGAGCGTGCCGTACAGGGAAAAGCGCTGCGACATGTAGCCGATGCGACTGCGCGCGCTGGCCGGCGCCTGACGCAGGTTCACGCCAGCCACGGTCAGGTCTCCGGCACTGGGCGGCAGCAGGCCGCATAGCATGCGGAAGGTCGTGGACTTGCCGGCGCCGTTGGCTCCCAGCAGACCGAACACCTCTCCCTGCTCGACATGGAAATCGATGGCCTTCACCGCCATAAAATCGCCGAAATTGCGCGACAGTCCCTGCACCCGGATCACCGGTTCTCCTGCGCGCGCGCGCGCGGTAGCCACGGGCGGCGTATCCCCTTCTGCGTGCAGATGGTCATTCATGCCAAGCATGGCCACGAAGGCATCTTCAAAGCGTGGAGGCACCGGCTCGGCTGCCTTGTCGGGGGCAACAGCGCCCTCCCGCATCACCAGGCGCACATGCTCGCCCTGGATCGTGGCATCGAGCACATCCTCCCGCCCGGCCAGGCGCTGCTGCAGGCTGCGCCGCGAGGCCCCGGCCGCAGGCATCTGATAGGTGCGCCCGGCCAGCTTCTCGCTGAACGAGTGCGGGCTGCCCTGGCCGATCAGCTTGCCCTGATGCAGCAGCAGCACCTCGTCGCAGCGCTCGGCCTCGTCGAGATAGGCGGTGCTGAACAGCACGCTCATGCCGGCATCATTCACCTGCCGGTAGACGATCTCCCACAGCTCGCGGCGCGATACCGGATCCACGCCCGCCGTCGGCTCGTCCAGGAGCAGCAGGCGCGGCGAGCGCACCAGCGTGCAGGCCAATCCCAGTTTCTGCTTCATGCCGCCGGACAGACGCCCGGCCAGGCGATGGGTGAACGGGGCCAGCCCCGTCATGTGCATCAGCTCCTCATAGCGAGGCTGCCGCTCGGATATCTCCACATGCTGAAGATCGGCGTACAGGTCGAGATTTTCCTGCACCGTCAGATCCTCATACAAGCCGAAACGCTGCGGCATGTAGCGCAGCACACCCTGTACCTCCAGCGGCTGCTCGGATACGTCCAGGCCAAGCACCTTCAACCCCCCCGCATCCGCTTTCAGCAGGCCGGCGATCAGGCGCATCAGCGTCGTTTTTCCGGCCCCGTCTGGACCGATCAGGCCGGTGACCTTGCCGTGACGCACCGTGGCGCTGAGTTCATGCAGGGCCTGGATGTGATGTCCACCGGCCACAAAGGACTTGCTGACACCCTCGATGACGATGGCATCAGCCCCACTCTCGGGGGCGGCTTGATCCGATTCGGCCATCAGCGTCCCTGGCAGGGATCGCTTCTGCCACTCTTCCTCGGCGGCTGGTTCAAAGGAATATACACCGTGGCCGGCATGCCCAGACGCAATTCCCCTTGCGGATTGCAAACGAATACGCGCACCTGATATACCAGTTGCGTGCGTAGCTCCTCAGTCTGCACGGACTGCGGCGTGAACTCAGCCGTTGGCGAGATAAAGCCGACCCATCCGCGGTAACGCTTGCCCGGAAAACTGTCCGTCTCCACCTCCGCCCGCATGCCTGAGCGCAGCTTTCCCAGCGACTTCTCCGGCACATAGGCACGCACCCACAGCGGATCGGTAATGGCCAGCGTATAGGCCGGACGTAGTGGTGAAGCCATGTCGCCAGGTTCGAGGATGCGGTTGCGGATCACGCCATCAGCCGGCGCGTACAGGCTGGCATTGGCCAGATTGTATTTGGCCAGCGCCAGTTGGGCCTGGTCGGCCTTCAGTTCGGCCTTGGCTGCGGTGATATCCTCCTGGCGGGGCCCCTGGATGGCCAGGTTCAGCATCTCGGTCGCCGCCTTGACCCTTTCGCGTGCCGCCTTGGCCGCAGTCTCGGCATTGTCCGTTTGCTCCTTGGAGGCCAGATCCTGCATGCTCAGCTTGTGCAGGCGCTGGTAGGTACGCCTGGCATCCTCGGCCTGGGCCTCGGCTGCGGCCATATCAGCGCGGGCCTTGCGGATATCCTCAGGACGGGTCCCGGCCAGCAGGCGGTCCACGATCGCCTGCTGGGCCTCGACTTGCGCAGCGCTACGATCCGCCACCGCCTGAAAACCCGTAGTCTCGAGCTGGGCCAACAGTTGTCCCTTGTGCACCCGATCCCCTTCCTGGACCAGCATGCTGGCGACACGTTCGCTGTCATTGAACGCCAACTCGACCTCGCGCGTATCGACGTTGCCGTACAGGTGCAGATCACCGCCCGTCGCCCTTTCGCCGTGGTCGTGCCACAGCCAAATGCCGAGCGCGCCGACCACCAACAGTAAGACAATCGATATACGCAGAACTTTCTTGTTCATAGCCATCCCCGTTTACAGGTCTGTCGAACGCCGACCTCCTCAGTGTAGCGAACAATATCCGCCCTCCAAGCCCCGCAGCTTTCTGAACAGGGATACCATCAGCTATGCTTGGCCCATGCCTGAAACGCCCTCACCCGAAACGATGCTGATCATCGGACTGATGTCCGGCACCTCCTGCGATGGTATCGACGCCGCCGTGGTGGAGATCGATGCGAGCGGGCGCGCGCGGCTTCGCCACTTCCAGACGACGCCGATGCCCGATCGCCTGCGAGAGCCTGCCCTGCGCCTGGCCGCGCCCGGCGTGCACGAGATCGATCCCATGGGTGCGCTGGACGTTTCCCTCGGGGAGGCCTTCGCCGAGGCGGCGCTGGCGGCCATCGAGGCCGCCGGCCTGGAGCGGGCGGCCGTCACCGCCATCGGCAGCCACGGCCAGACCATTCGCCATCGCCCCCAGGGTGTGGATGGCGGCCCGCCCTTCACGCTGCAGATCGGCTGCCCCTCGACAATCGCCGAACGCACCGGCATCACCACCGTTGCCGATTTCCGCCGCCGCGATATCGCTGCCGGCGGTGAAGGGGCGCCGTTGGTGCCGTTTGCGCACCGACAGCTGTTCGCCGAACCCGACACCGATATCGCCGTTGTCAATATCGGCGGCATCGCCAACATCTCCTACCTGGGCCGCGATGGTCGCGTCACCGGTTTTGACACCGGTCCCGGCAACATGGTCATGGATGCGCTGATGCTGGCCATCAGTGACGGCCGGGACAGCTTCGACAGGGACGGGGAACTGGCGGCGGCAGGCAGCGTGGATGCAGACCTGCTCGCAACATTGCTGGACCACCCCTTCTTCCGTCGCCGACCACCGAAATCCAGTGGACGCGAGGATTTCGGCCAGCCATTTGTCGATCGACTGCTGGCCGCACCGGAACTCAATGATGCCGATCGCATGGCCACAGCCTGCGAATTGACCGCCGGATCCATCGTCGAGGCACAGGCCTGGCTGCCTCGCCCGCCCGCCCGCTGGCATGTCTGCGGTGGTGGCAGCGCCAATCGTCAACTGATGGCTCGGCTCGCCGCGCTGCTGGCCCCGGCCGCCGTGGATACCACCGAAGCGCATGGTATCCCTCCCGAGGCGGTGGAAGCGTTGAGCTTCGCGCTGCTGGCCCGGCACACGCTGCTGGGGCTGGCCAACACCGAGGCGGCCGTCACCGGAGCTCGTCATGCCGTATGCGGCGGCCATATCGCTCCGGGCCGCAACTGGCCGGAACTTATCGATCGCATTCGACAATGGACCCGATCACCCACGGCATAAGCGGCGCAGCACTGGCCCGCGCCTTTCCGAAAAAGCCGCTGCCACGGACGCAGGTGCTGCTGCTGATAGCCTTGGCCATGGCCCCGGACATCGATTACGTGCTGCACTGGTTCTCCGACGAGCTGTATCTCGAACATCACCGCGGCATCACGCATTCGATCCTGATGCTGCCGCTGTGGACCTGGCTGGTGGTCAGCCTGCTGCCCAAACGCCGCGAACAAAACCCAATCCTGCCCTGGCTGATCGCTGCGGCCCTTGGCCTGCACATCCTGCTCGATGTCATCACCTCGTTCGGCACCATGATCCTGGCGCCGCTGTCCGATTGGCGGGCAACGCTGGATCTGGTGTTCATCATCGACCCGATTTTCACCGGCCTGATGCTGTTGCCGCTGCTGTTGATCCCGTTCAGCAAGAGACTGGCCCGGCCTCTGGCGGCGGCCAGCCTCGCTTTGATGTTTGCCTACATCGGCCTGTGCGCCTGGAATCACCAACGGGCCATGGCGTTTGTGGAAAAAACCTGGCCGGATGCGCCGGTCAAGGCGGCTTTGCCGCTACCGTTCTCGCCCTTTAACTGGCAACTGATCGCCGCCTGGCCGGATCATGATATGGATGCCGCCGTCAACCTGCTGCCATCATTCCGGGGCACCATGCCCTGGTTTCCCGCTTCATTGACCGGCCCCTACGCCCGCTACCTGCATCCGCCCGGACAGCTGCAGTGGCGCAAGCTTGCGGCCATGACCGAGGCCAATGCCCCCGACTCCATCCCGGGCATGGCCTTCTACCA
>Ga0307440_1001416_pt1 | contig 11672 bp, 11 predicted proteins | sample SalMarWE160410MG_FD_202150 | JGI IMG/M metagenome (GOLD analysis project Ga0307440, IMG submission 202150) | Salt marsh sediment microbial communities from the Plum Island Ecosystem LTER, Massachusetts, United States - WE1604-10 | ecosystem: Environmental > Aquatic > Marine > Intertidal zone >... | reverse complement strand
CATGTTCCTTTACCAATAAAGATGACCGGCAGATCATGCTCTTTATAAAGAAGACTGTTGTTAAGAGATTTTATTTTGTCTTCACAATTTTTATCGTGATGGCAAAGAGGGCCTTCGGTACAGCATCTTACAAAAAGGTCGCAGGGATTTTCCGGACTATGCCAGCATTCGCTACAGCACTTTTCCATAAAAGTATTCATGCAAAGCTCACCTCCGGCTGGTCAGCTTGTTTCTGCTTAGATGCCTTTGAATACTTCTTAATTATATTAGGAATATCTTTAACAGATAAGCGTCCGTAATATTCGTCGTTTACGGTAATAACAGGCGCTATACTGCATGCACCTATGCAGTTAACAATTTCAAGTGTAAATTTTTTGTCGCGCGTAGTTTGTCCTGCTTTAATATTTAAAGTAGACTCAAGCGCCATTAATATATTTGCGGAATTTTTTACATGACATGCAGTGCCGCGGCAAACTTTAATTGTATTTTCGCCAAGCGGTATTAATCTAAATTGATTATAGAATGTCGCCACACCATAAACACGGCTAACAGGCATATCAACAAAACCGGCAACTTCTTCCAGGGCTGATTCAGGTAAATAACCATATATACTTTGAATATCTTGCAGTAATGGTATCAAACTGCTTTTATCATTCTTTTCATAATGTTCAAAAATATGCGAGTGCATTATCTCCTCATTTTATTCACATAATTACATTCATATTGAATGCCATAAAATATTAGATTTAAAATCATTTTAAATAATAATTTGGATGTAGGTGGGTGTTAATAGTAGGTTTTTCCTAAGAATGGAAATTTTATTTATCAAAAGAGATATTCAATTTGTATTAGCTAACATTTAGCAATCAGCAACGAACCAACTTGTTTTTTAACATCCTCTCATGAATAAATAATAAATAATCAAAAATTATTTACAGTTGGGAATTAATTAGATTAGCTTTTTCCCATTCATTTGAAGCTTTTTCAAAAGGAAATAATATGCGTGGAAGTGAGCCATTTATATAGGATATAATAATATCATAATTTACAATTGGAATCTCTAATAATATTGCTTGTCTAACTTTGGCTAATATTATTTTTTTAGTATACATACAGCCGCTGCAATAAACAATAAGTTTGTAGGCGGAAAGATCTTCCGGAAAATCTTCACTGTTATTGTAATCAAAAATTAATTTTTTCTTAGTCTGAAGCCTTAACCATTCAGTTATTTGATCGCGTCCCATATCGTAGTTCTTATTATGATGGGCACAAGCTTCAACCACTAAAATTTTATCTTCGTCATTTAAAGTTTCAATCGCCTTTAATCCATTTATAAAAGTTTTAAGGTTCCCTTTTTTTCGGGCATTTAAGGTTGAAAAAGTAGTTATTTTTATATCTTCAGGAACTTCTGCAAATGTATCTATTATGACCTGGCTGTCAGTCAGGATAAGATCGGGAAGGCTTTTCAAAGCATAAAGTGTCGATCTTAATTCCTTAACTTTAGTTAATACAATAGTAGCGTCTTCATCAAGTGATTCTCTAATAGTTTGAATTTGAGGAATTATTTGTCTTCGCTTTTGTGCATCCAAATCGTTCGGAACTACCATTACAACAACATCGCCCTGACTAACTATATCACCTATGAACGGCTGATAATCAGCCCGGGGCAGCATTCTCATTACTTTTGTCTTTAGACTGTCTATACCAACATTTTCAGTACATGAGATTTCATAATGCGTAGTATTTAATAACTTAATTTCAGAAAGAAGATCAGGATTAACTCCATATTCAATTTTATTAACTGCTAGTATAAAAGGAACGGAAACTTTGGATAGATAATTCAGTAATTCCCATTCCTTGCTGGATATATTTTCTCTTGCATCCAAAACGAGGATAACTAAATCAGTTTTAGAAATTGTTTTAATAGTATCACTTACTTTTTTTTTACCGAGCTCATCTTTTTTATCAATAGCAACTGTATCTATTAAAACTAAAGGGGCAAAAGGTAAAAGCTCCATCATTTGTTCGTTTTGATTTTGATCAGTACCGGAATTGTTACCAACAATATTTTTATTCTTTACAGCTAATGCTTTCACCAGAGAGGATTTACCAACACCCTGTTTTCCCATTACCGCTATTTGTTTTCTTTCATATTTTGAGTCGGTCGGCATTTCTAATCCCCAATTTCAATTAGAATCAACATCATCTCCCATTTAAAACTAAATTATATTATTAAGGGGCAAAAAGTGTTCCATCAAAAATAATAAAGACTTTTAGGTCAAATCTTAAAAATTTGTATTGGTAAGGCATTTATATGAAGTTAGAATTTAAGTTACTTCTCTGTTTTTAGAAATTATTTTTGCATAAGTGGTGATAATATTATATCTGACATGAAATTCGAATGGGAAATAATGCTTTCGGAAGGTTAAAAGACACCGGGAAGGGAAACTGTGAGGGATAAATTTTTAAAATAAATTACCCATATTTTTAACCCAGGTAATCCTTGGCCACGGTTGAGAATGTAATCATGGTTGAGTAGGTTTGAGCTATATTTACATCTTCAAAAAATCTAACAAATTATACATCAATAATACCGGCCAGATAATGGCTTTGAGAATGCCCAGCAATACCATCCAAAATGTAGGTGCATGCTGAATAAAATAAATTGCCGCACCGATAAACGCCATTCCGTATATCCCGCTTGCCATGCCGTTATCATGTATGTTTTTTTTCTCTTTCTTATAAACCGTAGTATTTTCATCATCACTCATTTTGTCCTCCTTTTTATTTTGAACCAATAAGCAGATGAATTATTAGGGGTATAATTTTTTATTTGAATAGCCATAGAAATGAGCCCCATTTAGATTTAATAATATAACACTAAAAAACTTAATAAAATATTTAGAAATGTTAATAAGAAATATTTTTAAGCGAATTTGAAATTATAAATCATTAGCTGTTTAATATAACTAAATATAATTTCTTATTTTCTTTTTAACACCATCCCCGTTGAAGGTAAAATATCAACTTTATTTGAAACATTACCAAGCGGCTCTATACCGGCCTTATCTTTATCAGCCAAAATTTCCCATTCACCTTCAGGCAGATTAAAGCTTTCGTTTTTCTGTCTATCAGCATTAAACAAAACTATAAAGCGCTCATCCTTATAATTAAGATGATAACCTAAAGCAAACGGATTATCATTTGTATTATAGAAAACTACATCGTTATATTTTGCTCTTCTAAAGGCAGAATACTTTTCTCTCAGAGCAATTAATCCTTTATAATAATTAACTAGACCGGAATTAATTTCCGCATGTTTATAGTTGATGTAATTAGTCGCGTTATCCTTATCGTAACTATTGTTATCGATTCTTCCTTTATTTGTATCGGCAATATTTTCATTATAAGGAATAACTTTAGTCCTCGCAAACTCCGCCCCTTCCTGAAACATTGTAATACCCTGGGAGGTAAATAGGAACAACGCAGCAAGCTTATTCAAATTAAGCTCAAGCGGAGTAAGCTTTACAAAGGAATCAACATCTTTTATTACATCATCAGGTTTAACTGCGCCGGTACCGATTCTTATAAAATCACCGAGTGTATAACCATCATGCGAAGCCAGATAATTTACGGAATGTTCCTTTTTCTGAAATAATCCTAATGTATCTCTGACTAAAGTTCCGTTAACATAGCTTCTAATCCTGGCTAGGTCATTATTTCCGTACCAATGGCCAAAAATCCACCCGAGACCATCGATAGGATTTTCACCTTTAATGCCATTTCTAATTTGATCATTCCAGCTTCCCCATCCCCGCAAAGAAAAACCTGCTGGATCATAACCACCGCCCCACGGCTCGCATACAAGAATAACATTAGGATTTATTTTTTTTGCTTCGCGTGTAATTTCTTCAACGGTCTCCCAGTCTATTAATTTACCGAGATCAAACCTAAAACCATCAACGTGATATTCCTTCATCCAATAAAGAATGCTTTCAATAATCATTCTGCGGGCCATCGGCCTTTCGGTTTTAAAATCGTTACCACAGCCGCTTTGTGCAATAAAATTTCCTCTCTTGTCCAGCCGGAAGTAATAGTCTTTATCAATTTGTTTAAGATTACCAAGCTCGTATTCGGAGATATGGTTATAAACAACATCCATTACAACGGCAATACCATCTTTATGAAACGCTTTAACCATATCTTTAAAATCATTGATTGGTTTTGCAGAAGTTCCGCTCCACTTATTCCATTCTAATTTACCTTCACTGTAATAAGTTTCCGGTGCAAAGAAAGCGGCGGTCATATAGCCCCAATGATTTCGTTCATATGGATTCCATGTGTTATAACTTCCGTTTAAAGAATCTTCATAAGGGATTTCTATATTCGCAAATTCCTGAGTCGGCAGTAATTCAACAGTATTAACACCTAATTTTTTTATATAATCTATACCGCCTGGTTTCCCATGTTCAACCAATCCTTCATAAGTTCCTGGTTTATCTGATCCGGAAGAAGGATCGGCAGTCATATCCCTTACATGCATTTCATAAATTATAAGATCTCTCCAATCGCGCTGTATCCAACGATCTCCCTGCCAGTCATAGTTTCCATCTTTCACAACAATTGCCCGCCGGGGAGTATAAAAAGTATTATATGAAGCAACTGCTTTGGCATAAGGATCAAGACAAACCACATTTTTAGTTGAAGGATATTTTGGATTGAAAACTTTATAGCCGTAGTACAATCCATAGTTTTCTCCATTAATTGAAGTTTCCCATACACCTTCATCATCTTTAACCATTTTGTATTCCGTACCGTTTTTATCTTCCGGTTTCTGAAATGTTACAAGTGTTACATCGTCTGCATCCGGAGCAAATAATCTAAAGTATGTTTTACCATTTTCAACAAATGAACCAAGTTTTTTTGTTGAGTAATATTTATTTAAATCCTTTTTAACAGATTGATTACCTGATCTTATAACTTCTTCATCTGGCTTGGATTTATCGCTTACGAACACAATAGTACCCTTTAAATTATTTATGGATATTATTAAAAAGATAAATAGAATTAATAAGTTTATTTTTTTCATATTACATTACTCCTATAACCGAAGGAGAATCAGGAATAGTTAATCAGAAACAAAGTATCAAATCTAACGTTTTACATGTGAAAATTACAATTCAATAAAATTAAAAGCCAAGGTTTAATTCATACTAAAATATAATTATAACTAAAATACTTTAGTGATTCAGTTTTATAAAGACGGAAGTTCTCTTTTATATCTTAATTTTGTTTAAAGCATAACAAGTATTTTTTAATATTAACCAGATATTATTTTGACAATGAATAAAATATTTTCAGCTTTCATTTATTCGCTTGCTAATATTTTTCCATTCAACACCGGAGTTACGCAAATTAGAGGGTTTTGCGGAATATCAAAATTTGAAAACATTTCTTCAAAAAGTTCGAATTGCCTGCCTCTTTTTTCCAGTTTGGAAAACTTTTTATAGGGCATAAATTTTCCTTTTTTATTGGTGGGGGCGTCATAGCGGTAAGCGCGTGAAAAATCTTCCACAGCTTTACTTTTTAAAAACTTTATTTTGTTATCGTCACCGCCTTCCATTTCATATCCAATTGCTCTGAACTCAACAACAAGATCGTTATTGATAATCAGGTAAATATTCAAAATAGTTTCATTCATCAAAAGCTTTTTTATTATTCAAGGCAAAATAAACCAGGCAAATTGCAAATACAAATGCGAACTTACACATAACACTTTCAATACTGTTCAATAAGTTATAGGAATTAAATGCAGACATAATGAATGCAATTATTACAGGGATTGAAATAAACAGTTCGCCGTACAGCAAGATGTTAATCAATTTTATTTTTTTAACATCCCTTAACTTACTTTTATTAAAGTACAAAAATAATATCGAAATAATTATCGGCATGTAGTAGAAAAATCCGAATAAAGTTCCTAAAGGATAATTATAAGATGCATATAACACCGTACAATTTACCACACCAAATTTTTCAATTACGAATGGATAATAAATGATAAAGAAAATTGACGGAATAAAAAATAATCTTAATGACTTTTGGTTGTATTTAAAATATCTGAAATTAAATAATAAATTTAAGGGTGGTAAAAAGGAAATATCAACAAATGCCAAATAAGCTAATAGAGAATATTTAAGATCCAAATTGCACATTGCAAATTCAAGCATTTGATAAATTGCCAGTATTGCAATTAATATCATTATCATTTTATTAACAACGTTTTTTTCTGCAAAGACTAACAAATTGATGAATAAGATGAATTCAATGCAAGCTACTAAAAGAGAAATAATTCCGTTCCAATTCATAAATAATTATCCCTATTAGTTAAAGAACCCGCTTCCAAATTGGAAACGGGTTCATATATTGGGAAATGCAAATTGGTTTTATTCATTTAAAGTTATTGATAAAACAAATCCTATAATAACCTAGGCTTTTGGGCCTATCATTTTTTCAGGTCGTACAACTTCATCAAATTTTTCTGCAGTTAATAAATTTAATTCAACTGCTGCTTCTTTCAATGTTTTATTTTCTTTATGTGCTTTTTTTGCAACTTTGGCTGCATTGTCATAACCAATATGGGGATTTAATGCTGTCACCAGCATTAAAGAATCATTAAGATGTTTTTTAATGTTGTTTTCATTTGCTTGAATTCCCACCACACAATTATCTGTAAAGCTTTCACAAGCATCGGCTAATAATCTTATTGATTGAAGAACATTAAAAATGATAACCGGTTTAAACACATTCAATTCGAAATTACCGCTTGCACCAGCAATAGTAACGGTAGTATCATTTCCAATTACCTGAGTACAAACCATCGTCATCGCTTCCGATTGAGTAGGATTAACTTTACCGGGCATAATGGAACTTCCAGGTTCATTTTCAGGAAGAAGCAATTCACCTATTCCGCAGCGGGGACCTGAACCAAGCCATCGAATATCATTGGCAATTTTCATTAATGAAGCCGCCAATGTTTTCATAACTCCGCTTGTCTCAACTAATGCATCATGTGCAGCAAGAGCCTCAAATTTATTTCGAGCAGAAACAAAAGGCTTATTTGTCAGTTTTGCAATTTGCGCCGCAGCTTTAACTGCAAATTCAGGATGAGTATTTAATCCAGTTCCAACCGCAGTTCCACCGAGAGCAAGTTCATATAGTCTGGTTAAACATGCATGAATTCTTTCCAATCCGTTGGTTAGCTGCTGAACATAACCTGAAAATTCTTGCCCAAGAGTTAATGGTGTAGCATCCATCAGGTGAGTTCTTCCGATTTTGATAATATCTTTAAACTCTTTTGATTTTACATCCAATGCATCTCTAAGTTTTGTAACCATTGGGATTAATCTTCTATGAATTTCTTCCACAGCGGCAATATGCATTGCAGTCGGAAATGTATCATTCGATGATTGAGCTTTGTTAACATCATCATTAGGATGAATCGGTTTTTTACTGCCCAAAACTCCGCCCGCAATTTCGATAGCTCTGTTTGAAATTACTTCATTAGCATTCATGTTTGTCTGCGTACCACTGCCTGTCTGCCAAACTACAAGCGGGAAATGCTCATCAAGTTTTCCTTCTATTACTTCATCTGCTGCTTTAATAATTAACTCGGCTTTTTCCGCCGGTAAAATGCCAAGCTCCTTATTTGTTAATGCGGCAGCTTTTTTTAAAATACCAAGTGCTCTTATTAACTCACGTGGAAATCTCTCTCCACCAATTTTGAAATTCATTAATGATCTGGCTGTTTGTGCGCCGTAATATTTATTAGTAGGGACTTTCATTTCACCCATACTATCGGTTTCAATTCTGAATTCCATAAGTTTTAACTCCATATTATTCTATTAAATATTATTCGGGGAGATTAAATAATTCCCCAAGCTATAAATTCATATATATAATTTACAATAATTTATTGATAATTATGATCAACTATTATTTTTAAATAAGGAATTTATATAGTGAATAATTTAGTTTTGACTTGCTTTCTAAGATGAAAAAATATTTTAGAAAGTTTAGCTTTTTGTTTTTTATCACAAAATATTTTCAAACAATTTAGAAATTAGTAAATCAAGTTGAAACGATTTCTAGGAATAGTAGTAAAAACTATATTATTGGAATACTAATTTTTCAAAATGATTTACTTTCAATCTTAGCGGAAAGTTAATCTATTTTTATTGCGGATATATCTTTAAATAAAACTTAATATAATTTTAACTGAGAAGACCATTCTTATGGCTTATCGGTTCATTTCTTATATTGGAAAGGAAGCACATTATGCTCGTCAAAGGCCCTATTGAGAAAGCAAGAATGTATATAGAATCTCAGGATAAGTTGGAAGATAACCTTAAAGAAAAAAATCAGAAAATAAAACCAGGTCCGTGTATTACTGTATCACGGGAACCGGGAGCTCGTGCAAATATAATAGGCGAATTGTTAGTTGATTTCTTTAATAATTTTTATAATAACAATCCTATTCAATGGACAGTTTTTGATAAAAATCTGATTGAAAAAGTATTGCAAGATCATCAGCTGCCGCAAAGATTAAGTAAATTAATGGAAGAAAAGAAATACTCGGCTGTTCAATCCATTGCGGCAGAATTACTTGGTGGACAACCTTCAATCTGGAGTTTGGTGCATAAAACAACTGAAACCATTCTTCAGATTGCGCAAATAGGGAACGTAATAATTTTAGATAGAGGAGCTAACGTAATTACTTCCAAACTTTGGAATTCTTTTCATGTCCGTCTAGTTGCACCGTTAGAGGACAGAATTAACCACGTTCAAACACTTTATAACTTTGAAAGGAAAGATTCAATTGATTACATTAAGAAAGAAGACCTTGATAGAAAAGATTATGTAATGAATTACTTACATAAAGATATAAATGATCCGCTGCTTTATCATTTAGTAATTAATACTCATATGATTACTGATGAGGAAGCCGCCGAAATTATAGGCAAAGCAGTAATGAAAAGATTCCCTGAAATGTTTTCCCTCGGTGATTAAAATAAACTAATAAAATATTTCAAAATTATTAACTTAATTGATCCACTTAATTACCATTCAAGTTATCATTAAATTATTCTGCTCTCCATCATTTTACAAATATTGAAGCAAGTAAAATCAATGCGTTAGTAGTAGGATTAATAATGTTATTTAGACTCATCAAAAAAAACATTATATTAAAATTAGTTATACCTTTCTCCTGATTAATTAAGAACAGTTAATTAAAAAGAGGTTTAATAATATGAGAGTAAAAGGGGCATTCGAGAAAGCAAAATTCTATATCGAATCACACTCCAAAGATTCAGACTCAAAATTTAAGAAGAAAAAACACGGTCCATGTATTACAATTTCAAGAGAAACCGGTGCCGGCGCAGATATAGTGAGTGAAGAATTGATCGACTTTTTTCAGCCTTACTCAGATGAGTTTTCTGTACCGTGGACTATCTTTGACAAAAACCTGATAGAAAAAGTTTTAGAAGATCATCATCTTCCGCAAACACTTAGCCGGTACTTTGTTGAAGATAAATTATCTGAGCTTAAATCTACTGTAAATGAATTGCTCGGGCTGCATCCGAATACCTGGATTTTAGTTAATAAAACCAGCAACACAATACTACAGCTTGCACAAATTGGAAATTGTGTAATAGTAGGACGCGCAGGTAATGTTATTGCTTCAAGGTTAAAAAATTCTTTTCATGTCAGATTGGTTGCGCCACTTGATGTCAGGATCCAGCGTGTAATGGAAAAATTCGATAAATCCAGATCTGAGGCAGCTGAATATATTAAGAAAGAAGATCTTGCCAGAAAGAATTATCTGAAAAAATATTTCAATAAAGAGGTAGAGGATCCTTTATTGTATAATATGGTTATAAATACAGCTTTATTCGGCTATAAAAAAGCAGCACAGATAATCGGCAAAGCAGTATTGCATAATTGTCCGCAGTTCTTCTATTTTGATGAAGAAGAAGTAATGACACATAATCTTTAATCAATTAATTGAAACGTAAACTAGGTTTGTCACATTTAACCATAAATCAGCCCAAAGTCAGATTATTTTCTTCCTTGCAATGAAATATCTTTTGAGATTAAATTAGCATATAATAATTATTGTTTTTACTTTTTTAAAATTAATTTTTTCTTCATCCCTTATAATTTCAATATAATTCAATGTTAAGGATTAATGCATTTTTTAATGTATTTAGTACGAAAAATCGAAATTTTAGAAAAATTGGAAAAAGACGGAGACAAAAATATTAACAGAAAATTAACAACTTTATTCGAAAAGATAGCAGAAAAAGTTGTAGCAAATTAGATTTTTTTTTGTACTTTTGTTCTATAAGAAAGAGAGATTGTTAATGGAACTTACTTTGAAAGATAAAAGCAGCTATTTGAAGGGGTTATTAATAGTTGCCAAAAAGGATAATCAGTTAACTGAACCGGAGAAAAAAATCCTTAGAGATATTGCACTAAAATTGGGTTTTGCCACTGATTTTTATGAAGATACTTTAAGAAGTCTTTTGTCAAACAAATATATATTAGAAGACCCTATAAAATTTTCATGCAAAAAAGTTGCCGAATCATTTATTTCCGATGGATTGAGACTAGCTTTTTCGGATATGATGATTTCTGAAAAAGAAATCGGATGGCTTAAGGCAACTGCAGTAGAAAATGAAATAGTGGAAGAATGGTTTGAAGATAAATACAAAAGACAAAAAGATTCTTCAAACACTATTTCTAATTCTGAATTTGCCCTTTTCTCAATAATTTAGTAATCCCAAAAATTTTATTTAACTAGGATCTCCTTAGAAGTTTTACCTTTTTAGGAGACCAAAATTCATTTCTACATTCTCATAAATTATAAAATTATGCATCTTTAATCAGTCTATCTCACCAATTTAAATTTCCTTATTTGTTGTTTATTCATCTAATCTATAATTTTAATATCACAATCTATTTTTTCTTTAATTCATATAATAGCTGCAGAGAATCCACGATATAATTTTCAAAAAGGAAAATAAATGAAAAAGATGAAGGCTTTAGTAAAAAAACATGCTGAGCCAGGTTTATGGTTAGATGAAGTGCCTGTGCCAGAATTCGGAATAAATGACGTTTTAATAAAAATTCATAAAACATCAATTTGCGGCACAGACATCCATATTTACAATTGGGATGATTGGGCAAAAAAAACAATTCCGGTTCCAATGGTAACTGGCCATGAATATGTTGGGACTGTAGAAGCTATCGGAAGCAATGTACACGACTTTAGTATTGGAGAACTTGTAAGCGGAGAAGGACATATTGTATGCGGACATTGCAGAAATTGCTTAGCCGGAAGAAGACATTTATGTAAGAACACCATGGGTGTTGGAGTAAACAGACCCGGCTGTTTTGCTGAATATCTTTGCATTCCCGTCTCAAATGTATGGCACTGCGATCCTTCTATTCCGGAAGACATATTCTCAATTTTTGATCCTTTCGGCAATGCCACACATACTGCATTATCATACGATCTTCTGGGAGAAGATGTTTTAATTACAGGCGCTGGACCTATTGGAATAATGGCAGCGGCCATTGCCAAACATGCCGGCGCTCGTTATGTAGTT